>Ga0315330_10001452_pt1 | contig 15947 bp, 15 predicted proteins | sample M140m34915metaG_FD_203453 | JGI IMG/M metagenome (GOLD analysis project Ga0315330, IMG submission 203453) | Ammonia-oxidizing marine archaeal communities from Monterey Bay, California, United States - M1 40m 34915 | ecosystem: Environmental > Aquatic > Marine > Intertidal zone | place: USA...
TTCTAAGATAATCATATATAAATTCATTTCGAGAAGGGGAATACATATTTGATGATTCAAATATGTCTACTTTCTCTGATTTTAATAAAGTTAAAACTTTTTTGAAACCTTCAGCCGTATTTAAATCAGCTAATTTTTTTTCTATTTTTACTATCAAAGCATCCACTGAATTTTCCTTAGTATGAAACAAAAATATTTGACTTACAGTCGAAAATTCAAGATATTGACAGTTTGATAAGATCTTTTCCCATACTAAGTCACTGAAAGAATTTAAATATTTATCAACTAACTTTGGTTTATGTGATTTAATAATTAGCCAATCGCTTTTAGTTATATTTTGAGATGCTAAAAAAAGAGTAAACTCTCTATGCATTTCATTAAATTGAGCCTCAGATAGTTTGTGATATTTCAATGTGCTATAAATAAAAAAACCCACTATTTAGTGGGCTTTTTGAGTTAAGATTTTGAGTCAGGCACAATTTCAAAAGGCAATTCAAAATGGACTTCTCTGTGAAGCCTAATATTTGCTTCATACTTTCCGAGGCGCTTTATAATTTTTCCTGGTAATGTTATGTGTTTTTTATCAATCTCAGAAGATAGAGTACTTATTGCCGCTGCAAGATCTGAGTTAGTGACAGATCCAAAAAGCTTATCTCCAGATCCTACCTTCGAAGGTAGTTTGATATCAAGCGATTTAATTTCTTTTGCCCTTTTATTTGCTGCGTCAATAACAGATTTTTCCTTGAAAGCACGTTGCTTTAAGTTTTCGTTTAGAACCTTCTTCGCAGAAGCAGTAGCAATGACAGCTTTTCCTTGCGGAATAAGAAAGTTTCGTCCATAACCATTTTTCACATTAACGATATCATCTTTAAATCCAAGATTTTGAATATCTTCTTTTAAAATTAATTCCATAATTATGTGTTTTGTTATTTTAACATATCAGCAACATATGGCATCAAAGCCAAATGACGAGCTCTTTTTACTGCTACAGAGACTTTACGTTGATACTTTAATGAGGTGCCTGTAAGCCTTCTTGGTAAAATTTTTCCTTGCTCATTGACAAATTTCAATAAGAAATCAGAATCTTTGTAATCTATATATTTTATTCCTGATCTTTTGAAGCGACAATACTTTTTTTGAGTTGAAGTATCTATGTTTAATGGGGTCAAATAACGTATTTCCCCTTCCTTTTTCCCAGAATTTTGTTCTTCTATCTTAGACATTATTTATGATTTTGCTTTAATTCTTTTTTTTCTTTTTTCCGCCCATGCTTGTCCATGTTTATCTAATTTTACAGTCAAATAACGCATCACGCGTTCATCGCGTCTAAATTCTACTTCTAGAGCAGGGACAGCGTCGCTTGATGCAGCATATTCAAAAAGATGATAGAAGCCACTTTTTTTGTTTTCGATAGGATAGGCTAGTTTTTTGAGCCCCCAATTTTCCTGATTGGAAATCGAACCTTTTTGAGACTTAATTAGATCTATATATTTTTGAACTGCTTCCTCTATCTGAGTTTCAGAAAGAACGGGATTTAAAATGAAAACAGTTTCGTATTGATTCATAATTTTATTTTAGGATTGCAAAAATACGTTTCTGATTATTTAAACCCAAACAATTCAACGATTATTATTAATATTAAATTAAAACTTATTTTTATTAAATAACGTTTAAACAATTTTCGTAATTAATTTTTAAAAAGAATTTAGAAATATCTCTGCCTTTAAATTTTTAATGTGGATCAACATCAAAATTCACTCTTATATTTCTAAAGGCTGCTATAGCTTGAAAACTTTTGTAAGTTTTTTTGAGGAGACCTTTTACTTGATTTGAATTTAATTTATAATCTATTTTAATTAGCAATTGTTTAATAAACTGATTTCTTACTCTGCTAATAGCAGGAAAAACGGGTCCCAAAACTGAACCTCGATAAGATTGCTTAAATACATTTGAAAACCATTCTGATGAGATGTTTAGTGTTTCATATTGACGACTTTTAAAAGTTATTCTTATAATTCTAAAATAAGGTGGATAATGATAATTTTTACGCTCTATTTCTTGAGATGTGTAAAGACCTTCATAGTCATGCTCCAAGACATTTTTCAATATAGGATGATGAGGTTGGAAAGTCTGTATTATAACCTTCCCTTTATTGTCTGATCTTCCTGCGCGTCCTGCTACTTGACATAACATTTGATAACTTCTTTCATGAGCCCTAAAATCTGGTAGGTTTAAAACGTGATCAGCATTAATGACTCCAACTAGTAAAACATTTTTAAAATCTAATCCTTTTACAACCATTTGAGTACCTACTAAAATTTGAACTCTTTCATTCTCAAAACCTTCTATAATTTTATCAAAATCCCATTTACCCCTTGTACTATCCCAATCCATTCTTCCTACTGAGACTTCTGGGAAAAGTTTTTTAATCTGTTCTTCAATTTGTTGAGTACCATAACCTTTAGTTGATAATGTTGTCATTCCACACGAGTGACAACTAGTTGGCATGGGAATGTTATATCCGCAGTAATGACAACACAATTGATTTTTTACCTGGTGATATGTGAGTGAAACGTCACATTGAGTACATTGTGGAGAATATCCACAACTAAGACATTCCAAGATAGGTGCATAGCCCCTTCGGTTTTGGAATAAAATCACTTGTTTCCCAAGAGTTAAAGTTTCACTTATAGATTCAACAAGATTTTTAGAAAAAACACCTTTCATGTTTTTTTTTCGATGTGCCTCTTTAAGGTTAACAAGTTCAATTTTAGGCAATGAGACACCACCAAAACGTTCTTTTAATTTTACCCAACCATATTTTTCAGTTCTAACATTTTCTGCTGTTTCCATAGAAGGCGTCGCTGATCCCAATAGTACTTTAGCTTTCATACTTTGAGCAAGGTAAATTGCACTATCTCTAGCTTGATATCGAGGAGCAGGATCAAATTGTTTATATGAATTTTCATGCTCTTCATCTACAATGACCAAGCCTAAATCTTGAAAAGGCAAGAAAATAGAGGAACGGGCACCGACTATTATTTTTCTTTGGGAATTTTTATCTAAGACCTGATTCCATACTTCTGTACGCTCATGAATTGAAAACCGTGAATGATATACTAAAATCTGATCTCCTAATCTCGATGTTAAACGTTTTACAATTTGTGATGTTAGAGATATTTCTGGCAAGAGATAAAGCACTTGTTTTTTTGCTTTTATTTGTTCTTCAATTAAATTAATATAAACTTCTGTTTTTCCAGATGAGGTAACCCCTTCCAAAAGAACTACATCTTTGTTTAAAAATTGAGTCTTTATATTTTTTAATGCAATTGATTGGGATTTAGAAAGAGATTTTTCTATAATTTGACTCTTAACTTCCCTAATTAAAAGGCGATTTGTTTCTATGTAAGATTCTTCTAAAATTTCCCTATCAATTAAGGCTTTAACATGTGAACTTTTTACCTGTGAAAACTCCTTTAATTTAGATACTTCAAGCCATGAATTTAAATCACTACCTTGGTTAATTAATGCCATAATAATAGCCTTTTGCTTTGGAGCTCTTTCTAGTTTTATAAATACTTCTTCTAATTGATTTGATTTTCTGAAAACTGACTTCAGCCTAACCACTCTAACCTTTTTAGGCTTGAACTTCTCTTCTATTTTTTGGTGAATCATCGCCGCTTTTTTATCTATCATATCTAGAACCAGGGGCATAACTTTATTGATTTCAGTGATTTTACTTATATCTTCTAAACTCAAATTTTGTTTATCAAGAGCTTCGAAAACAATATATTGTAAATCAGAGAGAGAGTCTAATTGTTCTTCTGTAACTTCACATTTTACTAAAACACTTTCACTTTCAATCATTAAGGCTGAAGGTAAAGATGCTCTAAGAACTTCTCCTTCAGTACACATGTAATAATTTGAAATCCAATTCCAGAAATCGAGCTGATTTGTTGTAATTATAGGAGACTTATCCAAAATCATTACAATAGGCTTAGGTTCATATGTTTGAGGTGCTACTTTATGAACTTTAGTGACAATACCTGTATAAATTTTTTGTTTTCCAAATGAAACTGCAACACGAAATCCTGGACTTAACAAAACATATTGTTCCTCAGTAATAAAATAAGTATAGGATTTAGGTAATGCCAATGGGAGTAGAACATCTATAAAGTAAATATTCGAATTAATCTTCATCTAAAGACCTCTTTGGTTCTCTTTTAAACCTTGTCAATGTTGCATTCAATTCAAATCCAAGAAGTAATATATTAGAGTTCATCCATATATATAAAAGAAATATTAACAACGCTCCTATAGATCCGTACAATTGATTATAGTTAGAAAAGTTTTCAATGTAAATTCCAAAACCATAAGTTGTCAAAAAAAACAATAATGTAGTCATTAAAGAACCTGGTGTAAAAAAATGGTTTTTTCTTCCCTCAATAGTCCCAAAATAATATAGAATATTGACAGTTAGATAAACAAAAAGCCCAAAAAATATAGATTGACCAATTCTAGTCAATCTTATTTCAGAGGGAATTAAAGAATCTAGATTGTTTAGTATATAAAATTCAAAATAAAAAAACATTATGACAGTTAGTAAAGAAAGTAAAGCCAATATAACACTTACACCTAAAGAAAGTAAATACTGTCTGAAGAAGCTTCTTGAAAAAGTTACATGATAAGAAACTTCAAAACTACCAAATATGGAAGAGACTCCATTAGCCGATAAAAATATAGATAGTACAAACACAGAAGACAGAAGACCTCCCCTTGGTTTATTTCTTATATCATCAAAAATATCAGAAAAAAAATTCTGGGTCTCAGGGGGAAGAAAAAGCTCTATATAATTCAAGAAAGTCTGATCAAAATTATCAATTTTAATGAATGGAATCATATCTATAAAGGGTACCAGGTTCAAAATAAAGAGAAGAAAAGGAAACAGTGCCATAAAAAAACTAAAGGAAATGCTTCCTGCTCTTGAAGTCAAAGCACCCTTTATGATTCCAATCATATACATTTCTAATAAATCATAAATAGAGAATCCATAAAATCCTGGTGGTTTTATCGCTTTTAAAAAGAGCACAACAGGCTTTATTAGAGGAAGTTGCAATATTTTTGACATGAATGAATTCCTTATATACTTACAAAGATATAAGGCTAAATCATATGAAGAGATAAATACGTTAAAAATTGAAAGCATTTGTAACTTTGACAAATGGAGATACAATTAATGTGTATTGGGAAAACTGACCGATCATTTTGGTCAGATGCTGTATTGGAATATCAAAAACGTCTAAAGCATTATGTTAGATTCTCCATTATATATCTACCTGAAATTAAAATATTAAAAAAAATAGATAAAATAAAAGTTAAAATACAGGAGGGTAAATTATTACTTCAAAAATTAAATCCAAATGACACTGTGATTCTTCTGGATGAAAAAGGAAAATCTTTAGATTCTAAAACTTTTTCTAAGGAAATTGAAAATTATATGATTAAAGGAAAAAAGAAAATTATTTTTGTAGTAGGAGGTGCATATGGTTTTTCTGATGAAGTTTATAAGATTTTTCCAAATCGTTTTGCACTCTCAAAAATGACATTTTCACATCAAATGGTAAGACTTTTCTTCTGCGAACAACTCTTTAGAGCATTCACGATTATTAATAATCATCCTTATCACAATCAATAATTCGAAAAAATGAAAATTATCTTCGCGACTCATAATCAAAACAAAGTTGAAGAACTCAAACAACTTGTCCCTTCAAAATACTCGCTTTTGAGTCTCAATGATATTGGCTGCATTAAGGAAATCAAGGAAACAGGAAGCACCCTTGAAGAAAATGCACAAATAAAAGCTGATTATATAAGATATAAATACGGTCTTGACTGTTTCTCTGACGACTCTGGACTTGAAATTGATTCATTAGGAGGTGCTCCAGGTGTTTATTCTGCCCGTTATGCTGGAGATCAAAAAAATAATGATGCTAATATTGAAAAAATTTGGAAAGAACTCAAGGGTATTAAGAATCCTAGGGCTTTTTTTCGGTCTGTCATTTATATTCATTTAAATCAAAAAAAATTCTCTTTTCAGGGAAAGGTGGAAGGAAATATTATTTTTGAAAAACGTGGATTAGAGGGTTTTGGTTATGATCCTATCTTTATTCCCAAAGGTTATAAAAAAACATTTGCTGAATTAGGAGATACATCGAAAAACAAAATAAGCCATAGAGCGCTAGCAATAGTTCAATTTATAAAACTCCTTGAAAGCAGTAAATTATTTAACTAATTAGGTTTAGCATAAAAGGTTTTAAAAAATTTTTGTCATAAATTTATACAATGAGGAAGATTTGGGCTGTGGTTTTATTTTTATTTGTTTTTAAAAGCATTTCACAAGAAAACTTCAGTGCAATTGTTGAAAATGAGAGTACAGGACTTCCTATGTCTAGTGTTCACGTTCTTAATCTTACCCAAGTTATCGGATCAATTTCAGACCAGAAAGGTTTGTTCAAGATTAAAGTTAACGTTAAAGACACATTATATTTTTCGTATTTGGGATTCAAGCCCTTAAAGATTGCTGTAACTAATGATATGTTAAAGTTTGGCAACTTCAAGTTTGTAATGACTGAGCTAGCCTTTGCATTGGAAGAAATAGAGGTTAGACCATATCAGCTAACTGGATACCTGGATATTGATGTAAAAAATTCACCTATAAATACTGCAAAAAGATACAGTATTTCGGGACTTCCAAATTTAGGCTATGAATCAGGTGGAAGAAATCCTAGAAATATTTCAAAAGCTATCGGAAATTTATTTAACCCCTTAGATTTATTAAACAATATGTTTGGAAAAAACGCTGTTCAAATGCGAAAATTGAAACGTATGCGAGAAGATGATGGAATAAAAAACCTTTTAATTTCAAAATTTGATCGTCAGGTTCTAATTCAATTATTAGGAATTAAACGAATTGATATCGATGAAATTTTGAGAAATTGTAATTATTCTGATGCTTTTATTAGCGAAGCAAATGATCTACAAATTCTTGAAGCTATTTCAAAATGTTATGAAGAATATCGATTATTACAATTATAGATAGATAAATAATACTTTTTAATAATTAATAGTATTTAAAAATAATACCAATCATTTAAACGTTGCTGATTTAACTTGTATCTTTGCAGCACTAACATAATTATCATGCTTCTTACAGCGCTTAACGCTATTTCACCTATAGATGGTCGTTACCGATCTAAAACAAAACCGCTTTCAAATTATTTTTCAGAGGAAGCATTAATAAAGTATAGAATCAAGGTTGAAATTGAATACTTCATTGGCCTCTGCGAATTACCATTGCCTGAGCTTGAGGGATTCAATAAATCGCTTTTCAGTGAACTTCGCAGCATATATCAACATTTCTCTTCGGAAGACGCACTAGAAGTAAAAGAAATAGAAAGCATAACAAATCATGATGTAAAAGCAGTAGAATATTATCTCAAAAAAGAGTTTGATAAATTAGAATTGCAAGCTTACAAAGAGTTTATTCATTTTGGATTAACATCCCAAGATATTAATAATACTGCAATCCCTCTTTCTATAAAAAACGCCACACAAGATACATATTTACCATCCCTGGAGGAATTAATTAATAAGATTAAAATCCTAGTTAATGAATATAAAGACATCCCTTTACTAGCAAGAACACATGGTCAACCTGCATCTCCTACTCGACTGGGCAAAGAATTAAATGTTTTTTTAAAGCGAATTGAAGCTCAAATGAAAACACTAGTTCAAATTCCATATGGAGCTAAATTTTCTGGCGCAACAGGAAACTTTAATGCTCATCATATTGCATACCCAAACATAGATTGGAAACACTTCGGGAGCAAATTTGTTGAAAAAACTTTAGGCTTAAATTTTTCATTTCCAACAACTCAAATTGAACATTATGATTCCTTTGCTGCCCTCTGCGACAATCTTAAGAGAATAAATACAATAATTATTGATTTAAATAGAGATATATGGCAATACATCTCTATGGATTATTTTAAACAAAAGATTAATGACAATGAAATAGGATCTTCAGCTATGCCTCATAAAGTGAATCCAATAGATTTTGAAAACTCTGAAGGTAATCTTGCACTCGCAAATTCAATTTTTGAATTTTTCGCTCTTAAATTACCAGTTTCTCGTCTTCAACGCGATTTGACTGATAGTACAGTTTTAAGAAATATTGGAGTTCCATTTGGTCACACATTGATTGGTATCAAGGCTACTTTAAAAGGTTTAAATAAGTTAGTGGTTAACACCTCTAAAATCGAATATGACTTGAACAACAATTGGGCGGTAATTGCTGAAGCAATTCAAACTATTTTAAGAAAAGAAGGGTATCCTAATCCATATGAGGCATTAAAAGAACTCACCAGAACAAATGATTCCATTAATCATGATGTAATTCAACAATTTATCGATAAACTCGATGTTAAAGAAGATATAAAGACAAAACTTAAAACTATTACACCATTTAATTATACAGGAATATAAATCCTATGGAATTTTTAAAATTACTATTTATTCCGTCTATTTATTTAACTTTAAATGGTTAATAATTCAAATATATTATGAAGTATTTTATTAGTAAAAATACTTTTGCTATTCTACTTATAGCACACTTTATAGTAACAGGTTGTTCAAAAGATACAGTTGAGGAAAAGCTTATTGGCTCAAATATAGACAGTGATGATATCGCTGTTAGTTTATTGGGCGAACTACAGATTAGTGATTTTGTTTGGAAAGGTTTAAATGAATTTTATTACTGGCAAGAAGATGTGGATAATCTTTCAGACGAAAAATTACTTGATCAAAAGTCATATGGCCAATACATTAGTGAAAATCCAGATGCAGAATCTTTTTTTGAAACGCTGAAACACCCCAATGATCGTTTTAGCTGGATTCAGGATGATTATAAAGTATTAGAAAATTCACTACAAGGTATCATTGCGTCAAATGGAGTAGAGTTTGGTTTATTATATGCATGCCAGAACTGTAACGAGTTAGTAGGTTTTGTAAAATATATTTTGGAGGGCTCAGATGCGGAAAATAAAAATATTCAAAGGGGAGATTTTTTCACAGGAGTTAATGGAACAATCTTAACGGCTAGTAATTATAGATCATTGCTTTTTGGTGATAACCTAACCTATACACTTAACATGGCCTCAGCAAAAAATGGTGCTTTAGCTAGTAATGGTATTAATGTTGAATTAACTAAGGAAGAAAATTTTGAAACAAATCCTATTCAAATTAGCAAAAGTATCACCTTGAATAACGAAGGAGACGGTTATACTGGTATTGTAGGTTATATAATGTATAATCAGTTTGTTGCAGATAAAAGTAATGAACTTAATAAAGTATTTGCAGAATTTAAAGCTGAAGGAATTTCAGATCTTATTATCGACTTAAGATATAATGGGGGTGGTTCTGTACAAAACTGTGTGGAATTAGCTAGTATGATAACTGGACAATTTACTTCAGAAATATTTGCTGAAGAACAATGGAACAATAAGCTACTTAAATATTTACGTGAACGGTTTGGAAAAGAAAGTTTGGTCAATCGATTCACTTCGCAACTTTCCAATGGTGAACAAATTAGCTCTTTAAACTTAAATCGTATTTTTATTATAACTACCTCTGAGTCGGCCTCAGCAAGTGAATTACTTATCAATGGATTAGATTCGTATATAGATGTAATTCATGTTGGGGAGCGAACTGTTGGAAAAAATGTTGGATCTATAACAGTTTATGACTATATCGATAATGAACAAACAAAAAATCCAGAACATACTTATGCAATGCAGCCAATTGTTCTTAAGATTGCTAATAATGACGGTTTTGCAGATTATTCTGATGGACTTTTACCTGATACTGACATTGAAGAAGATATAAAAGACTTGGGAATTTTAGGTGATTCTAATGAACGATTGCTTAAAGCTGTTATCGGAATTATAACTGGCACTGGAAAAAGAAATTTACCTGAAGCTAAAATGTCAAGAGGTCTTTTGGTGAGGGATCCCTTATTGATTAGTCGTCAGCAAATGATAATTGAGAAAAAAGAATTTCTATTAAACTCAAGGTAAATCATAGCTAATTCCAACTACCAAATTTCTACCTTTTGTTGCATATCCCTCTATTTCTATATAATCAGTATTTAAGACGTTAGTTGCATGGACAAAAAGTTTTAATGGAATATTCAAAATTTGATGAGAAATATTTAGGTTTAATAGCTGGTATGCATCTAATACATTAATATTGTCCAAACCAAATCTTTTTCCAAAAAGTTGCATGGTTAAATTAACATTCCAACTTTTTAAAAATGAATACGAGAGATTAGTTTGTGAAGAAAAATTTGGTAAATAACGTAAATCCCCATCTTTTGTCTCTGTAAAAGTAATCTGCTGATCAATAAATATTTTGGAATTAATAAACCCTGAAAAAACAGTCTCTACACCATAATATCTCGCTTCTTTAAAAGCATTTTCATATCTATAAGTAACTAAATCATAAACTAATGATGGAGTTTCTAGACGACTAAAATAATTTGAAGAAAAACTCCATTTTTTATTATTAAAAGTTAAACCTGCTTCAAAAGAACTGTTTTCCTCAGGTTTTAAATCAATATTTCCAGAATAAGGATCAAAAAGCTGATATAGGCTTGGAGCTATGAATGCAGTACTCAGAGCAGAATGAATCTTTAATGAATAATCATTACCATTTATGAGTCTCCATGAGGGGTTAATACTGTATGTAAATTGACTCCCATAATTAAAATTATTATTCCATCTTCCTCCCAGATTAATTCTAAAATCATCAGAAAATTTAGCTACAAAATTTCCAAAAAAATCATTTTGCGTTGTTTTTTGACCGCCTTCATAATCAGCAAAATTTTGCTGAATTAAAACACCTACGACTGTATAAAATTCTTCCTTAAAAACATACTTGTTGAAAATCTCTAGCTGAGTGTTTTCTGCATCTGTTTGGAATGGAAAAGAACTTTGAAAGTCTCTTTTAGTTTTTTGGTGACCCATTCTTAGGGACAGTCCCCCATTTTTATAATTATAATTTGAATTTAAGTAAAATCGATTCATTTGAGTAGAAAGCTTGAATGGTGCATCTTCAAGTGGAAAATTATTGTCATAATCTGATTGGATATCAGAAAAGTCAAAGCCCGTCTTGATATTAAAAGTTTTTTTATTTTCAAATTTTATAGATGCTCCAAAATTAAATTGATCAAAGGGGTCGAACTCATCTCCTATAACAGCACTCATACCAGTGGTTCTATCGTGATTTGCATAACCTTTAATTTTAAATCTTTCTACACCTCCACTAATTTGAAGATTATTTTTAAATAGATTAAACTTTCTAACTGTATTTTGACTATTCTGTGATCCTGTAATACTTTGAAAACGTAAATTAAACCCAGAATCTGAATTTTTAGTTTTTATATTAATTACACCTGATGCAGCTGAGCTTCCGTATAACGTGCTTGAAGCTCCTTTTAATATTTCGATAGATTCTATTTGACCTAAATCAAGAAAATTTAAATTAAAATCACTATCTATTCTTGAAGGATCTAAAACCCTAATACCGTCTATCAAAATTAAAACTTGGCGATTTCTTCCACCTCTAATTGAGATAGTTTTATTCTGACCTGCATATGTTTGGCTTCCTAAAATTTCAATACCCGCATACTGTTTAAGAAGAGAACTTAAACCTAATCCTTGAAAGTTATCTATTATAGCTTGAGTAATTTTGATAATATTTTTACCAGACTCAGAACGTTTTAATGGAAAGCGAGAATCAATGAGTACAATCTCATCTAAATCATTTATTTGATTAGAAATATCCAGACTATCTTTTATAAGATTTTGCTGAGCCGTAAGAGCACATGTAATTAATGGTATGTACCACCAAAGTTTAAAAAATGGATTCATTTGTATTAAAACATGTCTTTAAACTTTAACCCCGAAGTTAAAAACGGATTTCTAAAAGGCAGGTCTCCTGACTTACATCTTTAATCAACCTTCCCATCAAAATTTGACAGTGGTACAAGTTCTGATTAAAATATCTTTATTAAGACTAAGCAGCATACAGTTGCGGGTACAGTCTTGGATTCTAACCAAGTTCCCTTTTTATCTTTTTTATAAAGAACCTTCATCTATAAAATTAATAAATTAAACAGTTTTAAATAAAGTTTTATTTATTTTATTGAAAGAAAATTGAAGGACAGAAGTGTAAAATAAATCTCCAGCAAGAGAGTTTATGAAAAATGGTAAAGCAAGCATAAAACAGCTTAGAAATCCACCCCAATTAAGAGGATAATTAAAATACCAAACTCCAAAATTACTAATTAAAAAAAAAGATATTGATGCTCCAAAAACTGTAAAAAAAGATAATGATTTAGATTTAAATCCAATGAAAGAAATAAAAGCAAAGGCAGAATAAATTACTGGCATCAAAGAATGAAAACCTATATAAAGGTCAGTAAAAAACATACATGCCAATGGAAGAAACATTGCCAAACGTTTGTTTATAAAGTTAAAGCCAGTGAAAAGAGCAATACCGGTAATTGGAGCAAAATTAGGAGGATGTGGTAATAATCGAGTAAAAAATGCAAGTATTACTAAACCCAAAATGATTGTCATTCCACTTTTATTATTCTCCATCTCACTATTTAGTTAAATACATTTTGCGTCTCGAATATAAATCATAAAACTCGTCATCCTTCAAGCTATTTATAAAAAGAATACTTTCACCTGTACTTTTCATTTCTGGACCTAATTGCTTATTAACATTTGGGAATTTATTAAAAGAAAATACAGGTTGCTTTATAGCATAACCATCTAATTTGGGATTAAATTTAAAATCAGTTACTTTATTTTCACCAAGCATAACCTTTGTAGCATAATTTACGTAAGGTTCCTTATATGCTTTGGCAATGAATGGGACTGTCCTCGATGCCCGGGGGTTGGCTTCAATCACATAAACCTTATCATTTTTCACAGCATATTGAATATTTATTAGCCCTACAGTATTAAGAGCTAAAGCAATTTTATTTGTGTGATCTTTAATTTGTTGAACTACATACTCTCCTAGATTAAAAACAGGAAGTGTTGCATTAGAATCTCCAGAATGAATACCACATGGTTCTATATGCTCCATAATTCCTATAATTTGAACATTTTCTCCATCACAAATTGCATCAGCTTCGCATTCAATGGCACCATCAAGGTAGTGATCAAGTAGTAACTTATTGTTAGGGATTTTTTGAAGTAAATCTACTACATGTGCTTCTAAGTCTTCTTTGTTGATTACAATTTTCATTCCTTGTCCACCCAATACATAAGATGGTCTAACCAAAATAGGGAAATCTAATTCATCTGCTAAAATAGATGCTTGATCAGCAGTCTGAGCTACACCAAACTCAGGATAAGGGATATCATTATCTTTTAATAAAGTAGAAAAGCTCCCTCGATCTTCTGCTAAATCGAGTGATTGATAGCTAGTGCCAATAATATTAACACCATACCTATCTAATTTTTCTGCTAGCTTTAATGCAGTCTGTCCACCTAATTGAACTACTACGCCTTCTGGTTTTTCGTGTTGAATTATATCGTAAATATGTTCCCAAAAAACAGGTTCAAAATATAGTTTATCTGCAACATCAAAGTCAGTAGAAACTGTCTCTGGATTACAATTGATCATGATAGTTTCGTAATTACATTCGCTGGCTGCTAGAACACCGTGAACACAACAATAATCAAACTCAATTCCTTGACCTATCCGATTAGGTCCAGATCCAAGTACTACAATTTTTTTTCGGTCTGAAACTTTACTTTCATTGTCACAATAAGGTATGCCTCCCTTATGTTTTAACTTAGCCTCAAATGTAGAATAATAGTATGGTGTTTTAGCCTCGAATTCCGCAGCACAAGTGTCAACTAACTTATATACCCTTTGAATGCCCATTTCGACTCGTTTAGTGTGAACTTCACTCTCTAGACACTTTAACATATGAGCCACTTGTCTATCGGCAAAACCTTTTTGTTTGGCTTCTAGAAGTAAAGCTTCATCAATTGTTTGAATATTAAAATTAGAAATTTCTTTCTCTAATAAGTTTAACTCTTCATACTGTTTTAAAAACCACATATCAATTTTTGTGATTTCATGAATTCTTGATAAAGGAATACCAATCTGAATAGCATCATAAATAACAAAAACTCTATCCCAGCTTGCTATGGATAATTTACTTACAATGGTATCATAATCTGAATATCCTTTACCATCAGCTCCAAGTCCGTTTCGTTTTACCTCTAGAGATTGGGTAGCTTTGTGCAGGGCTTCTTGAAAAGACCGCCCGATTCCCATAACCTCGCCAACTGACTTCATCTGAAGTCCTAAAGTTCGATCAGAACCTTCAAATTTATCGAAATTCCACCGTGGTACTTTGACAATAACATAATCTAAAGTTGGTTCAAAAAGGGCAGAAGTTGATTTTGTAATTTGATTTTGAAGTTCATCTAATGAATATCCTACAGCTAATTTAGCAGCTATTTTTGCAATAGGGTATCCGGTTGCCTTTGAGGCCAAAGCTGAAGAACGCGATACCCTTGGATTAATTTCAATAGCTATAATATCTTCATTTTCATCAGGGCTGACCGCAAATTGAACATTACATCCTCCGGCAAAATCTCCTATACTTCTCATCATATGAATTGCCATGTCACGCATACGCTGAAAGGTTTTATCTGATAATGTCATTGCTGGTGCTACCGTTATTGAATCACCAGTGTGAATTCCCATTGGATCCATATTTTCAATTGTACAAATAATTACAACATTATCATTTTTATCACGTAGGAGCTCTAACTCATATTCTTTCCAACCAATTAAAGCCTTATCAATCATAACTTCATGGATTGGAGAAATCTCCAACCCTCGGGTTAACAACTCATGAAATTCTTCTGCTCTATGAACAAATGACGCACCTGCACCTCCAAGAGTATAAGATGCTCTAATCACCAATGGAAAGCCAAATTCTTGAGCAATTTCTTGTCCTTTTAGATAGGAGTTTGCTGTAGCCTGAGGGGCCATATCAATTCCTATTTTTAACATTAACTCTCTGAAGCGTTCGCGGTCCTCTGTTATTTGTATAGCATCAATATCTACACCAATAATTTCGATTCCAAAATCTTCCCAAATTCCTTTTTCATCAGCTTCAATACATAGATTAAGAGCAGTTTGCCCTCCCATGGTCGGTAACACTGCATCTATCTTATGTTTTTTTAAAATTTCTATGATTGACTTTGTATTTAGTGGTTTTAAATATACATGATCAGCCATGGTTGGATCTGTCATTATAGTTGCAGGATTAGAGTTAATAAGAATTGTTTCTATTCCATCCTCCCTTAATGAACGGAGCGCCTGAGTACCAGAATAATCAAATTCACATGCTTGCCCAATAATAATTGGACCTGAACCTATTACTAGAATACTTTTGATTGATTTTACTTTTGGCATTGTAATAAATATATTTTTCTAATATAAAAAAAAGGTGTTACTCTTAAAAAAGTAACACCTTTAATATGGGTTGATTCGGTCATTATTTTTTGTGTCGTGGTTCTGATGAAACAGAAACCTTTTTTCTTCCTTTGGCACGTCTAGCAGCAAGAACTTTTCTTCCATTAGCAGACGACATTCTTTCTCTAAAACCGTGCTTATTTCTTCTTTTTCTCTTTGATGGCTGAAATGTTCTTTTCATAATATATATGACTTATATGAAGTAATAATTTAAGTCGGCCAAATATACGATAACTTTTTTGTCTATCAAACTTGATTATTAACATTTCACTAATGATTTTTTTTACCTTTGAAAAAAAAATAATGTTTCCTAA
>Ga0315330_10001453_pt1 | contig 15945 bp, 16 predicted proteins | sample M140m34915metaG_FD_203453 | JGI IMG/M metagenome (GOLD analysis project Ga0315330, IMG submission 203453) | Ammonia-oxidizing marine archaeal communities from Monterey Bay, California, United States - M1 40m 34915 | ecosystem: Environmental > Aquatic > Marine > Intertidal zone | place: USA...
AAAAAGAACCTCGAATTTTTAAGAAAAAAAGAGCACACATTAATAAGCAGTATTACTGCTATTCAAAACGGAGGTGTTGTTTTTAAAGAGACTTATAAAGCTAAATTAAAGTTTCGGGACATAACAGATAAGCAAATAGAAGAATATCTTCAAGAGAACGAAGAAACTGCGTTATCATGTGTTGGTTCATATAAGATAGAGGATAATAATAAATACAAATTTATAGAAATTATAGACGGAACCCTAGAAACAATTATTGGGTTCCCTGCAAAAAATCTAATAAATATAATTAAAAATGAAAAAAATATTTGTAATAGGAAATCCAGTTAAACACTCTTTATCACCAGAGATCCATAATCACTGGTTAAATAAATACAAAATAAACTGTGTATACGAAAAATTAGAACTTGATAAAGATCCAGATAAACTAGAAGCTCAGCAAAAAGAGCTAACAAAAAAAATCAGATCAGGGGAAGTGGTGGGAGTAAATATTACCGTACCTTTTAAGCAAAAATTTAAAAAGTATGTTGATGAGGAAGAGCAAACTGCCGTCTTAGCTCAGGCAATTAACACAATTTATAAGCGTGATAATAAATTAATTGGAGCCAATACGGATGGGATGGGTTTTTACAATTCTTTGGTAAAAGACTTTAACTGTAACGTACCACGGGTGATACATATGTTGGGTGCAGGAGGTGCATCATATGGGATTCTGTCGGAATTACTTAACCACAATGTTAGAATTGTTAATATTAGTAATAGAACAGAATCAAAATCACTAATTATGGCAAATCATTTTAAAAAAATAAAAAAATTTTCGGCTATAAAGTTTTACGTTAGAGATATTGTTGAAACTCTTAGCCCTACTGTTGGAATGTTTATTAATACAAGCTCAATTGGCATGAAAGGGAACGAAGTAGATGAGAATAAATTTGAATCATTATTTACCCTCCTTACAAAGGATGCAATTGTTTATGATATTAATTATAATGAGTCACAAACTATATTTAATAGACTTGCAGTAAAGCAAAAACTCAACGCAGAAAAAACACTGAATGGTAAATTTATGCTAATAAGGCAAGCAGCCGAATCTTTCAATAAATGGTTTGAAATTAAATTAACTAAACAAGATATAGACGAGGGAATAAAGATTCTTGAAAAATTTATTTGATTATTTATGAGAAAAATAGCAATTACAGGGAACATTGGTTCTGGAAAGACTACAGTTTGTAATATTTTAAAAAAGATTGGGTATAAGGTATTTGAATGTGACCTCGAAGTAAAGAAACTATACAAAACAATTAAATTAAAAAGTGAGGTTAGAAAAATGCTAGGGCACAAAATTTCGAATTTATTTTTTTTAAATGGAAGGATTAATAAGCAAGCATTATCAGATTATATTTTCAGCAGGCCAGACGATCTTAGAAACTTAGAAAAGCTAATATATAAAAGTCTTTCAGAAATGAAGAAGGAATTTTGTACAAAAAATAGGAAAGAAAATGTAATTTTTTTTGATATTCCACTTCTTTTTGAAAAAAAAATGGAGAATGCATACGATCAAATTATTTATCTAAAAGTAGAGAAAGCAATCCAAAAAAAAAGAGTATTAAAGAGAAAGAATATTGATGAAAACAAATATAAAAGTATAATTAAAAATCAAACAGATTTTTCTTATTCTGATAGAATTTCCTTATTAATTGACACTGGTAGGGACAAAAAAACAATAAAGAAAGAATTATTAGAACACTTAAATAGTTTTAAGTAAATTTAGTGCCTTTATTCAAAATCATCAGCATTGTTTTGAGAAAGTATGATTGAGAAGATAAATGACCATTGAAAAATTTTTGTTTACATTTCAAAAGTCTTTTTATTATAGGTATCAAATCTTTTAATTGCCATTTTGACAATTGTGCCTCAAATTGTGAATGATATTTAAAAAAGACTGGTGGTCGTAATCTCGAGACTGCTTGATTTTGAGACTCCCCATCTTTTACCAAATAATTCACAAATAAAAGTCTATAAAAATGATTGAGTAAAATGGTTGTATATCTAATTTGATCACGATTAGAGGTACAAAGCTCGTCAAATTTTCTTTCAAAACTTTTTAAACTTCCAGAAACTAAGGAATAAATAAACTTTAGCTCATCAAAATAAGAAGACTGATAAATAAATTGTAAGTCATTCGACAGGTTTTTTTTTCGTGATAACAAAAATTTAATTTTTTGCAGCTCATTTAATATCTCTAAACGTTGATTACTGAAAATTTGAGCAAGTGTATTTATTTGTTCCTCAGATGGAGACATCTTCTCGTTAATAAAGAAATCTTTAATGATCCTTCTTTTTTCTAAAGCAGTATCCTCATAGCAAGGAACAATAATTACATCGGTATCCATTTCAAATTTTTTTCTTATTGATGATTTATTGTTTAATTGATCTGATTTAATTATCAAAGTAACTTCAGACCGTTTGACCCTTTCTTTATTATCAATAATTTCTTTTGATAACTTTTCAGTAAATAAATTAAATAGAATTATTGTTTTGTTACCAAAAATATTAATTTCAGAATTCTGTTCTACTATATTAGTAAATTCACCACTCTTTAAATCATCGGAATATTTAGTTATAAAATCGATATTAGCAACTTTTTTTTTAGCATTAATTAAAAGTTTTGCACACTCGTCAACTTTACCGATATTTTCTCCATGAAAAACAAAGAGCTTTAAACTAGAATAATTATTAACGTTGGAAACAAATTGTTCAAACTTTAATATCATGGATAAACTTTTCGAGAAAAACTCTCAGCTAAAACTAATGTTCCGATATTCTCCGAGGCATGCCTAACTAATTTTGAAAAGGAGTCCTCCAGAGAGTTAATGTTAGCATAATCATTTGCCGAAAAGTTGAATGTTGAACTATTTGTAAGATTCCCTTTTGTGAGACTTCCTTTTTTATCATACAAAGCATAGTTGACAATTATAGTTACCCTTTTACCAAAAGTATTCAGATCTTTGTTAACTCCCAAATTAGAAACTATTCTATCCAGTGAAATCACTAATTTTAAGTTAGATGGTTTTGAGGCTTTAAAATTAAATTTTTTTTCAAGAATATTTTTCATCAAAACCACATTATTTTCATACTTACCCTTTGATTTAATAATAATATCGATTTTGTTTAAACCGAAATTTTTTTTTGTATATAAGGGTTTATATGAACAAGAACAAACTAAAACTACATACAGTATTAGATAAAAAAGATTTTTTCTCATTTTACAATATTTAATATTTTACCTGGAATATAAATCATTTTTTTTACTTCACCATTCAATATTTTACTAAATTTCTCAGATTTTGAAATTTCTTTAATTAGCTCGTCCTTATTTAATTCTTTATAAATGCTGTAAACACCTCTTTTTTTACCATTTTCTTGTATAACAATAATTTTTTCGTCAGATTTTTTTATTTCAAAATCCACAGTGGGCCATTTAATATCATGAATATTTTCATTTAGGCCTGCTTTTTCAGATATTTCTGAAGAAAAGTGTGGAATTACTATGGAGGCAAGCCTTAAGAATATTGACCAACTGTAGTCTGATAACTCCTTACAGATTTTTTTTTTAATAAGTAAATTTGATAATTCCCTAAGTTTTGCAACAGCAAGGTTAAATTTATAATTTTTTATATCTTTAGTATAGGTCTCTATTACAAAGTTTAAAAATTCATATACGTTAGATTCATCTTTGTTAAAATCTTTCTTTTTATAATCAAGTTTTGAATTGAATAGAAAATTGTTTGTAGTAAGAATTTTGAAAATTTTATTTAAATATTTATAAGTCCCTTTTATTCCGTCGATAGACCATTCTAAGTCTCTTTCTGGGGGAGAATCAGAGATCATAAATAGTCTTGCAGTATCAGCTCCATATTCTGAGACTATTAAATCTGGATCAACAACATTTTTTTTGGATTTACTCATTTTCTCTGATCGACCTTTTTGAACAGTTACCTTTATTCCATTCTCCTCGTAAAACATCTCATCCTTTTCAGTTCTAACTTTTGATGGATTTACCCATTTTCCATCATTAGTCTTATAAGTTTCATGACACACCATTCCTTGGGTCACTAGTTTTTTGAATGGTTCACTTGGCACTTTATAACCACTTTTTTTTAATGCTCTAGAAAAAAAACGTGAGTATAAAAGATGAAGAATTGCATGTTCAATCCCTCCAATGTAATGATCAACAGACATCCAATAATCTGTATCAATTTGATTGAAAGGTTCATTTTTCTCTGATGGTGAACAAAACCTTAAGTAATACCACGAAGAATCAAAAAATGTATCTAATGTATCTGTTTCTCTTTCAGCATACTGGTTAGTTTTTTTTGATTTGGTAAACTTCCAAGTAGGATGGTTTTCCAAAGGGTTTCCACTTTTTGATAAATCAATTTCATCTGGTAATTTCACTGGAAGCTCATCATCAGTAACTGTTTCTATGGAACCATCTTTTGTATAAATTATAGGAATTGGGCATCCCCAGTATCTTTGCCTTGAAATTCCCCAATCTCTTAATCTAAAAACTGCCTTAGTAGTCCCTATTTTTTCTTCTTCTATTTTCTCTATTATAGATTTTCTGGCATCATAAATTGAAAGTTCATTCAGAAAACCAGAATTTTGAAGTTTGTCATTTAGATTTATTTCACAATATGGCATGGATTTCTCTGACTTTATTACTTGATTAATTGGCAAATCATTTTTCATTGCAAATTCAAAATCTCTTTCATCATGAGCCGGGCAACCAAATATAGCACCACTTCCATAGTCCATCACAACGTAGTTGGTAAAGAATATTGGTATATGAACCTTTTCATTAAAGGGATGCTTCGCATACAAATTTGTTTTAAATGAAATCTTTTCATTCAATATTCTTGAATTTTCCATCAAACATTTTTCCCTGAAAATTTTGAAATCTTTATTATCATGAAATTTTTCACTTAATGGATGTTCAACTGATAATCCTATAAAAGAGGCCCCGAAGATGGTCTCAATCCTTGTTGTAAAGATGTTTATTAATGAATGGGTTTCAATTACCTCAAAATTTAACTCAACACCTTCTGAATAGCCTATCCAGTTGCTTTGCATTAATTTAACTTTTTCTGGCCATGAATCTAACTTCTCAAGATCTTTGAGAAGTTCACTTGAAAATTCAGAAATTTTTAGAAACCATTGAGATAGTTTTTTTTTCTCTACCAAAGCTCCAGATCTCCATCCCTTTCCATCTATAACCTGCTCGTTGGCTAGAACAGTATTATCAATAGGGTCCCAATTTACAAAACTATCCTTTTTATAAATTAGGCCATTGTTAAATAGATCGATAAATATTTTTTGTTGGTGCTTATAATATTCTTCAGAGCATGTCGATATTTCTCTTTTCCAATCAATTGATAACCCGATAGATTGAAGCTGTTTTTTCATATTTCGAATATTTGATTCTGTCCATTCTTTTGGATTCGTTTTATTTTCAATTGCAGCATTTTCGGCAGGCATTCCAAAGCTGTCCCATCCCATAGGGTGAAGGACATTGAAACCATTGTTTTTGTAAAACCTTGCTACAACATCCCCTATTGTATAATTGCGTAAATGACCCATGTGAATGTTACCAGAGGGGTATGGAAACATTTCAAGAACATAGAATTTTTTTTTACTTAGATCAGTTCCAACACTGAATACGCCTTGTTGATCCCAAATTCTCTGCCATTTCTTTTCAATTGCTTTTGCTTTATAATCCTGAGTTGTCATTTTTTAAAATTAGTTATTGCTCCAAAACCTAATGCTGAATAAAACTTTTTATATTTAAAGTTTTTTTCATTCATTCCCCCTAATAAAAATATCCATTTTCTTTTTAACAGATGACATAAATAAAGAAATAAATAATTTTTTAAAGGCTTTTGATTTGGATGACTACTTGTTGAAAAAATAGGACTAATAAAGACAATATCTGATACTAACTCAAGTTCTTTTGCTTCCTTAATAGAATGTATTTTACTAACAATACAAAACCTTCTTTTAATATTTTCTAATATTTTTAAATTTTTGGTTAGAAAACTTTTCTGTTCAACCATGACACCAAAGGGTTTATACTTATTTGCCCAATAGTATGAAAATGGGATAACAAACTTTATCTTATTTTTTCGACAATGAAATATAAAGGGTTGTAACTCTTTAAAAAAAGAATAATTATAACAATTATATGAGCAAAAAAAAACAACACCTACTTTTTTTGATAAAGAGTAAATAACGTCTTCGTTTTTGCTCGTATCAAAAAAAAACCATTTAGTAGGAATTAAATTTCTTTTATAATTATATTTTCTGGCCATCTTATGAACAACATCTTATCAAATTATAAACAAATAATTCAGAAAATAGATTCCTGTAAAAAAAAAAAAAATATTGGAGAGAATGTAAACCTCACGGTTGTTTCGAAAACATTTTCAGCTGAGGCTATAGAACCTCTAATTTTAGAGGGTCATAAAATATTTGGTGAAAATAAAGTGCAGGAAGCTAGCTCAAAATGGGAAAATTTAAAGCAAAAATACAGTAATCTTAGGTTACATCTTATTGGGCCGCTTCAAACCAACAAAGTGAATTTAGCCTTAAAAACATTTGATACAATTGAAACAATCGATAGAGAAAAACTTGCCGTAAAAATTAAAAATAGTTCTGAAAATTTTACAAATAAAAAATTCGAATATTTTGTTCAAGTAAATACTGGCAATGAATCTCAAAAGTCTGGGATAGAATTGAAAAAGACTAAAAGCTTTACTGATTGGATAATTAATGATTTAGAATTGAATGTTACAGGGTTAATGTGCATTCCTCCTTTTGATGAAGACCCAACCATTCACTTCAAACTTTTAATGCAAAAGAAATTAGAATGTAATCTTCGTCACTTAAGCATGGGTATGTCTAATGATTTTGAACAAGCAATAGCAGCAGGCGCAACTTTTGTAAGAGTTGGCTCAGCAATTTTTGGAAAGAGGAACTAGCTTATTATAAGCTTTGTTGTTGGGCTGATTTTTTTAAGTAGTTGCAAAAGCACTTCTTTCTTTAATGAAATACAACCTTCAGTAAAACTGGAGCCTCCTGAACAATGTATAAAGATGGCACTGCCCTTATTCTTTCTTATTGGAAGAGTATTAAATGAAATTTCAATAATAATATCGTACAGAGAGTCGTGTCTATGCAATTTCTCACATCTAAATTTTTTACTTTTTAGATAGAGTTTATTATATTTATTACTCCTTGAGTCAACACACCAGAAGTCAAACTTTTCTATTTTTTTCAAATTTAAGGATGTTTTAGGTTTGCTGATTTTATCAGATCTAAAAAAAACTCTTTTTAGTGAAAAAACACCTTCGGGGGTAATTAAGTCACCTTCCCTCGTTTTCTTTCCCACACCATTTTTTCCAACTTTACATTTAAATTTTTTTTTATCTAATAGAAGATACGTTGAATTTTTACTATTATTTTTTATGAGACGTAAATGCTTCATCTTTAAGGAATATGAAATTGAGTAACTTAATAATAACCATTTTTAAAAAAGAATTCATTACAAATGAGATTTCATTATTGGCTACAGAAAGAAAGTTCAATACTAAAGCACTGAAAAACATAAGGGATTTAAAAAAAATAGACATTAAAAGAAAAGTTATAATTCTTGAAATATCAGTTAATGATGAAATAAAGGAACTTGAAAAAATCACAAAGGGATTTGTAACAGAGATAATTTTGCTCTTAAACAAAAAAGAAATAGATTTAAAACTTACAAATTCTTTTAGAATTATAAAGATTCCATTTAGAGTTGAAGATTTGTTTACACACATTAACAAAGCGTTTAGAACCTTTGAGCGTCAAAAGAGTAGTAAAAAAATAGGAGACTTATCATTTGACCCAAATGAGTCACTTTTAGTTGATAGCAATAAGAATGAAATAAAATTAACAGAACTAGAGTGTAAGTTCTTAAAATACTTATATGAGAGGAAAGAAGGGTCTACAAAGGATGATTTACTATCGAACGTTTGGGGTTACAACTTAAAAATGCAAACGCACACAATAGAGTCTTTAGTCTATAGATTGAGGAAAAAATTAGAAAAAGATCCGAATAGTCCTAAAGTTATAACTCAAGTAGGTAAAAAATATTTTTTAAATCAAGATTAATCCCTCCATATCTCAGGTCTTGGATCTTCTCTGTCAATATCAAATGAGACGTTATTAATTTTAGTATCGAGTAATAAATCATTAAATGTAACTGTTGTTTTTGTGTTATCCTTGCTCAAAATTGTCCATTTTTTCATTATGAAGGGCTTTTTCTCAAATGCTATTATAATCACATCAGATTGACCCTCACCCTTAGATTCAAACTCAATTTCAATAATATTATCCTTGTCATTTGATTTTAAAATATTCACAAGATTTAATGAAATATCATTAAATAAAAGTATACTACTGGGCAGGTCATTTAAGCTGTAAAAACTTATATTTTTAATATCTTTATTTATGACCGCCACCTTCCTTCCATTGCTTATTATAAGTAGTGAGATTTGGTCGTATTCTATTCTGAATTTCCCCGGCCTTAAAAGTAAAATCCTCCCAGTTAAAATGTCACCATTTTGATTAACTTGAATGAATTTGGATTTCAAAGTACTAAAGTTATTTAGATAATTGATAATTTTATCTGTATTTACATCACTAAAACTTTTAGTGTATAAAAGGGAGAATGTAATAATGATTAGGAACTTTTTAAACATACACATAATTTATTTAAAATATTTTATGAACACAACTTTTTTAAGGGCTTTTCCATTTTTAATCCTTTTTTTTACATTTAGTTGCGAATCAAATAAAACCTTTAGTTTTTATAAAGACAGCGATAAAAGAGAAATTCAGTCAGCAAAAAAAGTTGAAAAAAAGGAAAAATTAAAAGAAGAAACACCTAGAGATTTAGTCAAAAAAAATTCAAATAAAAGTAAAGATGGAAAATTATCTGAATTAAGTGAAATGGGACAGGCAAGAAAGGATAAAAGTGAAATTATAAGTTTTTTCTTTGATTTATTTAAAGACGACGATAATGAAAAGGAAAAGCTGTCTAGCACTTCTGGAGAAGAAAAAATAAAAAAGATAGATGAAGCTGTCAGAGAAAATAAGGAAAAGGTGGTAGTAAAAAAAATTATCATGCAAAAGAAAAGTGAGGATGAAGAAAAAATAAGAAAAGTAGAGAATTTTGAATTAAAAAAAAAGATTGAAACTCCAGAAATAAATAATGACTCATTAGAACCATCTGAAGTGAATGAAACAAATATTGTAAAAAAAGAAATTGAGGTTAGAGAAATTTTAAAGGATAAAAATGAAGTCTTAGGCAATATGAAAAATAATAATTCAGAGGAAGTTTTAACTTTTTTTCGTCAAAAAGAAATAAAAATAGAAGAAAAGCCTATGCCGTCTCAAGAATTGATATATAAAGATATTGGGATGCTCATACCATTAACAGGAAAAAAGAAAGCAGCAGGCGATCTTGTTATGAATTCACTTCGTTACAGCATGAGCACTAAGCCTAGTAAGATTGTTTTTAAAATATATGACACCAAAGGAACTCCATCTGGTACCATAGAGGCTGCAAAACAAGGGATTAATGACGGTATAAAAATCTTTATTGGCCCAATATTTTCAGACGAGACAAAGGAAATCAAGGATTATTTATCAAGTAGTGAGGCTATATTTTTCAGTCTTTCCCCAGATTTTTCAAATATCTCCAAAAACATTGTTGTGTCAGGTGAAAATCCAGATGACCAGATATCATGTATTAAAAAAAACTTAAAAGAAAATGAACTAGAAAGAGTTTTATTGATTTTTCAAAACAATAAATATGGGCAAGTGATCAAAGAAAGTTTTAATAATACTCAAAACAACAATTTTAAAAGATTTAACGTAGATTTTTTTGAGCTATCCGATTTTGTAAATTTAAACGAAGAAATTAAAATTCTTAGTAGATTTGAAAGTAGAAAGTTAAGGTTGAATGAGGAAATTAATAGGGTGAAAAATGATAAAACTTTAACTAGAACCGAGAGAAAGTTTCAACTAAAAAATCTTGAGAAACAGCTCACCTTAGATGTTCCTTATGATGCAGTAATAGTTGCTTCGCAAGGAGATAAGCTGATAGAAGTTTTATCACATTTAGCGTTTTATGACATCAATTCAGATAATACATTTATTTACGGAACAAGCTTATGGGAGGATACAAAAAAATCAGATAAGGTTTTTGAAGGTACTTTTTATGTTACAAGTTTAAAAGAAAAACCAGAGAATTTTAGGCAAGACTTTATAGATATATTCTCAAAAGATCCTCTTTCCTTTAATTATTATATTTACGATTTGATAGACCTTGTTAGTAATTACAAATCTAAAAATCAAGAAAATCAGAATATTCATTTTGGAACTTTCAGTAATAGTCAAATTAATCTAGGCCTATTGAGAAGAGAAACATTTTTAAAAAAAGTCCTAAAAAACGAAAAAGTATTAAATGTCTCTAGCTGCTCTTTAAGTGAGCTCTAGAAAGTTTCCTAAAGGCTATACTCCGGTGATCTGTCTCGATTTTCTTTGAATAATCCATTTCACCGTATGTTATATTTTCTCCAAATGGAATGAAAAAAGGATCATAGCCAAATCCATTTTCTCCTCTAGGTGGCCATGTAATCTTTCCAAGAACACTACCGGAATAAGAAAATATTTTATCGTCAGGAAATTTTATTGATAAAGAGCAATAAAATTTTGCCTCAAAATTTTCTTTATTTTTTTTATAATTTTCTTTATAGAGCTTTTTCATAGCTTCTAACCATCCCCCACATTCTTTTGCATAACGGGCGGAATAGATGCCAGGGTTATTATCAAGGTTTTTAATACACAATCCAGAATCATCTGATATTGCATAGTAATTAGACGGTATACTCTTAGCTTTTAAAATAGAGTTTTCTTTAAAGCTATTGCCAGTCTCATTAATATCGCCGATGCCTAGATCAGCAGAAGTAAGCACCTTAAACTTATAGTCTGATAGAAGAACTTTAAACTCATCAACTTTTCCATTATTATGTGTGGCAATAACAATTTCATTTCCGGTAACAAAGTACTTATTTGGTAGCATTTTTTTGTAACTCAAAAATTATCTCGCAAGATTTTTCAACGTATTTTAGCATATCAACTAGAGTCTTTGATGAAAAAGTATGTTCTTCACCAGACGCCTGTACCTCTGCGAATCCTGACTTTTTTGTCAGAACAAAATTAGCGTCAACTTCAGCATTAGAATCTTCATCATAATCTAAATCAATTAATATCTCATTATTTACGACTCCACATGATAAGGCTGCTACAAAATCTGTAATTGGATTTTCAGTTATTAAATCATTATCCATTTGTTTTTTTATTGCAAGGTATAAAGCTACAAAACCACCCGTGATACTTGCTGTTCTCGTGCCACCATCTGCTTCAATTACATCGCAATCAATTAAAATTGTTTTTTCTCCCAGGATCTTTAAATCTACGACTGATCTAAGAGATCTCCCAATTAGCCTCTGAATTTCCATAGTTCGCCCTGATTGTTTACCAGACTTCGCTTCTCTTTTATTTCTGGAAGAAGTTGATCCAGGTAACATCCCATACTCAGCTGTTACCCACCCATTCCCAGATTTTTTTAACCATGGAGCAACATCATTTTCTATAGTTGCAGTACATATAACTCTTGTGTCACCAAAACTAACGAGACAAGAACCATCAGCATTATTTATAAAATTTTTATGTATTTCGATATTTCTTAATTCAAAATTTTTTCTATTGTATTTTCTCATTTTTTAATCTAATTATTTTTATGTATAATCATAATCATGAAATTAACAAAGAATTTAAAAATAGTAAAAAATAATTTTAAGAAAGAGATACCATCTCATTTGAAGGACTTGGACAAGAGGTCTAAAGAGATTTTTTCTTTAATTGTTAATGATTTTTTAAAAACTGGAGACCCTGTGGGCTCAAGGAAGTTATCTTTTAAAATGGGAGAGCAATTATCACCTGCTTCCATAAGGAACGTAATGTTTGACCTTCAAGAGTCAGGTTTGCTAAAAAGCAACCACACCTCTGCTGGAAGAGTTCCGACAGATTTAGGGCTTCGGTTTTTCGTTGATGGCTTATTGCAAGTTGGTAAATTAAAGAACAATGAGTGTGATGAAATAAAGAAAATTATCAGAAATAAGTCTAATAATATTGATGAACTTTGTAATGAAGCCAGCTCACTCCTTTCTGGCTTGTCAGATTGTGCAGGCGTAGTTGTGGCTCCAACTATGGATGGACATTTAAAGCATATAGAGTTTGTTCCTGTTGGTAATGATAAAGCTTTAGTTATTTTAGTTACTGAGAACGGAATGATTGAGAACAGAATAATTAAAACGCCTAAAGGTTTACCAAGTTCTTTATTGATTGAAACAACAAATTATTTGAATTCAATTACAAAGGGAAAAACACTTTTACAAAGTAAGCAGATTATAAAAGACGAAATAAAAAATGATAAGGTAAGAATTGATAAAGCTTCAAACAAACTAATTGATGAGGGGCTTGCTTGTTGGGATGATGCAACTAAGAAAAGTAAATTAATTGTTACTGGAACTTCAAAGCTTTTAGAAGATGTAAAAGCTATGGAACAGCTTGAGGACATTCGACTTCTAATTGAAAAGCTTGAAAATAAGAAGAATCTCATGGGTATAATTGATGAGACACAAATTGCTGAGGGGCTTCAAATTTATATTGGTTCAGAAAACAACTTGTTTGGTTTAACAGGCTGCTCTACAATAATTAGTCCATTTAAGAATCAAAATAAAGAAATAATCGGAGCTATCGGAGTAATAGGGCCAATGAGAATAAATTACGCTAAGATTATACCAGTTGTGGATTATACTGCAGAGTTAATTAGTGAAAGATTTGAAATAAAGTAAGGAGAACATATGACGGATAAAAAATCACAATCAGTTACTAATTCAGATGATTCTGAAAAGAAAAATAAAGAGGTTGAAAATTCAAAAATGAATCAAAAAAATACAAGCAAAGTTGTAAATTCAGATATTGTTATGAAAAAGAATATAGATGAACTAAAAGATAAATTAAAAGATGTTGAAGATAAACTTTTGAGAGAGTTGGCAGAAAATGACAATTTAAGGAAAAGGCACGAAAAAGAAGTTAGTGATAGCTTTAAATATTCAATAAAAACATTTTCACTTGATATTTTAACAGTCTCTGACAATTTCCAAAGAGCAATTCATTCAATACCTAAAGATGAACTTGAAAAATCGTCTGTTTTAAAAAATCTTGTACTTGGTCTCGAGTCTGTAGAAAAGGAGATGCTTGCAATTTTTGAAAGAAATGGAGTTAAACCATTTGTATCCATGAAGGAAAAGTTTGATCCTGAACTACATCAAGCTGTGTCACACAAACACCATGAATCAGAAACAGGTTTGATTATAGAAGAAATGCAAAAGGGATATAAAATAGCCGATCGATTATTGAGACCAGCAATGGTTGTTGTGTCGAAAGGACCTGAGGAAAAGAATAAAAAACCTACATCTGATTAAGATTTATGGGGAAATTCTCTAGAATTAATGCTTAATATTTTTGACTTTATTCAGAAAATTCATTTTTTCCTTGATTTTCTTTAGCCTTTTATAATATAAAAAAAATGCTTTATTAACAAGTTATGGTGATGCCAATTATGGGTCATCATATTTATCTGTCCAATATTAAGGAAGAAAAGGAGCGTATTATGACAGTTATAGGTATTGACCTTGGTACAACAAATTCTTGTGTTGCCATCATGGATGGTAAATCCCCAAAAGTTATCGAAAATGTAGAAGGAGCTAGGACCACCCCATCAATGGTAGCTTTTACCGAAGGTGAAGAAACATTAGTGGGCCAAGCTGCAAAAAGACAAGCAGTTACAAACCCAGAGAAAACATTATTTGCTATCAAACGACTTATCGGGAGAAGGATGAATGATTCTGCTGTAAAAAAAGATAGTGAAGTATTACCGTATAAAATTGCTGCAGGCGATAATCAAGACGCTTGGGTGCAAATTGACTCAAAAAAATATTCTCCAAGTCAAATAAGCGCAAAAATTCTCCAAAAAATGAAGGAGACTGCTGAAAAATTTCTTGGAAAAAAAGTAACTGAAGCAGTCATTACTGTACCAGCATACTTCAACGATGCACAGAGACAAGCAACTAAAGATGCAGGTAAAATTGCTGGTATGGATGTCAAAAGAATCATAAATGAACCAACAGCGGCAGCACTTGCATATGGTCTAGATAAAAAAAAAACAGGAACAGTAGCTGTTTATGACTTAGGTGGAGGAACTTTTGATATTTCAATTCTCGAAATTGGTGATGGGGTATTTGAAGTAAAGGCAACTAACGGTGACACACAACTGGGTGGAGAAGACTTTGATAACGTGCTAATAGATTATTTTGTTAATGAATTTAAAAAAGAACAATCTATTGACTTAAAAAATGACAAGTTAGCTCTACAAAGACTTAAAGAAGCTGCTGAAAAAGCAAAAATTGAATTATCAACAGCTCCTCAAACAGAAGTTAACTTACCATTCATTACGGCCGATGCCTCAGGACCTAAACATTTAAATATAAAGTTATCTAGGTCAAAATTTGAGGCATTAGTTGGGTCACTTGTTGAAAAAACAATCGAACCTTGCAAGCAAGCATTAAAAGATGCCGGATTGAGTCCAGGAGAAATTAATGATGTCATTCTTGTTGGAGGCATGACCAGAATGCCGAAGGTTATAGAAGCAGTTAAGAATTATTTTGGCAAAGAACCAAACAGAGGTGTTAACCCTGATGAGGTTGTTGCTCTTGGAGCTGCGGTTCAAGGAGGCGTATTATCTGGTGATGTTAAGGATGTATTGCTACTTGACGTTACGCCATTATCACTAGGTATTGAAACCTTGGGGGGTGTTTTCACAAAACTAATTGAAAAAAACACAACTATCCCAACAAATAAAAGTCAAACCTTTTCTACTGCCGATGATAACCAATCAGCAGTTACTATCAGAGTTTTCCAGGGTGAAAGGCAGATAGCGGCAGATAATAAGCTTTTAGGCCAATTTGATTTAGTTGGCATTCCACCTGCACCCAAAGGTACCCCTCAAATTGAAGTAACATTCGATATCGATGCAAATGGTATAGTTAAAGTATCTGCTAAAGACAAGGCAACAGGTAAAGAGCATCAGATACAAATCAAAGCCTCTGGGGGATTATCGGATGAAGATATCGAAAAAATGGTTAAGGATGCCGAGGCAAATGCAGATGCTGACAAGAAAAAAATTGAGGCAATCGAAGCACGAAATAATGCAGATTCAATTGTTCACAGTACTGAAAAAAGTTTAAAAGAGTACGGCGAAAAAATATCTAAAGAAGATAAAGAAAAGATAGAAAAATCACTAGATTCTCTTAAAGAAACTTTAAAGAATGATAAATCAGAACCGTCAGAACTTAAGGAGAAAACTGACGCATTAGTTCAAGATTCTATGAAACTTGGGGAAGTAATATATAAAGAAGCTCAGGAAAAAGCTGAAAAAGAAAAAGCCGACCAAGAAAAACCCAAAGGAACGGGTAAAGAAAGTCCAAAAAAAAATGCAAAAACTTCAAAGTCAAAGAAAGACGAAAAAGTGGTTGATGCTGATTTTGAAGATGTTACTGATAAAAAGGGTTCAGATGATGACGGTAAAGAAAAATCAGCTTAGCAAACCCAGTAATTAATTATGTCAAAAAGAGATTACTACGAAGTTCTTGGTGTAGACAAGGGAACAGATTCTGGAAATATAAAAAGCGCATATAGAAACCTTGCCATGAAGTA
>Ga0315330_10001455_pt1 | contig 15937 bp, 13 predicted proteins | sample M140m34915metaG_FD_203453 | JGI IMG/M metagenome (GOLD analysis project Ga0315330, IMG submission 203453) | Ammonia-oxidizing marine archaeal communities from Monterey Bay, California, United States - M1 40m 34915 | ecosystem: Environmental > Aquatic > Marine > Intertidal zone | place: USA...
CCGAGCAGCGATCCTTCTGATTCCAACGTCTCGATCTTCTCCTCCCCCATTATGTGTACGCCCACTGCTAGATTTGTCGAGGCCTTGTCGCCTGCAATCGCACGGACGAGGATCACCTGATCGCCCTCTACGGTGTTATTCGGTAGGAATTTGAGTCGGTCTACCAAGAGTCCATGAGTCACTTCGAATGTTTCTTCTCCAGGGTTGAAATCCGCCAAATCCATCCAGTTATCTCTCATATCCCATGTTCGCCATTGGACTTTCTGAGCGCCACCAGCGAGTTCGAACTCGACCGCTTCCCCCCTATCAATGTGAATTCGATTATTCGCTCCATAGTCGGTGGTGAGCGTCACATTCAGTGACATGCTGAGTTCGTAGAAGTAGTTGGCAGCCTCTTCGACGGCAGGTTGTGCGTTCACATGACCGTGTCCGTAAACGTTATTCTGCCTGTTCTTTGGTATGAGGTCCTCTGCACATGGCTCATTTGCAAGCATGTAGTGACACTGTCTGTAAGTCGATGTCTCTTGCATTATGTTACGTACATCGAATGGGCTCAGATCGGGATTGGCTTGGTACATTAGAACTGCAACACCAGCTGCTCCTGGTGTTGCCATACTAGTACCGGAAAGCGCCACATATCCGTCTCCGGTATTGGCGTCGGGGGCATTGACGCTACTTCCGACAAAAGCCACGTTTGGTTTGACTCTGCCCTCTTCTGTTGGCCCCTGACTCGAATAGATCGCAATCGCTGTATCTTTGTCAAGGGAACCTACTGTGATGACGTCTTCTGCGCTCCCTGGGGTCCCTATTGTCGCAGTTCCTCCGCTGTTTCCGGCTGCGATGAATAGAGTGACTCCCGCCCTCATCATTTCATTCGCCATTCTGTTGACTGATTCTTCCTCTGATGAAGTCCATTCGATTGCTCCGGTGAGAGCGCCGAGGCTCATACTGGCTGCTCTGATATTGAACTCATGTCTCTTCTCGACGGTCCATTCCATTCCAGCCATGACTGCAGCAAATGAACCGCTTCCACCTCCGTCCAGTACCTTGACCCCCACTAAATTTGCACGGGGAGCTACGCCGACGTGCTGATAGTTAGGAGCGCCCGTCCCGGCTGTGATGCCTGCACAGTGGGTGCCATGACCATTGTCGTCATAGGGAAATATCTCCGTTCCATTCGTTGCTTGGGGGTGGTTAATCGCATCGTAGAATGCGACTATTTTGGGGTCATTTGTCGTGTTGTCATCATCCAAATCGTCCAGAGCCGTGTGGTTACCGTCGATTCCGGTATCGATGATTGCCATCGTGATTCCCTCGCCTGTGTATCCTGTGTCCTGCCAGACGAGATCGACGCCGTGGGCAGGGACGACTTCTTCCATCTGGATTCCTAGACGCCCGTCCAGTTCTACGAATACGACACCTGGAAGATTTACTAAATCCGGTATTCTGTCTATCTCTATCTTTCCTGCAATGGCGTCTATCAGCCAATAGCGAAATTGAGTCTCAAATCCGATGCTCTTCTCAAGCATGGATTGGTCAGCCGGAGTGGGTGTGTGATCGAAATCGACTATTACTGAGATCTTGTTATCCTCATCAAGATAGTCATAGTGGTTGTTCTGAGCTGCTATCCAAATAGCGTCATGGATGTAATCTCCGTTCAGATCCATTGTTGTGCTCTCCCACCAGTCAACGGATTGGTCATTTTGCACATTGATGAGATTGTCTTTGGAGACTGATGGCGATGCGGCAGCCAATGCGGGAACCAGCATCATTCCCAATATCATCAAAGGGATGGTTCTTCGCTTAATCTCGTCCAATGTTCGCATGTCTACTACTCGTATGGTGTCATGGTATCGATTTCAAACAAGCGGTTCTTTGCTGATTACATCGCCTGAATCTGCGTCCATGCAAAGCCCAGGTATCCGGCCGCAAATAGAATCATTGCAAAACCACAAGCAGTCAGAACTGCCTTGTAAATATGGATTGGCATCCCTTCTCTCAATCTGTAGATTGCAAGCGCTACGCCGCATTTGACAAGTATTATGCAAAGTATGAATGACGCTGCATATGCAATCGGTGCGAGGGGTTCCGCCTCTACTGAAGCAGCCATGATTGGCCCACCGATAAGGAACCAGAAGACATACACATTTGGATTGAGGAGATTGGTAAGAACGCCTCTCCCGAACGCCTTTCTGCTCGATATCGGTTCGAGGAGAATCGCGACTGAAGGTGGTTCTATCTTGAAGCACTCGACGCCCATTTTGAACATGAACGCCGCACCTAGAATAGAAATGAATACGAGAATACCTGGATTATCCGCTATTAGAGATGCAAAGAGGAAGCTCACGATAATGAGTGGCCCATCGGTGAATATCGGCGCCGATGCAGTCCAGAGGCCCGATCTCAAATCACCTGATAGGGTCTCCCTAATCACCATAGTCAGTAGTGGGCCGGGCTTGATTCCCTCAATGATCGCTAGCAGGCAGCCTGCGAATGCAGATGCTAGAATGAGGTTCGTTTCCATCACTTAGCGCCTCGCGTACATCACACCGATCTTTGCTAGCAATCTTAGAATCTCGATATATAGCCAGACAAGTGTCATCATGAGGCCGAATGCCGCTCTCCACTCCAGCTCTTTCCTGGCTCCTGATTGGACCCCTCGCTCAATGAAGTCAAAATCTGCAACAAGGCAAAGGGCTCCGATTGCAACTACGAACAACGAGAATGCTATCCCCCAAGGGGTCGCGTCATGGATGATCGGGATTGCATATGCTCCTGTAACTGCGCCGATGATGGAAACAATGTAAATCAAAAATATCGCTACAACAGAAGATACCACTGCTATGGCGAGGTTCCTATTCCACGCTATTAGCCCTGCGCGGTAGATGACAAGCATGGCGCCTAGTATGGCGAACGTTAGTAGTGCTGCGATGATGCCAATGCCTGGTAAATCGAGGGCAACCTCGTAAAACCACGTGATTCCTCCGATAAACAGACCCTCGAATGCTGAATAGGCGCAAATCAAACTCGGATTGATCGACCTCTTGAAGAGGATGAACAGAGATAGGACGAGTGATCCGAGGAATCCAATGATGAGGGGTGCGAAAAATGTCCCCGAGGTGACTGTGAAAGCAGTGGCAAGGGCCACTGTCGCGGTAATCAACAGAAGAATGCCTGTCTTCTCCGCCACCCCTTCGATTGTCATTGATTGGGTCTGTTTAGAATCCCACCAAGGGGCTCCCTGGTATGTGGAGTCCTGAAAGGTTGTGTCTCGCAATGTTGGGTTTCCTGAACGGTACATGGGTGTCCCGATACGTTTCAGATATTCAATCACGCTGTTTGGGTGTGTGCTGTAATCCGGATTTCACAGGAGTTCTCGTAGATGTCGGCCAGTATGACTTTCCTCCACTGATACAACGTCCTCGGGGGTGCCCTGCGCGATTATCATACCGCCTCTGACGCCGCCCTCTGGACCCAGATCTATGACCCAGTCACATGATTTCACGACATCCAGATGATGCTCGACGATGACAACTGTGTGACCGTTTGATCGGATCCTCAGAAGAACGTCAATCAACTGATGGACATCGAATAGTGACAGGCCTGTTGTGGGCTCATCTAAGATGTAGAAGGTGTGCTTCTTAGGGGGCCTATGGAGTTCTGTTGCAAGTTTGACGCGTTGGGCTTCTCCACCGGAGAGCGTTGTGGCGGGTTGGCCTAAACGGATATAGCCGAGGCCGACGTCTTTGAGCGTGTTCAGTATTCTACTGATTTTTCTCTGATTCTCGAAAAGAACACAGGCCTCATCGACGGACATCTCCAATACATCATGGATCGTCCGTCCTCTCCATTCGACCTCTAAAGTCTCCCTAGTGTATCTTTTGCCCTTGCACACATCACAAGTTACCCACACATCAGGCAAGAAGTTCATCTCCAGCATCGTCGAGCCGGCACCCTTGCATGCTTCGCATCTTCCTCCTCTGACGTTGAATGAAAAGTGTCCCTGCTTGTAGCCTCGCTCCTTAGAAAGCGTGGTTTCAGCGTATAATGCTCTTATCAGGCCGAAAACGCCGGTGTAGGTCGCCGCATTAGAGCGAGGGGTGCGTCCGATTGGAGATTGGTCGATGACGATGGCCTTATCGATTTGCTCTATTCCTTCGATGTTGTCATGTTTTCCAGGAGTAGCATCGGCTCTGTGTATCGTTCTCAAGAGTGCAGGCGCAAGCGTCTCGGTGACCAATGACGACTTGCCGCTTCCGGAAACTCCCGTAACACCGATCATACAGCCAAGTGGAAAGGCGGCGTCAATGTCTTGCAGGTTATTCTGTCTTACAGATTTCAAAGTCAGCCATCTTCCATCCGGAGGTCTTCGCTCACTGGGGACTGGTATTGATTTCTTGCCCGAAAGATAGGCGCCTGTCTCTGAATCCTCAGCCGAGAGCAATTGTTCCAAAGAACCGCTTGAAATTACTTCGCCGCCCTCTTTCCCCGCCCGGGGCCCTAAGTCAACCAGCCAATCTGCCTGAGTCAGGGTCAACTCGTCGTGTTCCACCACAATCAATGTGTTACCAAGATCGGTGAGTTCTCGGAGCGTCTTGAGCAGTCGTTCGTTGTCTCTTGGATGGAGTCCTATACTTGGTTCATCTAGAACGTACATTACTCCTGTGAGTCTGGTTCCTATCTGGGTCGCCAGCCTTATTCTCTGTGATTCCCCGCCGGAGAGAGTGTTTGCGCGTCTGTCCATTGTCAAATAATCCAGTCCGACCAATGCTAAGAATCGTAATCTTGATTCTATTTCCTTGATTACGTCACTACCGATGAATATGGACCTTTCATCTAGTTTCTTTGTTTTTGAGACGGTGCCTCCTTCGGGTCGGGATCTGTCTAATGTCGACCATATCGGATTCATCGAATCGCTCTTCCAACTCTGAACTATTGCGAGTGCTTCCAATACTGTGGAAGCGGAGAAATCAGGGAGAGTGATTGTCCCAACCGTGACTTTTGATACTGCTGGATTGAGTTTCATCCCTCCACAGTCCGAGCATGGTTCATCAGTCATGTACGCTGCAAGTCTTGATCGCGTCCGATCGGAACTTGTGTCTGTGAGGGTGCGCCGTAGTCTAGCAAAGACGCCTTCCCAGGGCCTATTCATGCGATATGATGACCCTTTGTCTGATTGAAAGTGAAATCCTATTGTGGTCGACCCCGTCCCATTCAATAGGATGTCCTTCTGATCTTCATCAAGGTCTTGGAATGGTACGTCCACAGGTATGGAGTAGTGGTTGCAGACCTGCACCATTTGGCTCTTGTACCACCCTGACATCATGGATCTTCGAAATGGTCTGATGCATCCCTCTTCTACTGCGTTGGTTCTATCGATGACAAGTTCTGGTGAGAATTCCCTCTGTACGCCGAGTCCCTGGCAGCTTGGACAGGCGCCCAAGGGATTGTTGAATGAGAATACGCGTGGCGACATCTCTGGGAGGAAGGCGCCATGCTCTGGGCATGCGAATTCCTCAGAATATGCCACTGTATCGCCAATTTTGATATCATTGGAAGAATTTTCTGGGCTGTCAATATTCTCGATGGCAACTGTTCCCCCGCCCAAACGAAGAGCTGTCTCAATCGCTTCAGTGAGGCGCTGTCTGTTGGTTCTGTTGATTTTGATTCGATCTATCCTGACATCGATGTCGTGTCTGAGGTTCTTCTCGAGGGCAGGTGGATTCTCAAAATCCGCCTCCCTACCATTCACCTGCCCTGCCAAGTATCCTTGTTCGACCATCGCCTGGAGCAGATCTGCGTGCGTCCCTTTCCTGTTGCGGACGACCGGCGACCAGACGCCTATGCCATGGCTCTCGAACTTCCAGAGGACATCGTCCACGATCTCCTGCACCGTTCTTCTGGCCACCTCATTCCCGCACTCGGGGCAATGAGGTACGCCTATCCTAGCCCAAAGCAGTCGTAGATGGTCCATTATCTCAGTGACGGTAGCTACGGTCGATCTCGGATTGTGACTCCCCTGCTTCTGATCTATGCTAATAGCTGGAGAAAGGCCCTCGATACTGTCGCAATCGGGCTTCTTCATCTGACCCAGAAACTGCCTGGCGTATGAGGAGAGGCTCTCGACGTATCGTCGCTGCCCCTCCGCGTAGAGGGTGTCAAAGGCTAGGCTGGATTTCCCGCTTCCAGAGACCCCGGAGAACACAACGAACTTGCCTCTTGGGATTTTGACATCTATGTTCCGAAGATTGTGCGTTCGAGCGCCTCTGACGACGATCCAGCCCCCATCATTGCCTTCTTTTGAAGGGTCGAGTGTGGTCGTCATGGGTTCATTCCATCCTTCATGGCCCTTGAAGTCATGCTCAGACTCACAATCTGTACGGTGCTTCGGTATATGACATTCTTCGCCTTCTTCTGAAGGGTTGAAAGATCGTAAGCAATTGAGGAATCCTGGGGCGGGTGATTAAGTGCTTGGAACTTGGCTTCATGTTATGTCAAGGAACCTTACACCGATATTGCTACTCGCCGGACCGCTAATGTTCATGCTGGCCTTCTTCGGGTGGCCTATCACGAATCAGGTCGGAATGGACGCTGTAGATCTCCTGAATGACAGGGGTTTGCTTATCCTTGCAGTCGGCGGTGTCCTCGGTATGTCGCTCACGTTCGCTGGCCTTCACCTGCTATCTATGGACATGAAGAAGGGGGCTAATCGGTGCTCGACCCAACTCCTCAACATGGCAGACCTGTTCATCTTCGGTACCTTCGGCCTCTTCCTTGCCGGACTAGGGGCGCAGGTGGCCGTTATATTGACCATGACAGACACGAGTGCGGTATTCACAAGCGATTTGATGCGCGAGTCCGTAGCCCTGACCGTATACAACGCCGGCAATGGGATATGGGCGCTGACCCCGGTTGTATGGGGCATGGCGATGATCAGCATGGGTCTCTCATATGTGGGGCTAAAGATGCCGGAGGGGATGACTGAAGGTGCGTTCTTCATGCTCATGCCAATCGGCCTCGTCAACACCCTACTGCCCCTGATACAGGACGGGGAGCAGGCCGAGCTGCAAATCGTCTTCCCCCTGACGATGCTGCTTTTCATCGCACTGGGCGGGCTGATGCTTGCCGGGACCATCGATGAGCCCGGATCCGAGTGAGGGTGGAGTGTTTATCCCACGTTCCTTGGTCTGATGGAACCAATTCAGATAATAATGAAAATACCTCTGAGAACAATCTCTGATTGAGGTGTAGTACATCGTTTAGATCGTTTGGTATCAGGATTATTGTATGTTTTTTCTAAATACGCAACTAAGTGCGAGGCGCGTCGAGATTTCAATGTGAGAGACGTAGTTGATGGCGGCTTTGAACGGACGATGGGGGCCGGGATGGATGAGAATGTCAGGAGAGGTGCCATCATCTCGGCTGTCATCGGCTTCTTCGCCCATCTGTCGTTATGGGCCCTGAACAACTCCGGGCAAATAACAATCATAGGGGATTCTGCTGAGTTGGTCCAATCACCCCTATCCGCCCTTTACACGCCGTTCTCCATACTCCTGGCCTACGAGGTGTACCAACTCATCAGGACGATACCGGATTCCTTCTCGTCATCGGTCGGGAAGCAGTACGAAATCGCTACCCTGCTTGTGGTCAGAGACATACTGAAACGGCTACCAGAGGTTGATGGCTCGGATGGTTGGGAAGTAAGTGATGATGTCGCTTTCCTCTTGGTCGAGTGCATGGCCTTCTTGGTGTTGTTCTACACTGCTCTGACATATTACAACATGAAGAAAGAGGAAGATGATCGTCACAGCATCTCTGAAGATGTGGGTGCATTCATACTGACGAAGAAGACAGTCGCGATCTCGATGCTTGTCGTATTCGTCATAATCGCACTATCCTCTCTGACAGGCTGGATAGCGGCCGCTCAAGAGGGGGGCGGTTCGGTTGACCGTACCATATTCTTCCTGGATTTCTTCACGTTCCTCATACTCGCAGACATCCTAATTCTGCTGATATCTTACTGGTTTTACACCGATTTCAGAAATCTTGCTAGGAACACCGGATTCGTGCTCTCCACTGTGATAATCCGAGTCGCCATATCCGCAGCTGGAGTGTCTTCGATGATCCTATTCACCCTCAGCGGTATTTTGGGCATCGCCATTCTCAGAATGTTTGTAACAGACAAGCCTTCGGAGATTTCAGTTCTTCCAAGATCTAGCTGAGCCACAGGGCTTCTACGACCTCGCCCGCCTTGCCGTCGGTATCCGGCGGGAGCAGGGTTAGGCCGTTGTGGACGACCATGCTGTGCATGTTGCCGCTCCCTTGATGGGTATGCGTAGTAGCGAGCAGCTGACCGTTATCCGACCTTATCCTAATCCTCCTGAGGCATAGTTTCCCCTGCGCGCCGGCGACATCCTCCTCGAGTATGACCGATACCCTGCGACTGACCCTCGGCCCCATCTCCTCATGATATCCTAGAGAGCTCGCTATCCAGGGCGCGACGAGGACGTGGAATACAACGAGGCTGCTTACTGGATTGCCTGGGAGGCCGAAGAGTGGCTTTTCGTTCCATGTTCCGAAGAGTGGCGGCCCACCCGGCCTGATCTTCATCTTCCAGAAAGAGATGTCCCCCTCCTCCTCCATGATTCTTCGTACTAGATCCCACTCGCCCATGCTGACGCCACCGCTCGTCAAGATTGCGTCATAGCCAGAGAGTTTGTCCAGCGTCGCTCTGAGTTCGTCCATCGAGTCATTCATCGATTCGTGCCTCACAGCCTGGCACCCCATTGATTCGACTAGGGAGGCTAGGGCATGTGAGTTCGATTCGTATATCTGGCCGGGTGCCAATTCCGTTCCTGGGCGTACGAGTTCGTCTCCTGTGGACAGGATTGCGATCTTGGGCTTCTTGATCACCTCGACTTCACCATATCCCATCGTCCCGGCTAAAGCCAGTACCGCTGAAGTCAGCGTCGCGCCTGCTGGAAGCGCCTCCTGTCCCTTCGCCAGATTCTCTGCTCTCCTTCGGATGTACCCCGTTCTAGCGGGGCCAAGAATGGTCACCCTGTCTTGGTCTGTTTTCGTGTCCTCCACCATGACTATCGCATCCGCACCCGCTGGCATCGGAGCTCCTGTCATTACCTTGCATGCCTGGCCAGGCCCTATCGCGGGAGGTTGTTCGCCACCCGCCTGGCTGGTGCCGACGATTATGAGCGTCGAGAGTTTCTGCTTACAGTCGGAAGCGCGCACGGCAAATCCGTCCATCGCTGAATTATCGAATCTCGGATCGTCAACATGAGAAGTAAGCGAGGTTGCCAGGACTCTTCCATTGGCGTGGTCGAAGGGAATTGTTTCAACCTTCTTTGCCAGGGGGTTGGCGAGTGATATCTCAAGTGCGCGATCATGTTCCACCCCCAGCACCATGACTTGTGAGACACCGCCTCGTTGAAGAGTGATTCCTGAGTCCTGTATACGTGCTGGGCAATGAGGAGGTATTGATTTCGATCGCCCTTCTTGCGGTTGCATCGATGTACTCATCCGTGGGGCATGGTGGTGCTTCGGGCTATCTTGCGATTCTGTCTCTGACATCTTTTGCACTGATGGAAGATGATTGGTTGAAGCAGCATGCTTGGTCGTTGAACCTGATTGTCGCCGGCCTGGCATTTTACCAATTCAGAAAGGAGGGCCACCACATTCCTTCACTGAGTGCTCCATTCATCCTAGGGGGCTTTCCGATGGCCTTCATTGGAGGTTTTATCGAAGTGAATGAAGGGGTATATGACTCATTATTATCGGTTGTCTTGATTCTGGCTGGGTTGAGATTGATATTTCCCATGGATGCGGGGGGGCCTGGGTCTTTTCGATGGGGTTTCTTGGGGTGTGTTGCTGTAGGATCGCTTATCGGTCTCGTAAGCGGTGTAGTGGGAATAGGCGGAGGGGTTCTGCTGTCCCCTCTTCTCATCATATTGCATGTTGGTAGGCCAAAGCAAGTAGCTGCAACATCAGCGCTTTTCATCTGGATAAATTCAGCTGGCGGTATGATTGGATCCACGGTCTCAGAAGGCATATTACTGGATTCGAGTACTCTTTTGCCGTTTTCATTGGCGGTTCTGGTGGGGGGGTTGTTGGGCTCGAGATACGGATCCTCAATTGCCTCTGAAAGAGGTATTCGGGTGATACTGTCGGCCGTACTTCTGATTGCAGCTTCAAAGCGCATCTTATTGGTCTTCTAGGCAAAACGGCCGGAATCTAGAATCCGACAGAATCAGCATGGCCGCACATAGGGTAAGAGCATACTATTCGATACCTCTCCCTCTTTGGCTTGGGGATGGTCATCAAGGACCCGCACATGGAGCACTGATGGGTTATGGTCTTCGGCTCCTCAACAACCTCGGTTTCCTCTTCCAAAACAGTTCCCATGGCTGCATTCCAGCCGACCGTGTCCGTGTAGCTATCTTCTTCCGTGGCTATCTCCTTAGATTTCATTCTCAACTTGAGTCTTCTTCTGCGCCGCTTTGGCTTGCCCTTCGGAGGGGTCTTCTTGGGCGGTGATGCTTTTGGCTTGGATTTAGGCGGTGGCGCCTTGCCCTTCTTCGGCGGCGGTGGCGGTGGCGCCTTGCCCTTCTTCGGCGGCGGTGGCGGTGGCGCCTTGCCCTTCTTCGGCGGCGGTGGCGGTGGCGCCTTGCCCTTCTTCGGCGGCGGTGGCGGTGGCGCCTTGCCCTTCTTCGGCGGCGGTGGCGGTGATTCCTTCGTCTTCTTCAAACGGGCTGCCAATTCATAGTCCTCGTTTGCGACTGCCTCTGCTATTTTCTCATCGATTCCGGGGGGTGGAGGGGGTGTGTCCGGCATGGCAGTCGTCCCCCTAGGTACACGCACGCGATTTCAATGAATCGGGTCTCAGGCGGGTAAAGCGATCAGCGAATGGATGGGTATTGGCTCTATTCTATCGCGCCCGTTCAATCCAAGAAGCTCGATTACAAAGCATGTGCCAACGGTCTGGGCCCCGGTTCCTCCGATGAGGGAAATTGCGGCTTGGATGGTGCCTCCTGTTGCCAGAAGATCATCCACTATGATGACGCGATCTTTGATATCGAGTGCATCCTTATGCATTTCCAGGGTGTTTGTTCCGTATTCGAGTTCATAAGCCACAGAAAGGGTATCAGAGGGTAGTTTTCCAGGCTTCCGGATGGGGATGAATGGACAGTCTAGCTTTGCTGCCAAAAGAGGGCCGAAGATGAATCCCCGAGCCTCTGGGCCTGCGACAGCTGTTGGTTCGGCCTCTACAACTGACTCTGCAAAGGATTCCGTGATCTGCTTCATAAGGACTGGATTGGATAGTACGGGGGTTATGTCCCTGAACTGTATACCGGGTATAGGAAAATCAGGTACCGTCCGTATGCATCTTTCCAACGCTTCATGCATGTCCATGATACCACCTTTGTGCCGCCCTGGGGCACAATGGCCCCAGGGCGGTTCGGGTTATTTCTTCACCACTCAAAATATCGCACTGAAGATTGCCTCAAAGGTGGTCTGATCACCAGGTCCTAGATAGAACATGGTCATGAGTACGGCAATCCCCCACATGACTGGATTGATTTCACTGGTCTTCTGCGTACCGATCTTGATGGCGACGTATGTGATGACGCCCCATGCGATTCCGTCTGCTATCGAGTAGGTGAAAGGCATGAGCACGATCGTTAGGAACGCTGGAAGAACCATCTCGTTGTCATTCCAGTCGATGTCAACGACCGATTTCATCATCATGGCGCCGATGATCACCAGAGCACAGGCCCCCGCATAGGTCGGTATGGCCTGGAACAGGTCGGACAGGAAAAGGCCGGACAGCATCAGAACGCCGACTGTGACGGCCACGAGGCCGGTCTTGCCGCCCTCTTCTACACCTGCACCCGACTCGATGTAGGTCGTTGTGGTGCTGGTTCCCGCGAGGGCTCCGACGATTGTCGCTGCTGCATCCGACATGAATGCCTCGTCGCTGTTCATGAGCTGGTCGTCAGCGTCAACGTAGCCGGCCTGACGGCCTACTGAGTAGAGGGTGCCAGCGGTATCGAAGACATCGACGAAGAAGAAAGCAATGAGTACGAGCAGGAATATGTCCATGTTGTCGGCCACTGCAGAGAGGGTGTCGCTCGAGAATACGGCGAACAGGGTCTCCTCTGGCAGTGATGGCATGCTCACGATGGACCCGGGGTCGGGTGCAGATGAGTACATGCATGGGTCTCCTGTTTGGGCTGTGGGTGGGCAGTTCCATCCAGCTCCCCCATATCCTGAGGGGTCGTTGTATGGATCGTATGCCTCGAATATCCAGCCCCAGACCGAGGCTCCCATTATGCCCCAGATCATGGCGCCCTTGATACCCCGCGCCATGAGGACCGTGATTAGCACCAATCCGAGCATTCCGATCAATGCCCCGTGATCTAGGCCCCACGTCTCATGAGGCCCGATGTTCACCAGGGTCGCTGGGTCATCCCAGACGACACCTATCTCTCTGAGGCCGATGATTGCTAGGAAGGATCCGATTCCGGCTCCTGTTGCGATCTTGAGGTCCTTTGGTATGGCGTTGATCATAGCCGTTCTAGCGCCTACCTGTGGGAGGGAGAGAATCAGGAATAGGACCCCTTCGAGGAAAACAGCGAGTAGGGCTACTTCCCAGGCACCCATGTGCCAGTCGACTCCAGGGATTCCGCTCGGTACGACTGTCTCGCCTAGCATCCCGTCGCCTTGGTCCCACACAGTTCCTACGACTGTGAATGTGAAATAGGCGTTCAAGCCCATTCCCGGAGCGAGGGCGAAGGGCAGATTGGCCCATAATCCCATGACAATGCATCCTACGAATGCTGCGATCGCGGTCGCGAACAAAGCGTCTTCGAAGGGTATGCCTGTTAGGGCAAGCATCGACGGGTTCACGAATAGGATGTAAGCCATCGTTAGGAAGGTGGTTATCCCTGCTCTGATCTCTGATGATGCGGTTACGCCATTGGCGCTGAGTCCGAATGTTCTGTCTAGTATGTTGTCTACTGCGCTCATAATTTAGTCTCCTGAGGAAGCCTCTTAGTCGACGCTTATACCTATACGGCATATCAACGATTCGTCTGTCATGCGTCAGTATCGATGACCGTGTCTCTGCCATTTTCAGGTATTATTATCTGAAACGGGGGAGTCTCGCCGAAGCTTCTTGCGAAGTCATCAACATCCTCGTCAGGAGTGTGGAATAGAACGAGGTGCTTCGGTTTGCAGTCTAGAGCAAATTGAATTAATTCGGTTTTCCCAGCATGGTTCGAGAGGTCGAACCGATCTATTTCTAGATCTATTTTCGTCATTTTTCCAAAAATTGGAAGCATCCCGGTATCCAAGAGTGACCTTCCGCCGGAACGATCTGCCTGATACCCCGTGAGGAAGATTGCATTGGCAGAATCGTGTCTAAGACGATTAAGATACCATATTGCAGGGCCGCCGTCTAGCATACCAGATGTGGTAACAATCACGTCGGCCTCTAGAGCTTTGAAGCGATCCGACTTTCCACGCACTCTTTTTGACCAGCGATATGCTCTCTCAAAGGCAGAAGGGTCACTCAGATAGGATGGGTTATCGATCCAGATTTGGGATATTCTCGTTCCCATTCCATCATAATGTACATTCAGCGAAGGATCGTTCTCATAGAGAATCTTGATGATGTCTTGGCCTCTTCCTGAGGCGAAACTGGGAATAATGGCAGTACCGCCGCGAGATCGTATTTCCTGAACTCTTTCAACGAGTCTCTTTTCTTCTTCTAATCTATCGTTGTGATCTCTTGCGGCGTATGTTGCCTCCATGACCAGGATGTCGCATTTGATGGGTTTGGCGCCGAGGACATTTGGACTGTTTCGTGTATCGATATCTCCTGTCCAGAGTATTGTCAGATCTTCCTTCCTCAGTTCGACCATGGAAGCCCCAGGAACGTGGCCTGCGAGATGGAGCGTGCAGTTCCATCCGTCCAATTCGAATGCCTCACCATGATCGTGGGTTTGCCAGGAGTCGAGGGCATCGTCGATATCTCTCTTATCCCATGTCAGGGGATAGCCCTCTATGCTGGAAACTTTGTAGGTGTCTCTCCACATGATTCCGGACAAATCCGCTACAAGAGGAGTGGCGTGTAGTTTGGCATTATGGTGGCCTACCAACCACGGTGCCATGCCGATGTGATCGATATGTGCATGCGTAATTATTGCATTATTCACATGGGGCGAGGGGGATGGATATCTGGGGGGCCTCGAAGCTGCTAGCCCATAATCAATCAAAATTCTTTCAGTTCCGTGCGTTTCGATAGTACAACCCACGTTTCCAACTTCCCTCGCACCCCCTAGAAAGTGGAGCCATACTCTGGGCATGCTTTGTTATTCGAGCCGGAGTTCATGAAACCTCGGACCCACCCCCTAATTTCTAGTAGAATTATAATTCATTTGAACCAAGAAAAAATAAATCGAGATAATCATCAGCAATTAATTCTCAATATGGATTCTGGTTTATGATTATTGAGTTACTAATTGTTACATCGAGCAAAATGAATTGTAACCTCCACTGGAAGATGGGGGGTGGGTATCAATGAAAAAGGATGTTCAACGTGAGATCTTCATGGCGAGGTCGCCCGGACATAATCTAGTTCTTGATGAGCTCAGATGTTTTGGCTGCGCCGCATGCATAGCAGCATGCCCCATTGATGTATTAATTTTAGAGCCTCCCATAATAGCAATCCGAGAAGAATCCTGTACGCATTGCGAGATCTGTATACCCACCTGCCCCGTCCACGCACTTTCAATCATGGAAGTATGATCATGAGAATTTTGGTGAAAGGAATTACAATCCGACATCTGGCATTTGCTCTTGAGGCACTGGTTAGTGAAGATGACGTACAAATTCACATAATCACCGAAGAACCAGAAATCGGTCTTTCCCAATCTTTGCAACCCGGATCAAAAATGAACTCCCATCCAATCCTGAAAATTTTGGTTAGACACTTTCCTCGAGACGTAGATATGAACACATTTGTTCGGGGCATGTGGATTTCAAGAGCCCTAGGAATCGAATCTGCAGAACGTGGGGCTTTGATTCACTTGCGGAGCTCCCTAATTCTAATCACGGACAAGACCTTCCAAATTGTTGGCGCGGGGCAGATATCCAACGATCCAATTGTTTTCGATTATATCTATGAACCAGAATTCAAAGAGTCAGAAAAATGGTTCGGAGCCTCATTTTCATGCCCCTGCAGTGAAGAAAAGTGCCTATCCAGGGGCGATGGAACGTGTGAGTATTGGTCCAAGAAACCAATTCAAACGAAAACAGCATTAGAAACCTCGATCTGGCTCGGAAAAGACCCACATGAAACCGTATCAGTCGAACTCGAAAAGGGAATCGCTGATGCGAGAGAATTTCTAGAATCCCCGAAATACTCCTAATACCATTGTCCCCTGTGCAAACACGTGGTCGGCGTTGAGAGCATAGTGCGTAGAAATATCCCAAGGCACGCCTTGCTCATAGATCCGGCTGACCAATCCCCTGATGTCGCTGCAAAACGCGCGATTGCAGGCGCGATGGCAGGATCTTCAATGATCCTGATAGGAGGCTCGTCTGGCACAGATTCAGATAACGTGGATCGAACGGTAGTGGCAATCAAGGAAGCATTGGAACTGATAGAGTGGGCAGCAACTCAAGATTCCGATGCACAAAACCAAGAGAGAATACCCATCATACTCTTCCCCCAGGGGGCAAACGCACTGTCCCCCAATGCTGATGGAATCACCTTCATGATGCTGATGAACAGCACAGATCCAAGGTTCTTGATCGGAGAGCAAGTCGCAGGCGCGCCTTTCATCAAAAAAGTAGGAATTGAACCGATATCTATGGGCTATGTGATATGTGCACCAGGCGGAAAAGCAGGCGAAGTGGG
>Ga0315330_10001457_pt1 | contig 15932 bp, 10 predicted proteins | sample M140m34915metaG_FD_203453 | JGI IMG/M metagenome (GOLD analysis project Ga0315330, IMG submission 203453) | Ammonia-oxidizing marine archaeal communities from Monterey Bay, California, United States - M1 40m 34915 | ecosystem: Environmental > Aquatic > Marine > Intertidal zone | place: USA...
AGAACCAATACTATTAATACCAGTAGCACTTTGTTTAACCGTAAATATCTTTTCTGCAGTAAGCTGAGTTAAATCTTCTCCACTAGTGGCTTTCCAACCATCCATCACAATCCGAGAAGTGTATTCTGTAACAGAACCAGCATAAGATACAAGAGCTCTTAATTGATCACTCTCTCTTGCACCAACTCTATATCCTTCAAGGACATTCTCAGGTTTAACTGCTTGGTTACTCTGATTATAAAGATATAAGTTAGCAGTAGATCCTATACCAGCAGAAACTGAATTAAGAGTAGTATTAACATCAATTGCTTCAAATTCAATAGCACTTTCTGCTAGAGGAACTTCTTTAGGTGGAATAATATGAGTGATATATCCTACATCATCCTGTGTATATGCATCGGGTCTAAATCCTTTTGATGTTAATGCTTTAGCACCAAAGTTAGAGTTTGAGTTGGTTAAACTCATATCTCCACCATTTGTTGTCAAGAAATGCTGTGCATAACCAATAGCAAAGCAAGAAACTGCCTGACAAACACCATTATTAGAAATCTTAAGGTGGAAGTTTTCGTAAGATGGTCTATAAACTGCGTGTGAGTTAGTACTTAAATTAGCAACAGTTAGACTAGTATCATAGTTACCAGAAGGAATATCATCTGTGTTAAATCTTACAAATGCATTATTATCCTTCTGAAGTCCAATACCTGTAAACTGGGCAACAACCATCGATTTAAATCCAGTTGCCTTATTACCATCAACCTCCATACCACACATACCATAAACTGATCTGAGTGATACGTTAAAGACGTATGGAGATGATCCTGTTACTGTATCTGATGAAAGGGTTAGAGTAGCACCAGTTGCTGTTGGAGCAGCAGTAGTAGGAGTATTCTGAACTGTATACTTTAATATAGTATCACTTGGTCTTTCAGATACAACAAACTTACCATCATAACCAGAAGCAGACACCCCAGAAATACGGAAGGCAGTATCTACATCTAATCCACTAAGAGCACTATCAAGTGTAACAGTAATTGTTGTATCAGCAGTAGTTGCGTCTCCTGCATAAACACTACTAATTCCTACAGATGCACCTCTTGATCCAACAATTCTATATTCATCAACCTTGGGTTGAATATCAATCGAAGTAGATGGATAGTCTGGTTCAATTGCACGACCAGAAGATTGTCCGTATGCAAGACCAACCTTCTCATAATACATGGTAAGGTCAGTTCTATTTGTCGTATAGTTAGTAATAAATTCGTCGTTAATCTTTACTTCATTAACACCATCTGCAAATTCAAATACAGTTAGTTTATTATGAGAGAAATTAGGAACAAATTCGTTAGTAGTATAATCAACAAAACACTTTCCATTTGGATCAGCATCAAATATACTCCACTCTGCTAGATAACATCCACCAGTTAGTCTGAATACACAAGACCTTTCTATATTAGAATTAGTTGGAGAAGGAACATACTTAGGACGTAACTTAGTCTTTCTTACATCAAAACCAACAATAGAAGTTCCACGAGGAACAATTACACCACCGTAGATACTATTAAGTTTATAAAGTTCGTTATTAGCATTCGTTAAGTCAAAACTAGTTGTTAAGTCAAATGGAGGGAAGTCATCAGATGTAGTTCCATTTCTTAATCTAAAATTATTAGTTCCATCTGGTATCCATCCTGGCCTATTATCTATTATATGATCACCTGGATATAATAGTATAGTTGTCTTAGCAAATCTATCGTTATCTAATCCCTTCTGATATGAAAATCTTGACGACTCAACTAAAGCACGTTGAATAGTTTTAAAAGGACGAGTCAGAGAGTTACCCTGATTTTCAATACTATCAGTAGCATCCAAATCATTTGGGTTAACATAGAGAATGTTCCCTCTCGTAGACTTTAAAAAATTCTCTAATCTTGAAAGACCCATCTTACTCGCATTATAGTTCTTGTTATGGATTATTTATCATCACAAGAACCCTCTATTTCTTCAAGGGTTATTGCAATTTTATTCATAGCATCACGAATCTCAGGTTCTTGCCCTGAATGCATATTTAATTCATCATCCACAAATGTCCATCGCCATTGTTTCATTTCTCTGGAGTGCCACAGTCTTATATTAGGCATTAATCTATAGGTACTAGTTCAGGGTTTTCTAACTCCAACTCAAAAACCAAAGGGTTACATTCTTCTTCCATCAAATATGAATATGCCTTATATAGGTCTTCAATTTTCCATCTTCTATTCTCATCAGCTAATGTCACTATTTCCAGATCTTCTTTAGCAATCTCAGGTAACTCATCAAAGGTAAATGGAACATTCTGGATGAAATACATAAAGACAAGTTTTTCCCCATCTTCACTGTCATACCAGCAGTAGCATGTATGTATTAAGTATTTCATTTTCTTATCTATTTCCTCCGACCTATTTATTGTTTAATGTGGATTATAGAGACCCAAATAGTAAACAAATAAACAAATGGTGACAATCATAAAGAAACCAATGAAATAAAACATGATTAAGTAGGATCAACGTAAGATAATGTGTCAACAGGTGCGTGTTCACGAACGTAATTCAATACACTCATAAACTCTTCAGGAGTATCACACTCCACAGTTTTTTTATCCCCCTCATTAGAGTAAATGTGAACCGTTCTTCTCTGCGTGTCCACCACACAACGAGATAAATATTCTTCTTCCATAGAGTGTCCTGCATATCCCATCAGTATAAGGTAGATGGGATCCTTTGTCAAGACGCTGGCCTAGCATACCAGAATGATAAAACAAATCTATCTGTCCCACCCACCTCACTTACATAATGAAGGTGCTGAGAATTAGAGAATATAATTAACTTACCTGGTTCTGGTTTTATTTCTATATCTTCAAAGCAAGTGGATCCACCTGTAAAATCATTATTCAAATAGAGCATGGCAGCAAATACATCTGGTTCATGCACATTATTATCATCAATATGAGGTTTCATAAAACATCCAATAGGCCATCTAACTACCCCAACATATTGTAATTTTATATTATCATCAAAAGTTTTACATCTTGTAGTTACATCATTAATAACACTACTAAAAAGTTCATCCTTTGATTCAGTAAGATGAATAGGATCTACATTACCACCAAGATATTTTGCACCATAGTTTTGATCAAACTTGAACTTTGGTATCTGTGGATTAGCAGTTAAACTTTCATTTGGATCTGAATGAGTTACCCTTTCAACAAAACTATCTTCTTTATCAAATAAATCTATAAAAGATTGGCACAAAGGAGGATCTAAAAAACCCTCCTCAACATAAATCAATTTTCTCATGAAGTAACAATATTTGGAGGACCACTAAAGTTAGGATCTTTATAATCTTTATCTGGATAATCTTCCCAAGTATCTCCTTGATATTCAACAACCAATGGGTTACAATCCTTCCTCTCTCCATATACATGGTAGAAACAATCTATAGGCAACCCACCATTAGATTGAAGATAAATCTTTTGATCATCCCATCTCTTTATAATAATATCTTGATGAGCACCTATTGGTTGAAGTTGAACAGTTATACTTTGAATATGAACTAGACCTTTCCAATAGTTTGGTAAGAATATTTCCTTTCCTCTTCTCAATCTACCTCTAAAGTAAACTCCAACTTCTGGTCCCTCAATACATGCATAACGAAGTCTATTTCCTTCACCCTTAGTAGGATGCTGCATATCAAATGGTTTTGGTGACGCATCTGCAGCAGCAAATCTGGCAGCAAGTCTTCCTTTATTACCACCATCTATATCACCACTAACATATAAATCTCCTTCAATATAACAACTATTAACAGTTTTACCTCCTGTTACATACAATGCATTATCAGTAGCAGGTGTTCCTAATATTTGCGAATTTCCTACCTGAGTTACAGTCCAAGGAAAAAGGAGTGGATTTCCTACCTGAGTTGTATTTCCAGTTATATTAAGAGCCCAAGGAGTTCCTGCATCACCCTCAAGCCTTGTATTACCTTTTACATGAACTGAACGACTTGCTGGAGTACAGTCTTCATCCTCATTCTTAGTTCTTGCTACCATTAATGTAGCAACATTTTTTTCAAAACCTCCAACCTCTTGATTAGGAGCACCCAAAACTACTGGACCTTCCATATGAGCAGATCCATTAATTTTTACATCCCCTTCTTTAATAGCAGGGACATATCCTGTTCCTACTCTTAACTGTCCTCCGACAATTGCATCGTCAAATGTATAAGCCATTTTTAAGTTCCTGTGTCTCCAGATGCTGAACTTGCAACTACATTATTTTTATCTACTACTGGTTGCCCATTGGTTTTAGAGTTTTTTACAGAACAAGCATCTGTAACACCCTTAATTAAAGATCCATATATTGTCAAACAAGTATTAGCAGCTATATCCATAATACCCGTCGTAGTAATTTTTGTCAATACTTTAGAGTCAAAAATTATCTTTTTAGTTTCATGAATAGTAAAAGTTTCTGTAGCAGTGCATTTAATATGACCTTTAGAACCACCCTCACCAACAGCAATCAACTCAATATCAGTCCCTTGCAATCTAATCTTACCGTTAGTAGCAGTTATGCAAATATTTCCATTAATAGCATTAACAACAATAGTATCTTCAGGTTCAGTATTATCCTCCCCTGCCAAAACCTGAAAATTACCAGGACTTATTGATGTTGTCCATCCTTTCCTCTGACCATCAACATCTAAAAATAAACTATGACGACCATCAGGAGTGTCAAGCATTACTCCTGCTGTTACATCTGCTTTCTTATGAATAGAACCAAATTTAATGGATCCTTTATCAGTGCCATATTTAACAGCACTATAATTTTGTTTTGATGTAATAGTAGGATTACTTTCCTTTCCTATATCATCCTTATCTTGAACTCTTGAAAGAGCTTGATTACGTGCTGAACCTTGTGCCATAATTATTAAATAAGATTATTTGGAGTGCCAGGAATGTTAAGTCTTGGATTATTGCTGTTATTATCAGTACCCTGTCTCTGAATTGCAGATGGAGGTGTAGTAACTGTAGCATCAATACTCTCTTGCATTGTATCATAAATCTGAACCAATTTACCAGTAGTTTCATAATATCCAGCATAACGAATACCATCTTTGTAGAAAACAGCACCATAATAAGGTTTACCCTCATAGAATCCTGTGCGTTTCAATCCAACTAAATCAGTTACTTGAATTAATTGTTCAGGTCTAGGAATTTCAATAGGATCTCTCACTATTTTAAATTTAGGTACAAATTGAGCACCAATTCCTGTAGGTGGTTTTCCTCCAGTTGACCTCACGTTAATTTCAGGCCATGTAGTAAATCCACTTGGAGGTAAGCTGCTCGATATAGTTGGAGGTCTACGGTCAGTTTCTTTTGTATCTGGGACTATTTCCTCTGGAGGTGGTGGTTCTGGTGTAATAGGAACATTAACTATTTGACCAAAAGGACCAAACTCAGGTTCAAAACATTGCTCTTCCCCAGTAACAGTATTTTTAATACATACCACATCTCCTGGTCCATAATTAATTCCACCAGTATCAGTTGGAATAATATCAGTCAATTCTAAATTAACAGGATAAGAAGGTGTTGTCTCTCCAGGTGAAATAGGAGGTGTCCATCCATTACCAGGATCATAGATAACCACATCAGTAACAATACCAACTGAAGATATTCTTTTTGGGCATGGAGGTGGAATAACAACAGCAGATATTCCCATAGGATTATCAGTCCAAGGTTTAGCAATTCCTGTTCCTACCTTAGTCTTTTTAGTAATTTTGATCGCAACAACTGCAGGGTTTTGACTAAAAGGTGCTTGAAAATCTAAGTTAGTTAAAATTACTTCTAGTTTTCTCTTTCCTCTTGGAGCATTAAACTGGTGAACTTGTATACCATCTTGAACATAATGCCCTGCTTTACATATTACCTGACTATCAAGTTTAACAATTACTGAATCATCTGCTGCTGCTTTTATATCATAAGTTCCCTTCTCAGGAAAATCAATATTATCCCAAGTAAATGTCCATGTTTTACCATTAAAATTAGCTATATACTCTTCATCAGTTTTCCAAGTAGGAGTAATAAAAGGACCTAGAGGACCACTCGCATAAGTGCTTATCTGAGGACCAGAATAAGAAACTCCATTCTTTGAAGATCCCCCTTGAAGTCCTCCCCCTAAAATAGTTTCAGTTGTATCTTTAGAAGGAATTGTAAATTTACAAAATCTTCCTTGCATATCATAAAACTTTCCTTCAGAAGCAGCACATGTAAGATCTGACCAATCTTCATCAGTCCATTCTTCCATTTGGACAACTTGCTCACCTTTATTTCTTAATTTAATATTTGCATTATTATTCTGATTTTGATCTGCGTTTGGTGGATATATGTAAACATCCTTGGTTACAGTTCCACTATAGCCCGATCTAGTCCAAGTTTTATCACCAACAGAAAATGAATCAATAGCAACATTAGGCGGATGATCCTTCCAACTCATTGTTATAGTTACTCTAACTCTCTTTCCAGCAATACCTCCTGTAACTTTAAATCCCTTACCATCATCAGTAAATTTAACTGTACCGCCAACCGTTTTGGCAATTGTAATTGAAGCATTAGTATCACCACCATGATCATCTTTCAATTTAACAGTTGTTCCATTATTAGTTACATTTATAGGATTATTACGAGGATGTAAACCCTTATATACGACAGGAACATTAGTACTTTTTGCCTTATTACTATTACTAGTAAATACAACATCATATACTTTACCAACTTCCACATTTACAACCTTAGTATCATTAATTTGATTATTTCCATAAGACTTTCCAACAGAATATAGACCTTTTATCTCAATATTATTAGCATATTGAGCATTTGAAGAAGATTTAAATGTAACATCTGCATTTGTAGCTCCTTTAACAACTTTTTTAGTTGAAGATTGTTTTTCTGACCAATCTGCAGTACTAAAAATCTTCTTATCAATAAAAGACCAATTCATTTTTTTATCATTACTCACTTCAATCCTTATTTCATGATCACCTGCTTCTAAGAATTTTTTACCTATAGTAGGAGATAAATTATCAAACTTACTTATATCTGATCCAATAACTTCTTGATTATCAATGAAAATTTTACCGTTAAAATCTACAGCAGCTTTTACTCCATAATATCCTCTAAACTTACAACGAAGAGGCCAAGTATTTGAATAAGAAACTCCAGCACCATCACTATCATCAGTTCCTAAAGGAGGAATAGGAGAAATAGCATAACGATTCATAAATTTAGCCCATCTAGAATTTCTAACTGGATACCAATTATCTAAAGAATTAGCCTTTCTAGTAGTCCACAAAGGATTTTCAGGACACCTACCTTCTTGTTGTGGAGGTGGTTCTTTAAAATAATTTCTACCAGGTAAAGGGGCATCAATAGACATTGCAACACCCATAGGACCCTGATTCCAAGACTTACGAGAAATAATTTCTACATAATTAATGACAAAAGCAGTCTTAATATCAACAGCAAGTGCCATTGGATTTCCTTTTGCCAATGGTTTACCTGGAATCTGTTCCAATTGTGCCTTTAAAGTATAAGTGCCATGTCTAAAATACTGAACCTCATAGGATTTACCTGTTGCTGAACTACCATCTCCACGAATTTTAAATCCATCTTTCTTTATAATAATATCTTCTCTTCCAGGATGACTAAATGTAAGATTAACATTATCATCAACCATAATTTCAACAGAATAATTTCCATCTTCTGGAAATTTAATATTACTCCAAACAATCTCATGAGTTCCTGCATAATCATCCGTAGATGCATTAGGATAATCAGGATAACCCATTATACTTTCACTAACCCTCTCAATTGTGGAAATCGGAGTAACTGCTGTAATTCTAAGATTTCCATTTTCATCATATCCATTATCAATATCATCATCATAACCAATAGTTGTTTTATCAACAGTTACTATTGAACCAGCACCACTGCTAGCTCCAATAGTTTTGACTCGATATTTTTGACCTGCACTAAATTCACCACTACCTTTTTCAGAAGCATATCTTCTATTAGGATCTCTTCTTAAAACAATATCATCACCATTTGTTTTTATTTTAATTTCAGTTAATGCTAAAGAAGATATTCCTGGTCTATCATTTACATTCAACTCAAAGAAAACCTTCACCTTCCCAGTTCCAATCACTTTCATATAATTCTTACCATCTTCCTTCAAGAACTTAACAGTAGGAGGAGGTCCAACTGGTTCAACACGAACGTCTTTCTCCACCTGTTTTTCTATTTTATTAACAGGAGTAGGGTCAAATGGAAGAACACCAAATCGATTTATAAAATTCGCATCTTTACCCGCACCAGGATTAATCTTCCACAACTGTCTATTTGCTTTACTAATCCATTCAAGAGTATTAAAAATAGTAGTAACTCCTTCCTTTCCAGTAGAAGGTGGAGGTGTTGATGAACGATCAAGTGTAAACTTACAAGTGTTACCATTTATATCATAAAACTTTCCTTGAGAAACAGAACATACAACATCATCATAAAAAACCTTTTGATCTTGTACATGAGGAATATCTTCCATCTGAAGAACGGTTTCCCCTTTTGTTCTTAATTTAATATTAGAAGTATTATTATATGTTACATCAGAAGATGATGGTGATAAATCAATAGTATGACTTTGACTTCCCTGATATCCCGATTGAGTCCAAATCTTACCTCCTATCTTAATACTACCAACAGCAACATTAGGTGGATGATCCTTCCAACTTAATGAAAGAGTAGCTTGACCAGATCCCTCAATACTCCTTCCATCAGCACTAAATCGTATAGTTCCTTTTGTAATCACAAAAGAAGCATTGGTATCACCACCATGATCATCTTTCAACGCAAGTCGTGTTCTATTATTAGTTACATTTATAGGATTATTTGAAGGATTTAAACCAGTAAATGCGATTTGTCTACTATTAGAAGCTTGCTTAGATTTATCAATTGCACTACTATCTAACTTTACTTTATATACTCTTCCAAACTCAACAGTTTTTTCAAAACTTTCTTTTACATCCTTACCTTCACCATATGGTTTTTCTACATTAATACCCAAATCAGGAATCTCAAATAAAGCACCAAAAAGACTAGCAGTAGCAATATTAAATTTTACTTTATTAGAAGTTACTTCTTGAACATTTTCAACTACTTTCTTAATCTCTTTATGTTCATAATTTAAAAGAGCTACACTAATCTTATGAACTCCTGCACTTATAAACCTTTTAACCTTTAAAGGTTTTGATAGTGTATGACCTGATGCACCACCTGCTCCTATTTTAATAATTGGAGCAATTTCAGCATTATCAAGAAAAAGATGTGCCTCATTATCAGCTTGAATTCTAAAAGTATACTCCCCCTCCCAAAGAAAATCTTCTTCCCATTCAAAAGTAAATTCTTTTCCTGCAGCATTACTTCCCAACACATTAGATTGAGGAACAGGAGATATTGCCAACCTATTCATAAAATTATTTTTATCATACTCAAAACACTGTCCACCTATTGAAGTTCTTGGGGGATATACAGGTCTTCCTTCTATCTGAACCTTTCTCCATTCAGGTTGCTCCTTCATTCCTTTTTTAATCTTAGAAAGACTCCAACCCTGCTCTTGTAATTTTTTCCAATATTTGAAACCTTCTGGTTCAGCTTGTCTTCCAAATAATTCTAGATAAAGATTTCTAATAGGATCATTTTTAATTGGATTTGCGCCCCATGCCCAATGAAATACATCATATTTTGTTCTAGTTGTTGCATCAGGAGAAACTACTCTAAGAGGTGGATGTTGTCTAGTTGTCCACCATTCCAAAATATTCTTATTTTCTGTATCCCATTTAGTTCCACCACCAGTTTTTATAGATGCTAAAAGTCTTTGATAATTATCAATTCTCTTAGCCATTGGATCTCTTGATGATCCAATATACATTCCTGGATCCCAATCACCTATTACTTTTCCATCAGGACCATAAAGTTTCCCAAATCCTACACCTTCTAATGGAGGAACACATTCATCTAATACATACTCCTCAAAATCATTTTCTGAATCATATTCTTCTATTTGATATTCTGATTCTTCCATTCCAGTCTTAACAAGTGCCAAAGCAACAACACCTGCACCGACTCCACGATCATCTCTAATATCAACAATAGGAGGATATTGATATCCAAATCCTCCATGCACTACATCAACAGCCATTAATGACCCATCAGCACCTACTACAGGATTAGCTTGAACTCCTACACCACCTCCACCATAAAAATCAATTCGTGTGGTATCACGTTCCATTGCTTTACCAGTACTATCATAGATAAAATCCTTACTAAATTTTTGTGTACTACCACCTACAGCAGGAGGAGAAATTCCTAATGAATCATCAATACTCTTACTAGTATTACCTTCTCCATTTAAACCAACAATACCTCCACAACTACCATGTGCTCCTGCATTACCTTTAGGAAGCATCGAATCTGCTTGTAATTCATTAACCTCATTAATATTAAGATATTGTACCTTTTCCCTATTTCTGAATACAAAAGTTGTTCCTGGATTTAATTTGGCGTACTGATTCGCAGCATACAATCCAACATTCTCTACAAATCCTCTATCGGTTGATATATAACCGACTCGGATGTCACATTTAGTTGCTGGGCCAAAAAGATCGAAAGTCATATATTAGTTCTCTATAACAGTTATTTATTAATAAATATTAAACATCAAATTCATCAACTTCAATAACACCACCATCATCTACAAGATTAACATCTGGTGTCGCTTTAGTTGGTTCAGCGAATGCAAGTTGCTCAACCCTTGGAGCTATAGAATTAATATAGTCATCACCAACTAACCCACCATATCCATTTTTAATCCTATCAAGATGCTTATTAGCAGAAACCTCAACTGCTTTTGCGCTAGGCAATGCAGTCTGTGCTTGTGCTCCACCACCTTTACAAAGAGTATAAAAATCAGACACTGCTACATTAGGTTTTTGTTCAAAAGGAAAAGCATTCATTTTAATATTTTCAAAATTAAGTGCAGAAGTCAAACTTCCTTTAATATTTCCCAACTGACTAAACAAATCTGTCATTCCTCCACCAATATCTGCTGTATCACCAAAAGCATCTCTCAAAAATCTATCAATACCACCAATTAAACCATTATTTGTTTCTTCAATTAATTCTTTATTAACAGCTAAAACAGTAGATATAATATCTTCAGAAGTACACATTGGAACTTTAGGTAATGCCTTGGGTTTATCATCATTACCTGTATTATTAGATGCCCTTGCTTCAAATTGTTTTTTCAGATCATCCAATTTTATTACATTCCTAATAATCCCATCTATCAATCCAGAATTACTATTAGTCATTCCATTATATGTTGATAAAAGATTTTGAGTTAATCCATCCTTAACATCAAGAAAATCCATTCTTTTATAAGCAGGTAAAGCAGAAACTGCCTTAGTCATCTCTTTATTCATAGACTTTTCAGTATATTCCATCATCTTATCCATAACAATTTTCATATATTTTGATTGTCTCTTAGAAGACTCTGATATTAACTTTTCTAAATCTGAAGTTCCCTTTGTCATTGACACCGCATCAGTATAACTTTGTAATGCATTCATTGCCTTATCCATATCTTGAACCAAATTATCCATATCAGTCTGCATTGCTTTATTAGAAGACTCAACAAGATTATCAGGTTTTAATACAACTCTTTTAACTGTGCAAACATCATCTCTCTTCAGATCAGCCGCAGTTTGTATCATTGTGGCTTCACCTTCAATTGAAGCACCAGGTTTAACAGGAGATCTTGGAGAATTTGCCTCCTTAACCCTAGCATTTATTCCTTTTTTAACTCTTTTTCTAACTAATTCAAATGTTTCATCCTTTCCTAAACCCTTGTTTTCTGCCTCTGCTTTTGCACTAGTAATATCTGCCATTTGTGCAGGATTTATATCCAAATTAGCAGGTAATCCAAATACATTTACACCAACTCCAGGTGCAGGTTTTGCTCTTTCCTTCTCTGTTACTTTATCTGTTGGTTTCTCTACCTTTTTATCAGTATCAGGTGTAATAGGTTTAGTTTGTCCTGGATAATCTATCTTACCTTGAGAATATCCACTAACACAAACAGTTTTTCCAGAAGTAGTGTTAGTAACCTCATCATCACCAATAGTAGTTCTTGCTTCAGTTTGGGTATTATTTCCCATCACCCCCATAATGACAGGTTGTTGTTGAGATTTACCGTCTAAGAAAAATCCAAAAACAATATTACCTTGTCTGATCATTGGGGTTTGACCAGAGTTCTGTAAATATGCTCCTGCAGTAACAGGATACATTACATTTGCCCAAGGAAGATTTTCAGACTTAATGGCAGTTTCACCTAAATCATGAAGACCAAAAATCCTTACTTTATATCTGTATCCCCATCCCTTAATAGTTTCTGGGGAAGGGAATTTACCAGGTATAATATTATCGCGCCAATAGGAATCATCGGCGACCTGTCCTATCCACCAATGAAAATCTTGTCCTATAAATCCCTGGTTAAATCCTTCCGACATATTTTAATCGTCGTATACTCTACATTCAAATGAATCTGGATGGTTATCACAATACACTTCTAAGTGCTTATCTTCATGACGAGTGTGCCAATCATTAATCTTAGCACCACCTGGATTCTCTTCATTCTCTTCATGATCATGAAAAGCATCGTTGTGCATTTCTAAATCTTTTTCACTATATTCAATCATACCATGATTGACATGTTCTTTATGATCCTTTGGATCAATATAAGACTCATGATTTAAATCGTGTTCTGGGACTTTAGTAGTCATAAAAAATCTCCGTTACGTTTGTATTTATTATACACTATTTGATAAAAGGTAAGAAGTTGGGATCCATAACTTTATCAGCATTTGAAGATGATTCATTTTTAGTAGGAGTTCCCACCCTACCAAAGGAATCTCTACTTAATACTAATTTAGTATAAGTTTCTTTCGCAGTAACATAATGACATAAATCTGTTATAAGATATACACCACCATCTTCTTTATTTACCTCATCAGAACAAGCTTTATTTTCACTAGTTCCTGATTCAGGAACATCCACGAAAACTGTATCACCTGCATGTAATGAAAAATCACCAGGTATTACAAGCTTTATCTGAGAAGCAAATAATTGATTATAACGACTTATTGACTGATTGAAAACCTTACTATAATCAAAGTTTATTTTCTTTGATGCTTTAAGTTGATCCTCAATAGGACCATAATTAAGTTGCCCTGTAGATACCATATTCCAAGTAGTCCTAGTAAAAGCACTATCTGGTTCCTCGGAATTAAATGCCTTATTTGCAAAAGGTAATCTTTCTCCTGCAGTTTTTATTTCCTCATTATTTACCTTTTTTTGCCCTTCTTCACTCAAAGCATCTGCTGTTACACTTTCCCAAGTACCATTAAAAGGATCTAATAAAAAACTACGAGTAGAATATGCTCCCATCATTTTTTTTCTTTGAATATCAATACGATTATCCATTTCTAGGGATAATGCCTTAATCTTATATCCAGCAGGAGGATTAGGATTAGCACTTTCATTATAAATGATTGATGTTTTTTGTTTACCACTCAACAAAGTATCGATAGATTTAAAATGAAATCCATTAGAAGTTTCCCAAAAGAAATATCCTGCACTAACACCCAGTTCTTGACTTCCTGCCGAAACTGCTTTCTTTGATAATTCGTTTATAGTAAAAAATGGCTTTTTATTATTTCCAATATACTGTAAACGATCTTTTGTTTCTTCTATATCTAAATCTTTTTTTGTTTTTAAATTATTCTTTAATATATTTTCAACCTCCTTAGATATTTGATCAGATAAACAATGCCTTACTCTTGACCATCCCTCTTCATTATCAATATATTCTTTTGATGCTAGTTCGAGTTCATAAGCTTTATTTGTTGTTTCACCATCAGTAGGAATAGAAGTTATTTTATTAATAAAAAGATTATTATCACTACCAAAATCTAAAGTATTTCCTTGATTATCAGTAAACTTTAAAAAAGTTTTTTCACCACCTTCAACTGGTAATCCTTCAACAACCCCTACTTTTCCTTTACTACCACTTCCAAATCTAGTTTTTTTCTTAGGAAGAGTATTACCAGTATCTGTAAAAAGAACAGATGCTCTCACACTATCCTGCAAAATACTCTCCCAATACTGTAATTTAACTGTTCCACCTAATATACTAACTCCCACATCAGCACTCTTATTAGAAATAAGATCTAATCTTTGAATAAGAGAAGGCTCTGAAGATTTTCCAGGAATATTCAAACCCTTCTGTTCCTTTCTATATGCTGCTGTTCCTGGAATACTTCCGCCTAAAATAGACATTTAATTTATCATCTCCTTACTTATATTTAACCACCTTCATAAAGGTCGGAATAAGGATCATCTCCTCCAGATCCTCCTATTACTTGTAGAATAGGTTTCTCAACCACATTACCACCTGTATTATTAACATTTCTTTGACCTGTATCAGGAATAACAACTAATTGTTCTTGTTGACCACCTTCTTGATAAGAAGTATTCATAGAAATATTCTCTGCTTTCTTAGCAACAGAATTTACATCAAATGGGGTAATATTATTACTATTACCTTCTGATCTACCATATTGCTGTATTTTTTCTTTCTGTGATAAGTTGTGGAATTTAGTATACTCCTCTACAGAAACCTCTTCGTTATTAATATATGCCTTTCCTGTGTTTATATCAAAATTAGCATAGACTTTTTTAGAACTTGTAGAACTCTTTTTAACAACATTTTCACCATTCTTCATTAATTTCTTACGATCAATTGAAGGATCATCTTTTCCATCACCCCAAAATTTCCACCAAGGTGATGCCATTTTATCCTTATTCTTATTATCAACTTTTTCATTCTCATTTACCTTTTTAGGAGTCTTAGTAGTTTTTTCAATAGTATGAACGAGTCTTTTACCTGGCATATCTTGAAGTAAAAGATTAGTTAATCTCAAATTAGGAGTAGATAAAAGAATAGTTCCCCCTTGAGGAGCTTTTGTACTTTGTCTTTTTCCACCATCTTCAGTATATCCCATCGCATCTGTTCCTTTATCTCCAAACAGACTACCAAACGCACCCTTATCTTTAGCCAATATTCCTAAAGAGAATGCATGTACCATTTCTCTAAAATGTTCTCGGATTCTTGCATCAAACTTTGCCATATTTTCATTTTGTTTTTTCTTTCCTGCTTCATCAAGGAAAGGATATCTTACCAACTCTATCAAATATCTAAAAGGTGTTCCAACAATATCTAATAAACCACCAACAGTTCCTATAAGAAAACTATTAAACTTATCTCCTAAATGAATAGCTCCATGAAGATATTTCATGGGATTCCACCAAGAAGCATTTTTAAATTTTGTGTAACTTCGATCTTCACTATTTTGACTTTGCTTCTTCAGTTGGAACATACCCTCACCCAATCCAGAAGCAAGGAGTCCTGCACCAGCTACAATACCAGTAGCTGTCCCTGCTCCTATACCTCCTGCTGTTGATGCTGCTGTTCCTCCTCCTGCTGCTGTTCCTCCTCCTGCTGCTGTTCCTCCTGCTGTTGTTGCTGTTGCTGCTGTTGTTACTCCTTTTCCTAGTATCGCAGCTGCTGTTTTCTTTCCAAATAATTTAATCAACAATCGAGGAACTGACCTTAATATTCCATGCTTAAAAATACTCATAAAACTTCGACCCCAACCACCCAAACCAGCACCAAATTGATTACTAAATGCAATCATTGCTAGAGCAAGTGACATTGTTAAATTTAACACTCCACTCA
>Ga0315330_10001461_pt1 | contig 15920 bp, 10 predicted proteins | sample M140m34915metaG_FD_203453 | JGI IMG/M metagenome (GOLD analysis project Ga0315330, IMG submission 203453) | Ammonia-oxidizing marine archaeal communities from Monterey Bay, California, United States - M1 40m 34915 | ecosystem: Environmental > Aquatic > Marine > Intertidal zone | place: USA...
GGAATAGGTTTTTGAATATGTTACCTGAATAATTAATATTAGAATTATATTTTTTTCCAATATTTTCCCAATCTATTTTATAGTAAAATGAATTATTTGAGAACCTTAATTTTTCTATTATATTATCTGTCAAGGTTATATTTTCTGTATTAATAAAACCATAATAACCATTTGAATATGAACTGAAGTTAAGATGAGATGATATTTTTGAGTTTACACTGTATTTATAATCCGCATAAACATTAATATCATTAATTTCCTCGCCACTTACATTAGAAAGCTTATACCCTTTTGAGTTTAGCTTTATATACAAATCCGAATAAATAGCAAAAGTATTTCCTGATTTGTAATATGGATTAGTATTTAAAATTAAAGTTGAATAATTCCCACCCAATAAATCAATAAAAATCTCTTTCTGATCCTCAGAATAAGAATTATCTCTTAAAATTTTGTCAATTTTATTTTTTGATATAATTGGAGTAAAAGATATGTTTTCATAAACAAATGTTTTTTTGTTTATGTTTTTATTTTCAAGCTCAATTTTTTGAATTTCCTTATCGACTTTAGGTAATATGATACTACTATTTTTCTCAATCAAAATTTGAGCATCTTCAATTTCTCCTTCAGTAGACTGTGAAAATAAATTATGAGTATTTAATAAAAAAATGATTAAAAAATATCTATTCATTTAAATTAATTTTAGCTTTTAGTTTTTTAGCTTGATCACTTATGTCATCTATATCAGTATTTTCAATTAATGATTCGAGAGTTGCATTTGCTTGAAAATCCTCATCCATTGAAATAAAAATCTCAGCAATAAGTATATAAGATTTACCTACCCAATAACCATAATTAGAGAAATTTTCATTTAATGAATAAAGTGTTTCTAGAGCTTGGTTTTTTTGGGACTGACTAAAGAAAACTTTAGCTAATATGTAATTAGCTTCAGCAGCACTTTCGTCATTTACAAGATTAATTGTTGTCAATAGCATATCTATTCCATTTGATATATTTCCTGCATCGATGAAGGATTTAGCACTAAGAAGATTTATTTTATTTCTATTATTAAAAGATATTTTATCAAAATTATTTAATTGAGAAGAGTAAAAATGTACAGAATCATAATTCTTTAAATAATAATAGTTTGATAATGAACCGATATATGAATCGATTCTTTCTCTATTATTTTTACTGTTTTTTTCTAATTTCTTGAAGTATAATAATGATTTATTATACTCTTCCAAGTTTAAATAAATTTGAGCTAATCTATTTAAAGATCTTGAGTAATATTTAGAATTGATACTATCTAACAATAATTTATAAACTGAACTTGCCTGGTTATATTTATTTGTCTTAAAATAAGATTCAGCTAAGTAATAGTTTGTTTCATATTTATTGAAAGTAATTTCTTCTTTAGAGTCTATTTCATTAACATAAGTAACTAGGTCATAATATTTTTGATTAAAATATAAATTTCTAATATTATCAAATTGAATTTTTGACACATTATCATTATCAGGAAATCTACTTTTATAATCTGATATCAAGATGTTTAGTTGAGTAAAATTATTAGTAAAGGAAACAACTTTTTGCATACCTAATATCGCCTGACTTTGTATATTTTCATCAAAAATGTTTTTTAGAATATATAAAAAATCAGATTCAGCTTGATCATATGATTTTAAATTAAAAAATGAAGTACCTCTGTTTAAAAGAGAATATGGAATGTATTCACTGAACTTATATTCATCAATAATTTTATTGAAATTAATTATTGATTTATCAAACTCTGAGTTTTCAAAGTATATTTGGGCTTTTCTAAAAATAGCATCATCATCAAGTGATTTTTCTGAATTAGTAATTACCTTATCCATGTATTCTATAGACTTAGTGAAATCATCAAGACCATAATAACACAAGCCAATTTGGTATGTTATATAATTCTTATTCACATTACTAAATTCCAATGCTTTATTATAATAATTAATAGAACTATTAAAATTTTTAGAGGCATAGTATGAGTCTGCAAGTCTTAGTAAAGGGTCAATATCTATTGAAGAAAAGTTATTGTCTTTATAATCAAAGTAGTTTTTTAAATATTTAGAAGAGTTTATATAATCATTTAAATTAAAATAAGAATAACCTAGTTGAAGAAACAACTTCTTTTTTAAGTAAATATTCATTTTATTATTAACTATTGGTAATAGCTCATTCACAGCATCTTTGAATAAATTACCAATAAATAGAGCTTCAGATTTACTTAAGACAGATTTTATATATATGTCTTTATTTAAATTATACCTTTTAGATAAATCAAAATACTTTATTGAACTTTTAAAGTTACCCCTATTAAATTCACCAACACCTTTTTGATAAGTAACATATTGAAATTTTAATTTATCATCAGCTGATATATTATTTTTAGAATTTAAATATTGAATTATTCTTGAGTAGTTATTAGTCATAAAATAATTCTCACTAAGAAGATCATCTATCTTAGTAAAATCATCATCCGGATAAGAGTTTTTATATTTATTTAAAACAGCAATAGATAAATCATAGTCTCCAAGTTCATAATTAGATTTAGCATAATTAATAAGAGAATTTTTGGTATAATCTACATTAGCTTCTTTCTTATACGAAGCATAAAAATAATTTTTGGCAAGGTTAAAGTTTTTCTCATCTAAAAAAATCATCCCAAGATAAAATGATGAGTACTGAGAGTATACTGAAGAAGAATATGATAATTCCTTAAATAAAGATTTTGATAATTCAGAATCACCATTCATATAATGTGAGTATGCTGTCATAAATAAAATCTCATCTGCCCTATCAACTTTACTTTGAAGTTTTGATAGCATACCAATTGTTTTTTTGAAATCTTTTAAAATAAAATAAGATTTACCTATGTAGAAATAACAATAGTCTAAATTCTCAATATTAGGATTTAATCTATTTTCAAATAGAATTGTTTCTTCATAATTTTTATTTAAAAAATTAATACTTATTAAGTATTGGAGATATTTAGACTCTAAATTATCATCATTAGAATTACTAAAAAATTCTAATGCGGATTCAAAGTCATCATTTAAATATGAAATTACACCTAAATAAAAATTTTTCCTATCTAAATAAATATCATCAGTAACTAATTTTAAATAATCAGCTGATTTATTATAATTTCTATTATTAAACTCAGAAACACCTAAAAGGAAATTAACCTCTTCATGTTTATTTCTTAATAAACTTAAAAATTTGATACTTGCCTTATATCTATCTTTGTAAAATTCTGATTTACCATATTCATACAGGAGTTTTTCTCTAGTTTTTGAATTATTACTTATTATATAACTCTCAATATTATCACTAATAATTTTTAATTTTCTTGATGGTAACATTGCATCAGATGAATTAAAATTTGATTTAAGAAGAGATATTATATAATTAGCAACCAGATCAGAATCAATATTATCATAGTCTTTAGATTTAAATGTATTCTCAAAATATGACACGTAAAGAGAATAATTTTGATTAGAAAAATATTGATTTAACTTTTTATCATCCTGTGCTAAGGATTTATTATAAAATAGAATTAAAATAAAAAATATAAATATTCTCATCTATAAAATAATTTATAAATAATTTGACCCATTAATGCTTTATTATCAGTTTTCAACTGTTTAAGACCCTTTGACACTAGGTCTAGATCCCTAATAAAGGATATTATCATAAATAATTCATTTAAAGTATAATTTTGCATTGCACGCGCGTATGATCTTGCCACATAAGGATGAACGGAAATTTCTGAAGATATAGTATCAGGATTAGAAAGATTTTTAGATTTGACTACTAATAATTTAGAGTAAAAACCATACATATATAATATAAGTTGTTGTATAGGGAACTTTTTTTCATTTGAAGTAAAGTAATTCATAATCTTTCCACATTTTAATGAATTCCTATCTATAAGACTATCTTGAAATTCAAATAAATTATATTCTCTATTAATTCCTACAAGATTTAAAATATCATCTTTTGATATATTTTTTGATTTAATATTTGAATAAACTTTATTCAATGCGTTATCTATTTTATCAAGATTATTTCCAACATTTTCAGTCAGTATTATTAACGCATCATTTGATATTGAATATTTTTTTTTGTTAATCTCAGACTCTATCCATTTTGGTAATTGATTATCATATATTTTATTTTCTTTAGAAGAGGAATCAAGAATACAAGATGATTTATTAAATGATTTATATAGCTTGCTTCTCTTATCTAAATTTTTATTATTTAAACAAATTATTAAAGTTGTAGAAGGGTTAATATTTGATAAATAGTTAATTAATAATTCATTTTTTTTCTCATTATTTCTCTTAAAAATATCAAGCTCTTGTGCTTCTTTGATAATAATAAGTTTTTTATCTGACATCATCGGAAAACTATTACAAGAAGAAATAACATTCTCAATACTTGTATCTCTCCCGTATAAGATCTCCTGGTTAAAACTTTTATTGTGTATTTCTATAAAGTTTTTCTCAAAAAAATTGGATATTTTTTTAATGAAAAAGGTCTCTTCACCCATTAGAAGATAAATTTTTGAGAAATTATCTTCACTCAAATTTTTAATAATTTGATTATAGGTCTGAATCATTAGATTATAACATAAAAGTAATTAGTTTTTAATAATATTGCATGTAAATAATTATATAATAATACTCTATATGAAAAATTTTGTTGAGGAACTAAAGTGGAGAGGTTTAATACATGATATTACACCTTCAACAGAGGAATATTTAGAGAAAAATTTAACATCTGGTTATATAGGATTTGATCCAACTGCAGACTCATTACATATTGGAAACTTAGTTCAAATTATGACTTTAGTTCATTTTCAAAAATGTGGACATAAACCTATAATTTTAATAGGGGGTGCTACTGGAATGATTGGCGATCCATCTGGAAAATCAAAAGAGAGAAAATTTTTAAATGAAGAAACCTTAATAAATAATCAAAAAAAAATAAAAGGACAATTTGAAAAATTTTTAAAATTTACTGGAAAAAACTCTGCATCTATTGTCAATAATAAAACATGGTTTGAAAATTTTAATTTATTGGAATTTTTAAGAAAAATTGGAAAACATATTTCTGTAAATTATATGATGGCAAAAGATTCTGTAAAAAATAGATTAGAAACAGGCATCTCTTTTACTGAATTTACTTATCAATTAATTCAGGGTTATGATTTCTATTGGTTATGGAAAAATAAAGATGTTAGAATACAATTTGGCGGATCTGATCAATGGGGAAATATACTTACTGGAAATGAACTTATCAGAAGAATTGATGGTGGTGAATCTTATGCTCTTACCACACCATTAATTACTAAATCAGATGGTGGAAAATTTGGTAAAACAGAAGAGGGAAATGTTTGGTTAGATGAGAACAAAACCAGTCCTTATAAATTCTATCAATTTTGGATTAATATTTCTGATGAAGATGCCAAAGTATTTATTAAAATATTTACTCAAAAAAATGAAAAAGAAATTGAAGTATTAATATCAGATCATGATAAAGAACCTCATCTTAGAATTCTCCAAAATGCTCTTGCAGAAGAAATTACTGAAGTTGTACATAATGTTGAAAAACTAAATATTGCAAAATCTACCTCCCAAGTTTTATTTGGAAGATTTAAAAAAGAAGACTTTGAAAACTTAGATGAGAACGTTATGAAATCTTTATCAACTGCTGTACCATGTGTTTCTATAAAAAAAGAGGACTTATCTCATGATTTTAAAACACTACTAACTGAAAAAACAAATTTTGAAATATTTAAGTCTAAATCAGAATTAATTAGACTTATTAAGAATAATGGTCTTAGTATTAATAAAGATAAAATATCAGATGATAATTTTGATTTAAAAAATAATCTGAAATTCAAAAAATATATTCTTTTACAAAAGGGTAAAAAGAATTATACTTTTATTATTGTCGAATAAACTTATATTTGTGGTAAAATACAAAACATATGCAAAATTCTAAATTAGTTTCAGTAATTATTTTTTTACTTTTTGGTTTAACAGTTCTCTTTTCTTTTGCTTCTAGCATGTTCTATGTGATTGAATCTACAGAAAGAGCTGTTATATTTTACAAATTTGGTTCCACAGGACTTGATAAAAAGAATGTCATAACACCTGGCTTTGGATTTAAAGCCCCATGGAATGATCTATATAAATTTGACATAACTGATAATTTAGTTGAGGAAACAATTGACGTACTCGACGGAAGTGGTTTGAGTATAAATGTAGATGTTACAATGAATTTTCATTTAAGATATGATAGTGTCGGGGAAATTTATGAAACATATCAATTCGATTATTTAAGAAGACTTGTAAGACCTGTTTTCAGGTCTACAGTGAGGGATGTAATGGGTAGATATACTGCTGAAGAAATATATTCAACAAAAAGAGCAGAAGTTGAAAGTTTAATTCAAGAAGAAGCAAGTGAAGTACTTAGAAAACCAGGTAATAATATTGTAATGAAATCTTTACTTATTAGGTCTATTTCTCTTCCTGCTCAAATCAAAGGAGCTATTGAAAATAAGCTTCAACAAGAACAAGAAGCTTTAGCTTATCAGTATAGGTTAGAGAGAGAAAAAAGTGAGGCCGAAAGAAAAAGGATAGCAGCTAAAGGTGAGGCTGATGCTAACAGAATTGTTAGTAACAGTTTAACAACTAACCTTTTAAAAATGAGAGGAATAGAAGCTACAAGTAAATTAGCAGAATCTCCAAATTCAAAAGTTGTTGTTGTTGGTAGTGGAAAAGATGGCTTACCACTAATTTTAGGAGGTAATAATTAATATAAATGAGTGATTCAGCTTCATTAAATTTTGAGGGAAAAGAAATAAATTTACCAGTAATTACTGGTTCTGAAAATGAAAAAGCTATTGATATTTCTAAGCTTAGGGCAGAAACTGGTTTAGTCACTATTGATAAGGGTTTTAAAAATACTGGATCTACAACTAGTAATATTACTTATCTAGATGGCGAAAAAGGGATTCTTAGACATAGAGGTTACTCAATTGAAGATTTAGCTTCTAAATCAACCTTCACTGAAGTTTGTTATTTATTAATATATGGAAACCTACCTAATATACAAGAGTTAGAAAACTTTGAAAATAAGATTAGATTTCACACATTAGTCCATGAAGATTTTAAAATTATATTAGAGGGCTACCCTTCTAAAGCCCATCCTATGGGTATCTTATCTTCTCTGATCACAAGTTTAACTGCTTTTTATCCTGAATCTCTAGATCCAAATAGAACTAAAGACTTAGTTGATTTAAGTATTGCTAGAATTCTCGGTAAATTTCCCACGTTTGCTGCATGGTCATATAAAAAGAGAAACGGTCATCCAATAATATATCCTGACAATAGCCTGGATTATTGTTCAAACTTTTTAAAAATGATGTTTGAGTTGCCATCTGAGTCTTATAAACAAAATCCTGTTATAACTGACGCTCTTAACAAGTTATTAATATTACATGCTGATCACGAACAAAACTGCTCTACATCAACAGTAAGGATCGTAGGATCAGCACAATCAAGTATCTACCCTTCTATATCTGCCGGTATAAATGCTCTTTGGGGACCACTTCATGGTGGAGCTAACCAAGCTGTAATTGAGATGCTTGATCAGATTATAAATGATGGTAATGATATAGATAAGTACATTAAAAAAGCTAAGGATAAAAATGATCCATTTAGGTTAATGGGATTTGGACATAGAGTATATAAAAACTTTGATCCAAGAGCTAAGATTATAAAAAAAGCAGCGGATAACGTTTTAGATAAGTTAGGTGTAAATGATCCTGTTCTAGATTTAGCAAAAAAACTTGAACAGATTGCTTTAGAAGATCAGTATTTTGTAGATAAAAAATTATATCCAAATGTTGATTTTTATAGTGGTATAATCTATAGAGCATTAGGATTCCCTCCAGAGATGTTTACAGTTATGTTTGCTTTTGGTAGATTACCAGGATGGATTGCTCAATGGAAAGAAATGAGAGAGAATAAAGAACCTTTAGGGAGACCAAGACAGATTTATACTGGAGAAAAAATAAGGGATTACAAAGAAATAACTAAAAGGTAATTAATACTTTCTATCTAAAATTTCCTTTATAATTATAGCATCCTTCAAACTGTCTCTGCTTTTTAATTTTTCTCTAATGGTTTTCTTATTTTTTATTTTAGGATATTTTATTTCTTCTTTTTCTATACTTAAATCCTCAACTGGATCAACATTATTAATTTTATAATCCTTAATTAGTTCATCTGGATGATTTAATATAGGTGATTTATCCTCAATTATATTTTCCTCAGACTTTGAAATAAATTCTTTTTCTGGAATTAAATTGTCAAAAATAGTTTTAAAACTTTCTTTATTTTCATTCAGTTTTTTATCAGTATCTAAAACATCTTTTGGTTGTTTTTTCTTCTTCCCAAAATAGTTAGATAGCCAAGCTATCAAACCAAAAATTATTGGACCTATAAATTCACTAAAATCAGAAAAATCCATTCTTATATTATTATATTTAGACCAAAAATAAACCATAATTATTTAATGAGATTAAATAAAATAGAAATAAAAGGATTTAAGAGTTTTGGTGATAAAACAATCATAAATTTTAATAGAGGAGTTACTGGGATAGTTGGTCCTAACGGATGTGGTAAATCTAATATAGTAGATGCTATTAGATGGGTTCTTGGTGAACAAAAAACAAGTCTTTTAAGATCTGACAAGATGGAAAATATTATTTTTAATGGATCTAAATCTAGAAAGAAATTACAACTTGCAGAGGTTTCTATTTCTTTTGATAATACAAAAAATTTAATACCAACGGAATACTCTACTGTTACAGTAACAAGAAAATATTTCAGATCAGGAGATAGTGAGTATTTACTTAATGATGTTAAGTGTAGACTAAAAGATATTACAAATCTATTTTTAGATACAGGTATATCTTCAAATAATTATGCAATAATTGAGTTATCTATGGTCGATAATATTTTAAATGACAAAGATAATTCTAGATTGCATCTTTTCGAGGAGGCAGCAGGCATTTCTAAGTTCAGAAAAAGAAAAAAAGAAACATTTAATAAAATAAGACAAACTGAACTTGATTTAGATAGAGTTGAAGACCTTGTTTATGAAATAGAAAAAAACTTAAGATCTCTTAAAAGACAAGCAAAACAGACAGAGAAATATTATAGATATAAAGATGAATATAAACTAATAAGTATAAATGTAGCATTAGAAGTTTCTAAATCAACTAGAAATTCTTTAAAAGAACAAAAGAAAAAACTAACTAATATCGAAAATGAAAATATAAAAGTAGTGAGTGAATTAGCTAAAAAAAATTCAAAACTAGAAGCCGCTAAATCATCATTGATACCATATGAAAAAAAATTATTAAAATTTCAAAAAAACCTAAACAATGTATTAGATAAAATTAGAGACTTCGAAGAATCTAAAAGAATGAAATCGCAAAAAGCTAAAATGCTTATTGAAAAAATTGAAGACCTAAGAGATAGAATTAAATACGACACAGAAAGTAATAAGAGATCTGAATTTTCGATATCATCAATTCAAAAGGAAATTTCATCAAATGATAAGGAGTTAAAAAAAGTTATTGATAAATTGAAAATTACAAAAAAAGATTATTCAAGATATGAGGAGGAATTAAAAGACAAAAATGTAAAGATTACAGATATAAAAGAAGTTGAAGATCACTTTAGACAGTTAAATCACAATTTAGAATCAATATCTAATAAAAGGAATCAAGTGGAAAGGTTACTTCTTCTAGATAAAATTGACAAGCAGTCTGTAATTGAAAAAATCAAATCAATAGATAATGAAATTTCTGAGTTAAAGAAAGGATTTAAAACAATAGAAAATTTATTTAAAACCGAAAACAAAGAAATTATAAGAATTAATAAACTTTTCTCTGAAAAATCTAAAGATTTATCTAACGATGAGATAACATATAACTCTCTGAAAAATAATATAGAATCACTTAAAAAAGAGATTGAATATAAAAATGCGACATATGAATCTAATAAGAAAAGAATTTCTGATAATATAAATACATTAAAAAAATCAGAAAAAGAAATTATAAAAATTGATTCAGATACAGATTCTAATGATAATTCCTTAATTAAATTATATGAAGAAAAATCAAAGTCTGAAAATGATTTACAAAAATTTGAAGATGAATATTACAAATTAAAGTCTACAATAAATTTAGATGACTCATCTATAAAGGATTTACAAAATAAAAAAGATATTAATCTTAATTTGATTAATGAACTAAAATCAAATATTCATGATAATGAAATAGAATTAAACTCTGTAGAACAAAGGATTTCAATAGAATTTGATTTAAATATAAATGAATGTAAACCAGATAAAGATTTTTTCAAAGAAGTGTCTTTAGATAAAATGATTAATAGAAGAGATGAGCTTAAAGTAAAGATTGAAAAGATTGGTCAAATCAATCCTTTAGCAATGGAAGCCTATAATGAAATAAAAGAAAGACATGAGTTTATTACAAAGGAAAAGGGAGATTTATTAGATGCAAAAGATTCTCTTTTAAAAACTATTGAGGAAATTGATGTGGTTGCAAAAGAATCTTTTTTAAGTTCATTTGAAAAAATAAAGAGTAATTTCAAAACCGTTTTCAGATCATTATTTACTGATGATGATGATTGTGATTTATTAATTAATGACGAAGAAAATCCTCTCGAATCGTCAATAGAAATTATGGCAAAACCAAAAGGAAAGAAACCATTAACAATTAACCAACTTTCTGGAGGAGAAAAAACATTAACTGCCACATCATTACTTTTTGCAATTTATCTTCTTAAACCTGCTCCATTTTGTGTATTTGATGAAGTTGATGCACCACTAGATGATGCTAATATTGATAAGTTTAATAAAATTGTTAATAAGTTTTCCAGCAGCTCACAATTTATAATTGTTACCCATAATAAAAGAACTATGAATAATGCAGATATTATTTATGGAATTACTATGCCTGAACAAGGAGTTTCTAAAGTAGTTCCTGTAGATTTAAGAAATTTAAAAGTTTAAGGCTATGATTAGTTCTAAAAAAGATTCAGTTATTGGTGGAGAATTTCTTCTATTTGATTTAAAAGCAGAAAAAATTTTTACAATCGAAGATTTTAATTCAGATCAGAGAATGATGGCAGAATCATGTACTGATTTTCTTAATAAAGAAGTAATACCACGAATGGATAAAATTGATAGTAAAGATCACCCTGAAATTATGCCAGAGCTATTAACTAAATCGGGGGAACTAGGATTGCTTGGATTATCAATAAGTGAAAAATATGGAGGAATGAATATGAGCTTTAATACAAGTATGTTAATTGCAGATATTGTAGGTGTTACAGGATCATTTTCAACTGCATATGGAGCTCATACTGGGATAGCTACCCTACCGCTCAAATACTATGGAAGTGAAGAGCAAAAAGAAAAATTTTTGAATGGATTAGTGTCCGGTGAACTAAAAGGTGCCTACTGTTTAACTGAACCAGATTCTGGTTCTGATGCTAATTCTGGTAAGTCTAAAGCTAGATTAAGCTCCGATAAATCAAATTTTATTATTACTGGACAAAAAATGTGGATTTCAAATGGAGGTTTTGCTGATCTTTTTATTGTTTTTGCTAAAATTGATGATGATAAAAATTTAACTGCTTTCATAGTTGAAAAATCTAGAAATGGAATAACTATGAACCCTGAGGAGGATAAATTAGGAATTAAAGGTTCGTCAACAAGACAAATATTCTTTAATAATGTTGAAATTCCAATTGAGAATATGTTAGGAGAAAGAGAGGAAGGTTTTAAAATCGCATTAAATGTATTGAACATTGGAAGAATTAAACTAGGCGCTGGTGTTTTAGGAGGTTGTAGAGGTGTTATTGATAATGCTATAAATTATTCAAATGAAAGAATTCAATTTAATGCTCCAATCTCATCATTTGGTGCTATAAAACAGAAGATATCAAAAATGATAGTACAAACCTTTAGTTGTGAATCTATTTGTTATAGAGCAGGAGATGATATAGAGAAAAAAATTTCTCTTTTACAACAAGAAGGAAAATCATTAAATGAATCTGAATTAGAAGCAATTGAATTATTTTCAGTTGAATGTGCAATTTCTAAAATATATGGATCAGAAATTTTAGATTTTGTTGTAGACGAAGGTCTCCAAATATATGGAGGTATGGGTTTTTCAGAAGAAGCCCCTATGGCAAGACCCTACAGAGATGCTAGAATTTCAAGAATATATGAGGGAACAAATGAGATAAATAGAATGCTTATTGTTGGAACATTACTTAAAAGGTCATTAAAGAAAGAAATTAAAATATTAGAAAAGGCTACGGAAGTAATTCAGTCTAATAAATTTGAGTCTGTTTCCTATGATGAAAATAAACATTTTGAATCATCATATGAACTTATTGATAAATTAAAAAGTTGTCTTCTTTTAATTTTAGGTAAGTCTGCCTTACATTTTGGGAACAAAATAAAAACAGAACAAGAGGTAATGATGAATATATCGGATATGATTATATCTATTTATGTTATGGAGTCTACATTAAAAAGATGTGAAAAGGTTTTTAATAAAACTAATAATGACATACTACTTGATATATCAAAGTCTTCTATTTATTATAATATAACATCATTTAAAAACAGTGCAGTAGAATCAATTATTAGTTTTATGGATGAATCAGATTGTATAAAAAATAAAAGGATAATAGATATCTCAACTAATTTTAGAAATTTTAACATAAAAGAAATTAATAGAAAAATCGCAGATTATTTTATAGAAAAAAAATCTTATAAAATATTTAATAATTTTTAATGAAAAGAGGATCATTTAATTCAAGACTTGGTTTTATTTTAGCAGCTTCAGGTTCTGCTGTTGGGTTAGGTAACATTTGGAAATTTCCTTTTGAAGTAAGTAATGGTGGAGGTGCTGCATTTCTCATCATGTACTTATTTTTTTGTTTTATATTATGTTTTCCAGTAATTGTATCTGAAATAGCTATAGGTAGAAATACTAAAAAAAATGCTATTGGAGCATTCAATAAAATGGGTAAGAGAAATTGGAATTTTATAGGCAAAATGGGTGTTTTATGTGGTATTTTAATTTTATCTTTTTATACAGTAGTTGCAGGTTGGGTACTAGGATATGTATTTGAAATGATAAATGGTAACTTTTCGATTTCTGAAAATTTTGGAAAATATGTTAATAACACTACTAATGTAATATTATATTCTACATTGTTTATGTTTTTAACAGCCTTAATTGTTTCAAGAGGTATTGAGAAAGGTATTGAGAAAGCTGCTAAAATACTAATGCCATCTTTAATTGTAATTATTATTTCATTAATAATATATGCATTAACACTCCCTAACTCTATAGATGGTATTATTTTTTATTTAGTACCTGATTTTTCTCAAATTAACCTTAATGTAGCTGGAAACGCACTTGGTCAAGCTTTTTTCTCTTTATCTCTTGGAATGGGAATGCTAATCACTTATGGAAGTTATATTAATGATGATAATAACATTATAAATTCTGCAACATTAATTACATTAACTGATGTAGGAATTGCTTTTCTTGCAGGACTTATTGTTTTTCCTTTTGTTTTCTCATCAGGTATTGAGACACAAGGAGGACCAGGATTAATTTTTCAAGTATTTCCTCAAATATTTCAAGATTTAGGAGGGATTACCGGGATTATAGTAGGATCAACTTTCTTCATTTTATTATCATTTGCTGCAATAACATCAACTGTCTCTTTACTTGAAGTTCCAGTAAGTTATTTAGTTGATGAATATAAAATTGAAAGAAAATATTCAGTATGGATTGTTGCTATCATAATACTATTTATTGGAATTCCTTCTGCTTTATCTCAAGGAAAAAGTATTTTCTTTAGTAAGTTTATTACATATTTTGGATCTGAAAAACCTATAGATTTCATGCAATTTATAATAGATGTATCTAATGATACATTACTACCATTTGGAGGGTTTTTAATTACAATTTATGTAGCTTTTGTATGGAAGAAAAATAACTTAACAGAAGAAATTTCAAAAGGTAATCCAAAGTATAAGGGATCGCTAATGGAAAAATATATTAACTTTTCTATAACTTATGTATGTCCTTTGATTTTAGGTTCAATTTTTCTTCTTACTTTCCTTAATAAATTTTTTGGAATTTGATTATTCGAATCTTAAAGATTCAATTGGATCTAATGAGGCAGCTTTTTTAGCAGGTATATAACCACTTAAAATTCCAACCAAAGTACTTATAAATAATCCCATTGAAATCCATAACCAAGGAACTATAAAGCTGCCACCACCAATGTAAATCGTAACAATATTACCAAAAAATATACCTAAGGTAATTCCTCCTATTCCACCAATTAAACATATTAGTATTGACTCAATTAAAAATTGATCTCTAATTATTTTAGGAGTAGCACCTATTGATTTTCTCAAACCTATTTCTCTTGTTCTTTCTGTAACAGATACTAACATAATATTCATTAGACCGATTGAGGCTCCTAATAATGTTATAAAGCCAATAGTAAACCCCCCTATCTTTAAATAGCTTGAAATTTCGTCAAGTTCAGAGTCTAATGATTCATTTCTTTCAATTTCAAAAGAATTATCTGATCCTATTCTATCTCCTCTATAAATTTTAAAAAGATTTTGAGAATAATTAATATCATCATCAACTAAATCAAGATTATCAACTTTAATTGTTACTTCATAATTAGCAGTAGGTCTTAATTTTCTAGAAGTTTCTATAGGAATTATAATTCTATTATCTCCACCACCACCAAAAGAACTACCCTTCTCCTCTAAAATACCTATTACCTGAAATTTATTACCTCTCACAGAAATAAACTTATTTAATGGGTTTTCATTATTTTTAAATAAAGTTGATTTTAACTTGGCTCCTATTATTGCAACAAATTGACCTCTTTCATTTTCAGATCTAGTAAAATTTCTTCCGTTTTCTATCTTTAATTGAGTAACATCAACTAAATTATGATCACCCGCTTCAACAAAGACATTTGGATTACTAACTTCTGATTTATATTTGACCTCAGCTATTCTAGTCACAGTTGTACTTACTGTTGGTATACCAGATCCATTATATTTTTTTAAGAATTCCGATATCTCTCGATATCTAATAGGAGGATAATTTTTTTTAACAACACCTGACTCTTTACCTCTATCATTTCTTAAGCTTCTAATATAATATGCATTAGATCCTAATTCTGAAAAACTATCTGAAACAGATTTCTTAATACCGTCAATTGATGTTAAAATTCCAACTAGAGATGCTATTCCAATAGATATTATAGCCGCAGTTAATAATACTCTTAATTTATTAGATTTAATTGAAGAGTAAGCTTCAAGAATATTCCAATTGAGATTTAGTAAGAAATTTAATAATTTTTTCAAAAATGCAATTTATGCAAATGTATATAAAAAAATTATAGAGCAGCTTTAGTAGTAGATACAATAACAGATGCAATTTTATATGGATCACCATTTGAAGCAGGTCTTCTATCTTCTAACCTTCCAACCCATCCATCTTCAACAGTACCTATAGGTATTCTTATTGAAGCTCCCCTATCAGAAACTCCATAAGAAAATTTATTTATAGCTTGAGTTTCATGTAAACCAGTTAATCTCTCATCATTATATGCACCATAAACATCCATATGTTTTTTAATATTTTCACCATCAAATGCTTCACATATCTTATTGAAGATATCTTCTCCTCCCTTTGATCTCATAATTTCATT
>Ga0315330_10001462_pt1 | contig 15920 bp, 12 predicted proteins | sample M140m34915metaG_FD_203453 | JGI IMG/M metagenome (GOLD analysis project Ga0315330, IMG submission 203453) | Ammonia-oxidizing marine archaeal communities from Monterey Bay, California, United States - M1 40m 34915 | ecosystem: Environmental > Aquatic > Marine > Intertidal zone | place: USA...
GAAGAATGGCAGCAAGTCATGAACATCAATGTCACGGGCGTCTGGCGTTGCGCGAAAGCGGTCATCCAGCCAATGAAGGATAGTGGAGGGGGCAGTATCGTCAATATTGCGTCACTCGCTGCGATGCATGGACTAATCAACGGGGCAGCTTACGCTACCAGTAAAGCCGCAGTGATAGGCCTAAGTCGAACCTTAGCGCGTGAGCTCGGTCGATACTGGATCAGAGTCAATACGGTCTCCCCATCAGCGGTTATGACCGAGGGAACAAGCGAATTTATGGGGGATCGTCTTGAGAGAGCGAAAGAAGCAATCGCGGCAGGACAGAGTTTGCGTCGAAACCTAGAAACCGACGACCTGGTGGGTACCGTACTTTACTTAACCAGCGATGCCAGTAAATTTGTATCTGGGCAAAACATCATGGTTGATGGAGGCACGCATTTCCTATAACAATAAAATAGATAGTGGAAAAAGCTCGTCTCCAGAGACGAGTGTCTGAAATTTTTAGGGAAAATTTATTGATAGAATTATATACCGCGCCTACACCAAACGGATGGAAAGCCACAATAACTTTAGAAGAGCTAGGGGTGCCGTATGAACTTCACTCCATCGACTTGTCCAAAAAGGAGCAACACACAGCGGCATTTCTTGAGCTCAATCCTAATGGAAGGATTCCCGTTATAGTAGACACAGAGAGTAACATCACTATATTTGAGTCTGGAGCACTCATGTTGTATCTGGCAGATAAATTTGAGTCCTTAATACCCACCAATCCCCACGGTCGTTGGACCACAATCCAATGGCTAATGTTTCAAATGGGCGGGATCGGTCCTATGCAGGGCCAGGCGGTTACTTTCGAAAGATATTTCAACGAGGATGTGCCTGCCGCTAGAAGTCGCTATAAAAATGAAACTCGTAGGCTATATGAAGTATTAAATACGCGTCTAGCGGAAGTCGAATACTTGGCCGGTAGCTATAGTATCGCCGACATAGCAAACTGGGCTTGGGTCAAAACCCATCGCTGGGCTCGTATCCCCGTAGATGGTCTCGAACATCTTCAAAGGTGGATAGACGCAATAGCAAGTAGACCCGCAGTTGCCAAAGGTATTGAAATACCACCTCCTGCAGGTACCGCGGATAAACAAAAATCGCTCGGGTCAGCAATGACAACAAACTAAATCGGATGTGTTTTTAGCGTCCCTCGGGACGCAAGGCAAAACCTTTTTGGATCGAGGGATTGTTGGCTGTAATTTCTTCGTATCTCAGTTGCCATATTTTAATGTAATTGTAAAAAGGCACGTTAGGATACAAATGATGAATCAAGTGATAATTATGATAACCGAGAAATGGAGTAAGTACCCACTCCCAACCAATCCTTGTAGTAGTAGCCTGGTACTTATCCTGCCTAGCTGATATGTCCGCGGGGAAATGTGGCACAAACACAAAGAAGAAGCCTATCAATCCCAATCCTATACGAGATGGTAAAAACCATAAAACAAACAGCTCTGCCGCTAAACCATTGACTACAAAGGCGGCTACAATTGTCAAAAATACTATTGCATATAGATAGACAGCGAGTCGGAGTCGCTTGGTAGCATTACTGCCATCCTGAAAAAATTTCACTACATAGAACACATCAAAATTGGCCCACCTTAATGGCAAAACCCACCATGCGCCATGATGCATAAAGTTATCCGGATCGTCTGACGAGGTAGTATTGGCGTGATGCGCCAAATGAATCCAGCGGGCAACTTCCAGTGGGGCAGCTGGGAGCTGTAAAAGCAAAGGAACCCGACCAAACAAATCGTTTACAAATTGGTTAGTTGACACTGAGCCATGCAGAGACTCATGCATAGGGGTAAACAGCACGTAAAGAGCAAACCCGTTTACAAGGCACGCCACCCACATTGGAATGTACCCCAAAACTGCACCCATCGTAGAAACAATAAACAGCCCGTACCCTATCAACAAATAGACTAGTGACGGCAACGCCAGAGCTGGAACTTGACGCAGCTCGGCAAAATATTGATCTTTGGTGGGCATGGTTCTGTCAGTCACAACTCTATCTCCCCTTATAAAAGATGACTATATAATTACACCAAAACTAACGGACAAGCAATTACGAGCTTAAATAATGCGACACGCGATGTGGGCAACGCTTTAGCAGCTTTACTTTTAAATTATTAGATTTGAGTATAACGTGATCCCCACGTGAGGACTCTACACGCGCATCAATTGATGCAACATTAATTTCCTATCCTACTCTAATTTTTTATTTATTGCAATCATATTTATAATTATAAATATACAATTATATTGATATAATTATATTTAATTTAAAATAGATTCTATTTTTTTAAAATGTTTATCACGATTCAAAAAAACCGTTTTGTTCAATATATTTAATAATTTGCAAATTTTACGAGAGGAACATATTAGTAAATTATATACATGTTTTATATAACTATTTTTAAAAATATAAATTAAATCGAGACATATTTATTTAATCTTTTTAGTATTTTTATTGACCTTTGTCTAATAAAACTATATAAATTAATTCGGATGGTGTCGCTATATCTGCGCCTAAGAGGGAAGCTGGTTTAAATCCAGCACTGTGCCCGCAACTGTATGCATGGAGCCAGAATACACGTAAGCCACTGGGTAAGTCCTGGGAAGGCAGTTTTTTGGTGTTGAGCTGCAAGTCAGTAGACCTGCCATCATGTCGTTCTTCTTGTGACCGGGAACAGTCGTATAAGAGAGGAGATACCTTAGTAACGACCTAATTTTGCCCGAATTTAAGGGTAAAACATATTTTAATTGGATAAATTACTAAGGAAAAAAAATGTTTCGTGTATTGAAACTCGCCATTGCCATATGGCTAACAGGCTCGTTTGTCTCCTCCACAGCAGTAGCTCAATCCGACAACCATAATAACGATATTATCGACGTCATCCAGATTACTGGCACCCGAATACCTCAGCCGCTAAGCGAAGTGGGCTCTAGTATAGGTGTAATCACCGCCAAGGATATAGAATTGATGGGTTACAGGAATGCCATAGACGCTGTAGCATCGGTGCCTGGAGTTACTGTGAATCAAAACGGAAGCTTTGGGGCGGTAGCAACAGTCCGGATAAGAGGCGCACTCAGCGAACAAACTTTAGTTCTAATTGATGGTGTTCCTGTGAACGATCCGACTTCCCCAGGAGGAGGATTCGATTTCGCGAGACTCGACACGTCAAATATTGAAAAAATAGAGGTACTTAAAGGGAATCAATCAACACTATGGGGATCTGATGCTATTGGCGGCGTAGTCAATATAATAACAAAAAGAGCAAACAATACGTCCACAAAAGTCTTTAGCGAAATAGGTTCTTTTTCCACCTATAGAGGCGGCGTCGAGACAAATATATCTAAAGAGGGTTTTTCTGCCAGATTATCCTTCAACGGAATCACTTCCAATGGTATTTCAAAAGCCGAGAGAAAAGATGGCAATAACGAACGTGATGGCTTTGATTCTAAAACGTTCTCTGCTAATACCTCGCTTTCTTTGCCACATGATGCGACGTTAGTGAGCTCGGTACTCTATAACGAGTCAAAGCTCGAATACGACGGCTATGGAGCAAAAACTGGAGTTGCGGATTCAGACGTAGCAACAGAAACCGAGGAAATAGCAGCCAGTATGACGTTAAAGCTTCCACTGCTAAATGAGCTATACGAGAATAGTTTTAGCGCGAGCTATTCGGACACAGAAAGAGACTACTTTTCTAATGGCTCTCCCAGCTATGATTATGCCGGCCACCGACTCCTCTTCCGTTATCAAGGAACGCTTAATTTCAATGATAATAATCGATTGGCTTTCGGTGCAGAACACGAAACTAGCCAATCAGGTGCTGATGATAACGAAATACAGGGCTATTTCATGCTCTACCAGTTCAAACCGCTAAAAACGACTACCTTATCTGCGGCAGTAAGAATAGACGATCATGATGTGTTTGGCTCTAAGACAACCACTAAGTTTACGGCTGCCTGGAATCCTATTATGTTTGCCACCCTCCGCGGCAGCTGGGGCGAAGGATTTAAAGCACCCACTATCTTTCAATTGACCTACTTCAATCCTTGGTCTTCAAAAACACGGGCAAACAAAAATTTACGACCAGAAAAATCAACATCTTATGATTTAGGTCTCGATCTGCATTTCGACAAGGCCCAAATTTCAGTGACCTACTTCGATCAAGATACCAAAAATCAAATTATCTATGCGAGCGGTTGGTATGAGAACGAAAGTGTTGTAAATTCTGAAGGAGCGGAAGTCTCAGCGCAATATGACATGTTCAAAATTCTTAGCATAACCGCAGACTACGCTTATATAAATGCTAAAACTGGCAAAAACGTGCAGCTATTGAGCGTACCTAAAAATTCAGCTAATTTCACTATATCCTTCAAACCCTCTGAACGATCGTCAAGTAGTGTTTTGGTCAGATATAACGGCAAAGAAAAAAATACCAATGGAGACGTTATGTCTTGGACGCGAGTCGACGTAAATACAAACTATAAAATTACCGAACGCTTGAGCGCGTTTGCTAAAGTGGAAAATCTCTTTGATGAAAATTATCAACAGGTATACGGATATGGCACTCCTGGAATATCAGGCCTAGTCGGTGTTTCACTTACTCTGCAATAATATAACTAAAGTTAGTTACCCGCTAATTTTTCTCGGTATTACATGTGGCTCTCTAAAAGCCGAGACCAGGCCTTCGGCCAAGCATGTTCCTCAGAGAGTAATAAGTATAGATTACTGCGCGGACCAATATCTTCTCAAACTTGGGACGTCTAGTCAGATACTAGGCGTCTCTCCTAAGTCCATGGCATCCTTTTCATTTATGCGAGAAAAAGCCAAAAATTTTAATAAAGTACGTGCAACGACAGAAGAATTGCTAGCATTAAGGCCTGATTTAATAATCCGTTCATTTGGGGGAGGAGTTGGTGTTAATAAATTCTTGAAGCACCATAAGATCCCTATATTGCAAATAGGGCGTTTAGACTCTCTTGAGGATATTACTCAAACAATTGTAAATATATCAAAAGCATTGGGGAACGACGAACTCGGCATCACGCTCGTACATGAATTAAACCGGAGACTCCTATCTATCACTCGTACTGAAGAGAAAAGCACCGCGTTGTACATAGCCGCAGGCGGCGTCACAACTGGAGAAGGTACCTTACTTCATGATATCATGTCCAAAGGAAACTTACTTAACATCGTCGACACACAAGGCTGGCGTGATATTCCACTTGAACAGCTGGCCTCTCTCCGACCCGATATAATTGTACACTCGTACTTAGGTGATCTGACGAAAAACAGTGGAAAATGGAGCGCGGTACACCACCCCGTAACTAAACGATTTTTACTATCTAATGCAGCTATAGCAATCCCACCAGCCCTAGTCAGCTGTGGTGCATGGTATTCGCTCGACGCGGTAGAAATCATTTCTCGTGTGCAACGGAAACATACAGTACATTGAGCACAAAAAAACTATATTACCTCTTAATCAGTCTCTCCCTGATAGTTATTTTTCTCGGATGCCTATCTGGACCTACTAAAATTCCAATTATCACTAGTTTAAAAGCTATTTTCGGTATTGGAAGCCCCCTTGAATCTACCATTATATGGGAAATCAGACTGCCTCGAACTTTGGCTGCATATTTAGTGGGATTAAGTTTAGGAGCAAGCGGCGCGGCGCTTCAAGGTTTACTTAGAAATCCCCTCGCAGAACCGGGCGTGCTAGGAGTTTCGGCATGTGCCTCTCTTGGCGCCACCATAGTGATCTATTATGGAATCGCTCAATCATTCACCTACTCCGTTCCGCTTGCAGCAGTCACAGGAGCCCTAATCGGTACAACATTTCTTGCAATCATTGCTGAAAAGGCTAACTCTGTGACTGCATTGGTCTTAATAGGAGTTGGAATATCCAGCCTCGCAGGGGCAGGAATGGCACTGTTAACCAGTATAGCACCCAACCCATTTTATCTGTCGGACATGGTTACCTGGATGCTTGGCTCAGTCGCTAACACAAGTAGTTTCGATATTGCGCTATGCGCTCCATTTTTGTGCGCGGGCTTTCTGTTGTTACGAACACAAATAAAAGGCTTGTCAGTTCTTACCTTAGGAGAAGAAACGGCCGGCACCTTGGGATTGAATCTATCCCGTAATAGAATGCTGGTGGTTTTAAGCGCAGGTATTTTAACGGGTACCGCTGTTTCTCTCGCAGGCGTAATCGGCTTTGTAGGGATAGTTGCGCCCCATCTTATTAGACCTTTAGTAGAACATGATCCAGGCAAAGCGATAGTCCCATCGGCATTACTTGCGGCGATCATATTGGTTGTCGCAGACATAGCAGTACGACTGTTTCCGACAGATGCTGAAATTAAACTAGGAGTAGTTGCAGCTTTAATCGGCGCTCCAATCTTTATTATGATTGTATACAGACGGAATAATTTTTATGAGCAAAATTGAGGGACGGTCTGTCGCGTATAGAGTGCAAAATAGCAATCTGCTAGAGGACGTTTCATTCACACTCAACGAAGGCGAGATAGTATCTCTTATAGGCCCAAATGGCGCCGGAAAGTCGACTCTTCTAAAATGTATTCTGGGAATTATAAAACCGACAAGCGGTAACATTACCCTAGATGGGAGGGATATCCAGTCTTTGAGCAGGGTTAGCCTAGCCAGGCATATAGCTTATCTATCTCAGGACAAAAAGCTTGCATGGCCAGGAAAAGTAAAAAACATCGTGGCTCTCGGTCAATTCGGTGCTGATACTAATTCTACAAAATCCACTCTTGCTACTTGCTCTACTTTAAATAAGGCAATGAAACTATGTCAGCTCGACGAAATTGCCAATCGTTCAGTCGCGTCTTTATCAGGAGGCGAACTGGCGCGGGTTCAGTTTGCACGAGCAATAGCATCTGATACACCTTATTTACTAGCGGATGAGCCATTTGCCTCTCTTGATTTGAAGCACCAAAGAGAACTTATAAAAATTATGAGAACTTGTGCTCAGTATGGAACCTGTAATCTGGTAGTGATGCATGAGCTTTCCCTAGCAGTAAATTTTTCAGATCGTCTTATTTGGCTCAAAAACGGGAAAATAGTGGCAGAAGGTACCGTTGAGGAAACTTTGACCCCTGAAAGAATTTTTGAAGTTTTTGAAGTCCCATCAACAATAAATTGGAGTGGTGGTTTTTATAATCTCTCGTTCAACTAGTCTGATAAAAAAATAAAATAAGTTTCCCTGACCGAATCAACGCAATAGGCGGCGAGAGCTAGCCCTATACAACCTTAACGAGCTCTGAACTGACGAAATATTTAATTACTATGTGGCAAATCTAACTGCCGATCGGGAGCAACTTTGGGCAGAAGCCGTTATAAAGGTATTTCTACAGTCAACACCAAGCATAGAATTTGTGGGTAAGCCTGTTCTAGCCAACCTGTCGTTGGAAATTCGACAAAGCAATTAAACTTCGCACACCAGAAAAATCGAACAATTCAAAATAGCTGCGGTAATCAACTAAGCGTTTCCTATCGTGTAACAAAAAGAGATAGTTCCTCTAGTGCCTTTCGATAAACCTCTTGCTTAAATGCAACCACCTTTTTAATTGGAGCCCAATAAGGCACCCACTCCCATTGATCGAATTCGGGATTGGCAAACGCATCCAGTACAATCTGTTTTTCATTCACAAGCAGTCTTAGTAGAAACCAAATTTGTTTTTGGCCGATACATAACGGTACTTGGTCCTGCCGAATGAACTTTTTGGGCAATTTGTATTTTAACCAACCCTTGGTTCGCGCGACCAATTCAACTTCGTAGTCGCGCAACCCTATTTCTTCCCGAAGTTCTCGGTACATAGCTTCCTCAGCAGACTCTCCTCGATCAATTCCTCCTTGAGGGAACTGCCATGCGTCCATGCCAGTTCTTCGGGCTAGCAACACATCACCAGTTTCGTTTGCTAGAACTATACCGACATTTTTCCTAAATCCGTTTGTATCAATCACTCAAATAAACGCCACCAGGTACTCAAAAAAACTGGGCAGAAATTTTGAGAAGTTAACTCACGCGCCTTAATCCCCAGTTTCTATTTGCGCACAATCGAACTATTAACCAAGTAAAGGTCTAACTGCCTCCTGCTCCTCTTTTAATTCAGTCGCCGTCGCATTCATTTTATCTCGAGAAAAATCACTTACAGGGAGATCTTGAACGATGGAATATTGTCCGCCAGCACAAGTGACCGGAAAAGAATACATTAAGCCTTCTTCGATACCATAACTTCCGTCACTTGGCACCCCCATGCTCGTCCAGTCGCCTTCCTCCGTGCCGAGAGCCCAGTCTCTCACATGTTCTAACGCAGCGTTAGCAGCCGATGCAGCACTCGATGCTCCTCTCGCATCGATGATTTCTGCACCTCGTTTTGCAACACGACTAATATATTCGTTTTCATACCAAGCACGCTCAACAAGATCTAATACTGGCTTTCCTCCGGCTGTTGTCTGGCTTAGGTCGGGATATTGGGTAGTCGAGTGGTTCCCCCAAATAGTCAAATTCTTGATATCTGAAACTCCTACACTAATCTTCGCCGATAACTGTGCTTTAGCACGATTATGATCGAGTCTGGTCATAGCAGTAAATTGTGTTGCAGGGATATCCGGAGCACTCTTCATACACGTCCAAGCATTAGTATTCGCCGGATTGCCTACCACAACTACTTTGATATCTCTCGAAGCACGCTCATTTATCGCTTTTCCTTGGACAGTAAAGATGCCTCCGTTGGCCTCCAACAAGTCGCTTCTCTCCATCCCTGGACCTCGAGGCCTTGCTCCGACCAGCAGCCCGTAATTAGTTTGGTCGAACGCTGCGTGTGCATCATCATGCAATGTGATCTGATTAACTAGCGGAAACGCACAATCATCCAACTCCATCGCAACTCCTTCAAGAGCTTTCATCGCCGGCGCTATTTCAAGCAACTGTAGAATGACTGGTTGGTCATCGCCGAGCATCTGGCCAGATGCAATCCTGAATAACAGAGAATAAGAAATTTGGCCAGCAGCGCCTGTTACTGTAACTCTTACGGGAGATTTCATAGGGTTTTTGTATCCTTAAAATATTGTGAAATATGTGAATTTTTTAATTGGGACATAAGAATACCTTGCGCAGCACTAAAGTATCAAGGATCTACCGTTGCTCACGAGAGCAAACAACAAACCTAATACCGAAAAAATTTTCAGTAATTGATGACTTTCAGCGCTGTTTGATTCAGAATTACTGTATGTGAACTTAGTCTTAAGATGTGGCTTAATAAACTGCACGCTTAAACTTATGTTTTTTTATTTTGCGCTACTTTTAATGCTCAGGTAATAGGCCATGCGACGTCCATCGTGCTTGTTTAACGGAAATGCTCCGTTTCTAGAAAATCTATATTCTTCCTATTTATCAGATCCTGATAGTGTTTCTTCCGAGTGGCGTGAGTATTTTAACGACTTTGATGCTAGTAATGATGAATGGGAAAGTGCGCTAGACTTATCACACAGCCAGGCAAAAACTAGAATGCTTGAGATTGGTGCGAACGCTAGTTCAAGTCAACAACGAATCGGGCAAGAAACATCCCATGCTGGGAACACAAAGCAAGTTTCAATCTTGCAACTTATAGGATCATATAGGACGCTAGGCCATAGACAAGCGAACCTCGATCCATTGAATCAATATGCGCGACCACAGACCGTAGAACTTGATCCTAAATTTCACGGGTTGTTAGACGAAGATCTTGACACCTTTTTCAACACGGGCTCTTTACAAGGATCTGAAGAAGCGACCCTCAGAGAGATACTTGACGTACTTCGAACCACTTACTGCGGTACGATTGGTGCCGAGTACATGCATATCATCGAAACGACTCAGAAACGGTGGATCCAAGGGAGACTAGAGGTTCCTCGGTCTACACCCTCATTTGATGCCGTTAAACGTAAAGATCTGCTGCGCCGAATAACTGCAGCTGGAGTACTCGAGGAATTTCTTCACTCTAAATACGTTGGACAAAAACGTTTTTCCTTAGAGGGCGGTGAAAGTACTATCCCTTTGTTAGACCAAATCGTCGCAGATGCTGGCAAACATGGAATTAAAGAATGCGTTGTTGGTATGGCGCACCGAGGAAGATTGAATGTTTTAGTAAATGTTCTGGGGAAACATCCTTCTAAGCTATTCGAAGAATTTGAAGGGCGCGCTCCGCAAGATATCGGATCGGGCGACGTAAAATACCACCAAGGTTTTTCTACTGATATCGAAACACCTGATGGACCAGTTCATTTGACCCTAGCGTTCAACCCGTCTCATCTAGAAATTATCAACCCTGTGGTAGAAGGCTCTGTGCGTGCACGACAGGATAGAAGAAAGGATTTTAGCCGTAATCAAGTATTGCCGCTTGTGATACACGGAGACGCGGCTTTTGCGGGACAAGGAGTTGTTATGGAAACTCTAAACTTGTCACAAACAAGGGGATATTCAACAGGCGGAACTGTACATATCATAATTAATAATCAGATCGGCTTTACCACTAGCGATCCACTCGATTCGCGATCAACACTCTACTGCACAGACGTGGCGAAAATGGTACAAGCGCCTATCTTTCACGTGAACGGTGATGATCCCGAGGCGGTCGCCATGGTCGCTCAAATAGCCTTAGATTTCCGCATGGAATTTAACAAAGACGTTGTCATTGATTTAATATGCTACCGAAAAAATGGCCATAGTGAAGCTGACGAACCTGCGGCTACCCAACCCATTATGTATCAGCATGTCAAAAATCACCCAGGTGTCAGAAAAATATATACTGAAAAATTAATTTTTGAAGGAATAGTTACACAAGGTGAAGCCGATACCTTGGCAGCAAAATACGTCGACGATCTTTCTAATAACGTTGTAGTTTCGCGATCCTATACTGAGTCAAGGGATGACCGTTTCCAAACAAACTTTGGCGCATTCTTAGACAGCAACTGGCGCCATCCAACAAATACCACTGTTTCTGAAGCTGAGCTAAAATCCCTAGCCGAAAAATTTGTGCTAATACCCGAAAACTTCGAGCTTCACCGGTCTGTGAAAAAAATAGTAAGTGACCGGCAACAAATGGCCCAAGGTATTAAAAGTTGTGATTGGGGGTTTGCGGAGACACTGGCGTACGCAAGTCTTTTAACGACTAAATATCCAGTAAGAATATCTGGTCAGGATAGCGCCAGAGGAACATTTTTCCATAGACATGCAGTAGTCCATGATCAAAAAACTGGAAATACATTCTTGCCGCTGCAAAACTTGACCGAAAATCAGGAAACATTCCTAGTTATAAACTCGACGCTATCTGAGGAGGCGGTGTTAGCCTACGAATACGGTTACGCTAGTGCCGAACCTAATTCGTTAGTTATTTGGGAAGCACAATTCGGAGACTTTGCGAATGGCGCGCAAGTTGTTATAGACCAATTTATCGCATCTTGTGAGGAAAAGTGGGGAAGATTCTGCGGATTGGTCATGATGCTTCCGCATGGATATGACGGGCAAGGACCAGAACATTCCTCGGCTAGATTAGAGAGATATCTGCAGCTTTGTTCAAATGACAACATGCAAGTCTGTTATCCGACAACTCCAGCACAAATGTTTCACTTATTACGTCGACAAATGCTCCGACCTTTCCGTAAACCTTTGGTGATAATGAGCCCTAAAAGTTTATTACGACATAAACTGTCAGTTTCAAGCTTGGCTGATTTTTCATCCGGAGGCTTTGCAACGGTGTTAGACGATGCAGAACTCCACACAAAATCTGTGAAGCGAGTCTTAGTTTGTAGTGGTAAGATATACTTTGACCTTCTTATCGCGCGTAAAGAAAATCGAATTGATGATTGCGCGATTATCAGGCTTGAGCAACTCTACCCCTTCCCAAAAGAAGAAATGCTAGATTCCTTAAATCGCTACCCTAACGCCGATGAGTTAATTTGGGTACAAGAAGAACCGAGAAACCAAGGTGCTTGGTCAACGTTACGCTCGTCACGATTTCTAGCTGGATGCCTGGATGGCGATAAGCCTCTGACATGTATCGCGAGACCACCGTCTTCGTCACCCGCCGTAGGCTATGCAGCACTGCATCTAGAACAGCAAAATCAAATTATTAAAGATGCGCTTCGTCTAGGAGACCGCGTCGTATAAAGTATTTCTTAAACTAAGTAGTCTAAGCTTCCAGGAGGAAGAGCGTGATAATAGAAATCAAAGTTCCGGTTTTAGCCGAATCCGTTCCCGACGCCACTCTCTTGGAGTGGCAAAAAAATATTGGTGAATTCGTTGAGCGAGGCGAAATCTTAATCGATCTAGAAACTGACAAGGTCACTCTAGAAGTAGCTTCGCCTGAGGCCGGGATGGTCAAAGATATTCTAAAGAAGTCCGGCGACGTGGTCCTAACTGATGACATACTCGCTGTTATAGATACCGAAGGCGCCCGCACCACCGCGAATACTGCTGAGGCATCGAATACCCAAAATATTGTCGACAATAGCAATGATGAGAATAAGCGGTTAGGCCCTGCGGCTCGTAAACTCATAGCTGAAAATAATATAGCCATCTCCTCTCTAACGGGTACTGGCAACAAAGGACGAATCACTAAAGCGGATGTTTTAAATTATCTTGAAACCAACAAACAAGCTCCCGAAAAGGACGTAACCTCAGTCACTCCTACAGTTGAAATCAGACCAATCTCCAAAGACCAGTCGCGAATAGAAGAGCGCGTGCCTATGACACGCCTGCGAAAGAAAACTGCCGAAAGACTTTTGATAGCACAGAGCGAAAATGCTCTCTTATCCACATTTAATGAAGTAGACATGAAGCCCATCATGAATCTTCGCAGTAGATTCAAAGAAGAATTTGAAGAGCGCTACGGAGTGAGACTTGGCTTCATGTCCTTTTTTGTAAAAGCTGCTGTCGAAGCCCTGAAAAAATTCCCAATTGTAAATGCAGCGGTAGATGGTGACGATATAATTTATCACGGCTTTTTTGATATCGGGGTAGCAGTCGGATCGGAAAGGGGACTCGTTGTTCCGATAATGAGAGATGTTGAAAATATGTCTTTAGCGGATATAGAAAGACGCATTAGAGATTTTGGTGAGCGCGCTAGGGATGGGAAACTTACTATAGACGAACTCACCGGAGGAACATTCACAATTAGTAACGGAGGCGTTTACGGCTCATTGTTATCTACACCTATTATTAATACTCCGCAAAGTGCGATTCTTGGAATGCATAAAATACAAGACAGACCAATGGTAGAGAATGGAGAAATAGTGATTAAATCAATGATGTATCTTGCACTAACTTATGATCATAGGATCATAGATGGACGAGACGCGGTACAATTTTTAGATACCATCCGGCGGACGTTAGAAGAGCCTTCGCGGCTTCTGTTGGCGATATAACTATGACTGCTAAAAAAACATATGATGTATTAATTATTGGGGGTGGACCGGCCGGATATGTTGCAGCCATTAGGTGCGCGCAACTCGGCTTCAATACTGGTTGCGTTGAACGCTGGGTAAGCAATGAAAATAAGCCAGCTCTGGGAGGAACGTGTTTGAATGTGGGATGTATTCCTTCGAAAGCACTGCTGGATTCCTCACACCATTTCGAGTTCCTTCAAAAGGAATCTAGTGCTCATGGAATAGAAGCCGAAGCTGCGATAGACGTAGCCAAAATGATGGCCAGAAAAGATAAAATTGTATCTGGACTTACTCAGGGAATTGCGGGGCTGTTTAAAAAAAATAAGGTTGATTGGTTGCAGGGTAGTGCCTGCTTTAAGGATCCAAAAACAGTCATAGTTACAAATACATCTGGCGAGGATGAGTTGGTAGGAGCTACACACTTTATAATCGCGTCAGGTTCGGTACCTATTGAACTAGAATGTGCGAAAATAGATTCAGAGCATATTGTTGACTCATCGGGAGCCTTGTCTTTCGATGAAATTCCAAAACGTGCCTGCGTAATTGGGGCGGGCGTTATTGGCTTAGAACTAGGCAGCGTTTGGCGACGCCTAGGTACAGATGTCACAGTATTAGAGGCATCACCAAATTTCCTCCCAACCACAGACTTGTCCATCTCTAAAGAAGCGCTAAAAATATTTAAACGGCAAGGATTAGATATAAAGCTCGGCGCAAAGGTTTTGAGCGCGGGATTGCTTAAAAAATCTGTCGAGGTGAAATATCAAATTGCTGGGTCCGAAAAAACAGAGAACTTTGATAAGGTTATTGTGGCTGTCGGGCGGCGCGCTAACACAAGCGACTTAGGCCTAGACAAAGTCGCGATCTCTACCAATGAACGGGGATTTATTGAGGTTGATGACCTGTGTAGAACATCTGTGGAAAATATCTATGCTATTGGAGACTGCGTTAGAGGACCAATGCTTGCTCATAAAGCTAGCGAGGAAGGAGTGTCAGTTGCTGAACACCTGGCAGGACAGAAAAGTCATATCGACTTTAACAACGTGCCTTGGGTTATATATACTTGGCCTGAAATCGCCTGGGTTGGGAAAAATGAGCAACAATTAACTCAGGAAAGTCGAGCCTTCAAATCAGGTGTCTTTCCATTCTTAGCTAGCGGACGAGCACACGCGATGGGAGACAATCAAGGTTTCGTAAAAGTAATCGCCGATGCTAATACCGATAGCATTCTAGGCGTGCACATAATCGGAGCAAATGCCTCGGAATTAATAGCAGAAGCAGTTTTAGCCATGGAGTTTGGAGCCAGTGCCGAAGATCTAGCAAGAACTATCCATGGTCATCCCACTCTATCGGAGTCTCTCCATGAGGCCGCGCTCGCGGTAGATTCTCGAGCGATACATTTTTAATAAGGTAATACTAAGAAATTTCCACCCTGCCAAAATAGCCAACTTTATTGAGACACGTATATTTGCTTGCATAATGGTGCACTGCAGCGTAAATTAAGTCAGCGTTCCATAAACAATCGCGTATCAAGCGCTCGTATTTACGGATCACAACGGAACTTCCGCACTGTTCGCGAGGGAGACACTATGGAAAATAATAAAAAACGGGTCATAAAAAAATACCCTAACCGACGTTTGTATGACACCGAAGAAAGCCGCTATGTGACTCTCACGGATATAAAAAAATTAGTAACTGAGCGAATCCATTTCTCAGTGACAGATAAAAAAACTGGGGAAGATATCACCCGTAGCATCCTACTTCAGATAATCACAGAACAAGAAGAAGAAGGGGAGCCACTCTTCACTGTCGAGGCACTAGAAAAGATCATAGGTTTTTATGGAAAATCGGTTCAAACTCTCGCCGGAGACTGTCTTTGTCAAAGTTTAACTATCTTCCAACAGCAGCAGGAAAAAATACAATCTCAAATGACAGAAGCAATGCGGACTAACCCAGCTACTGCCCCTCTCACTGATCTAGCTAAACAGAATTTTGAAATGTGGAATAAATTTCAGGCAGATTTTTTTAAAAAACACTTTTCCAGTGCGACAGACGATTCAGAAAAATAGCACCCATTTAATTTGCGTTAAATTGCGCCCTACGCTACGGCTTCTTTAGAGAAAGAGGACTTCACTCGCTCTAATTGCAAACGCAGGCTCTCCGGTAATTTTCCAGAATAAGTTTCAAAATAAGCCTCGATTTCACACAGCTCATTAGCCCAAATTTCAGGATCAATATTTAATAGCGCTGATATAGTTTCTCTAGTCAGCTCTAACCCGTCAAAATTAATAGCTTCCGGTCTTGGAACAAACCCGATAGGTGTTTCTAACGCATCACTATGACCAGCGCACCTACCTAATATCCATTCAAGTACTCTCATGTTTTCACCAAAACCAGGCCAGATGAACTC
>Ga0315330_10001465_pt1 | contig 15902 bp, 14 predicted proteins | sample M140m34915metaG_FD_203453 | JGI IMG/M metagenome (GOLD analysis project Ga0315330, IMG submission 203453) | Ammonia-oxidizing marine archaeal communities from Monterey Bay, California, United States - M1 40m 34915 | ecosystem: Environmental > Aquatic > Marine > Intertidal zone | place: USA...
TAGAGCGACTTTGGCCGTTCGGCAACGGCAACACCGTTGCCGCGTCGTTGCCGAACGAAAACTGCCTATTTTTTTAGGGGGTCACTTTCGAGCACATGGCCCATCTTACGAGCCCCTTCGATGTGCTCGAAAGATGGGGACAAACTGCCTACTTTTTTTCTAGGGAGTTTTGGGCAAAAAGTAGGTACCCTAAGTTTTGCGCCTCACCGCCTCACCGCCTCACCGCCTCACCACCTCTCATCGGAAAAACTTAGGTACCCTATTTTTTTAGTGGGTTTCGTGCAAAAAGTAGGGGGTTTGTCCCCATCTTTCGAGCACATCGGAGGGGCTCGTAAGATGGGCCATGTGCTCGAAAGTGACCCCCTAAAAAAATAGGCAGTTTTCGTTCGGCAACGACGCGGGGATTGTAACAACGACTTGTGCTACAACTTGTAAGAGAATTGTGCACTTGCCCACCCGCAACAACAAGATGTCCGCAGAGGCCATGTCGCCGCTCAGAACCTCTAGCCCCGCGCCGTTGGAGCCGCCCGATGTCGGGACGCTCAGCGTCGCGCAGGACGACTCGCCCCAACTCGTGTCGCCCGACGAGGCGGCCCGCGCGTGGATAGCCCACCTCAGGAACGAAGGGAACATGCCGGAGCGCAACAACCTGATCGGTCTGCTGGAAGCATTGGTCATCTCACGCGTGCCGCGTCTGATGCCGACGGCGGACCGCACGGACATCGACGTCCGAATGGTCATCGAGGACACCTCGCTCAACAAAAAGTTTCCGCACATGGTCGACACGCAGAACGGTAGGCTCACGGGAGACGATGCCATCTGGACCCAGTGCAAGACGAAGATGACGCACTTTTGTGTGCGGCTGGTGGACTCGCACGGCATGCCGGTGAAAGGGAGCGACGTACAGGATGGTGGGGTCGAGCTGCGCCTGACGATGCACAAGGTGGTCGGGGACTCTTCCGAAGCCCTGGACAACGACAGCAACCCGCGCCCATTCGAAGACCTGTTTCGGGGGCGTGCCAACGGGGTGTTTGATCCCGTGGTCGTCTTGACCGAGAGTCGGCACGAGTTTCGGTTCCAGGTGCTGTTGCTGTCCTCGGACATCGGTGGTGCACGCATGTTCGTCAAGGTCGCCCCCACGGATCCCAAGCTGGCGCTCGACCCGAAGCTCACCGTGCAGTCGCGCTCCTTCCTCAGCCGCGCGCGCATGCCCGACGAGTCATACTCCCACAACCGCGACGATCGGCAAACCGCAAAGCGGCAGGCGGCCGCGTCGCAGCTGCTCACCATGGCCCTCACCTTGGCCGACTCCCAAGATCTCTCCCCCCCGGCAAGCGTTGACATGGACACGTTCGAGGAGGCGCCCAACAAGCGGCAGTGCTCCCCCGAGCCTTCCCTTGTAGCCCAAACGGACACGCCTTAGAGTGTTGTTGTAACAATTGTTTGCGACTTGTGTAACAAAAATAAAATGTCCGCAAAGTCGATGCTGCCGCTCAGAACCGCGCGCCGCCCAAGGCGCACGTACGCCTCGATCACGCCGGCCGACTTCCCCAGCGAGATTGTGGAGCTGCTCTACACGTTCGTGGACCTGCCGTTTGCGTTCCGGGCCACGTGCAGGGCGATACGGGACGCGCAGCCCGCAGGCACGATCGAGGGCCAGATGCTCTCCAGGGCTTGGGAAGGGTACAAGACCAAGACCGCAATCGCCGACGTGGTGAAGGACGTGCGGCTGCTCGCGTGGGCGTGCGAGAGCGGCTGCTACTGGTACGATCGGGTGGGCCTGTTTGCGGCGAAGTGCGGCCGGGAGGAGGCCATCCACTACCTGTGCACGTTTCGGGGCTACCTGTGGGACGCGTCCATCCCCGAGGCGGCCGCGGCCAGTGGCCAACTGGAGACGCTGGCGTGGCTCTACGAGCACCGACCGTGCGGCGAGAGGTGGAATTACGACGTGTGCGATGCCGCGGCGGAGAAGGGGCACCTGGCGTGCCTGCAGTACGTGTTTGACAAGGGCTTCCCGTTCTCGTCGCAGGGTCTGAACGCAGCCGCGTTGGGTGGGCACTACGAGTGCGTCAAGTTCCTGCTCGAGCAGAACGCCAAGGCGCCGGTCGGCTGGAATCCCAAACGCTCCCACGCTGCCGAGTTTGCCGCAAAGGGTGGCCACATCGACATCTTGCGGCTGCTCGAGGAGCACGGCGTCCCGTGGGACGATGACACCGCGCTGAATGCGGCCGTGGGCGGCTACCTCGACTGCTTCCGCTGGTTGGTGAACAAGGGGTGCCCGTACGGTCGCGAGGCTTGCTTCGAGGCGGCGGCGATTGAAGGACACGTGCCCCTGGTGCGCTGGTTCATCGAAACCCTCAACAATGCACAGGAGGCACCTTACTTTGATGGAGCGCTCCTCACGGAGCTGTCATACCGCGGCAAGACCGAGGTGTTGCAGCTGGCGCACGAGATGAACGAGTTCCATGATCATGTCGACGATTACTTCTGTGAGAATGCGGCGAGCGGTGGCCACTTGGACACGCTCGAGTGGCTGCACCATGTCGGGTGTCCATTGGGGGACTCGATCGTGGAGCAGGCCGCGGGCGGTGGGCACCTGCACGTGCTCGACTGGCTGTGGGAACAGAACCGGATGGAGGTGCAGTGGGGCTTTCGCCACAACTTTGACAGCGCGATCCGGGAGGGCCACATACCCGCGATCGAGTGGGCAATGAAGAAGGGGCTCTCCGGTCCCTGGGAGGAGGGCGCGACGCTGACGCTGCCGGAGCGCGCGTGTCAGCTGGGCAACCTCGACGTGGTCAAGTGGGCGGTCTCACTCGGGCACGAGCTGTCCTCCTACACGGTGTACTATGCGGGGGCATGGAACAAGGTGCAGGTCCTCCGGTGGCTCATCGAGGAGGCGGGGGTCTCGTACGATTGGGATCGGCTCTGGGAGCTGGTCGAGGTCAAGGAGGCGCGTGGGAATACGGCCAACTACATCAAGGAGCTCGAGCGCGAGCGCCGGGAGGAGGGGGAGTCTTAGACAGAAAATGCACTTTAAAAAAACACTCACTCCCCGTGGGTATTGAGCCACGTATCACGCCGCTTCTTCCAATCTTCGGTGGTGTCCTTTACCGAGCACGTTTTCGAGTAGTTGTACCACCACCTGGCCGCGTCCTCGTGGGCGCGAGTGAGGCCCGTGCCCGTCGCGAGGTGGTTGGCAACGCAGATGGCGCCGTGCTCCGATCCGAGCGTTGCGGCGCGCGTCAATGCGATCAGCCCGCGCGTCGTGTCCATGGGATACCCCTTGCCTAACACGTGGGAGATGCCCAAGCAGGTGGTCGACATGACGCAGCCCTGCAGCGACGCCCTTTCCCACCAGTAGATGGCCTTGTGGCGGTCTGCCTTGAAGCCGTTCACCCCGTCGCGGTAGGCGTACCCGACTCTGCGCATCGCTTCCTTGTCGCCCTGGTGGGCATTGTACATAATGCCGCGCCACTCCTTGTCGAGGGCCTGCAGCTCGGCCTGCCTCTCACGCCACTTGCCCGCCGCCTCGCCCTGAATGATGCCCTTTTGCACGAGCCGCTCGATGGCGTTGCGCGTCTGCAGGGACGGCACGAGCTTCTTGCCCATGGGCTGGTTGGTCAGCGGCGACTTGCACGGTTGGTGTTTCTGTAGCCACTCCTCAATGGCGCTGCGCTCGTAGGTGTGGCCGTCCTCCGCAACGACTGGTTCGATTGGCAGCTCCTGCGTGATGGCGCACTTGTACTCGTCCAGCATGTCGTCATCCTGGGGCGAGGGTACGCGATACACGACCTCCACCTCGGCCTTGCGCTTACGAGGCGGCATCGTCCCTGTTCTGAGAGGCACTCACACAAGACGCAAATTGTGATTTGCAACGTTGGTTTTTGTGACAAGGGGTCGACGGGCCGCCGCTCAGAACCAACATGACCAGCCTCGAGCATTGCCAGTTCTGCCACAAGTTGTCGTACCGCAAGTGTGCGCTGTGCAACGTGTGCAGCTTCTGCTCGGAGAAGTGCGAGCAAAATGCGGAGGACCGGTGCCGCGGACGCGTCGCGTGCACGATGCACATCCAAAACCCGGCCGTCGAGGGCAACCTGGACCTGGACAAGATCCGCATCCAGATGCTGCCCTACCTGGAGACCTCCGTCACCCGGCCGTGGAAGTCGTCGGAGATGCGCTGGGATGCGCTCTTCCACGGCGCCAAGCATTTCTTGCACCTGCTGCTCGCCAACACCAACTCGCGCCTCTACGTGAACACGGCCTTTGGCATGTCGATCGTCCTGAGCCACAATGGCTACCTGTGCGCCGGGTTTGAGCGGCTCGTCTTTCACGGCACAAGGGACGCCGCGGCGTCCAGGGCGACTCGCAACGCGGGAAAGCTGGCGTGGAAGACGATCCAGTGGAACGAGGCGTCCTACCCCACCGTGGAGCCCAAGACGTTCCGCGCGACCGAGGTTTACGAGGACCGCGCGATCCTGGTGGTGGCAAGGCTCTCGCTGTCGACCCTGCACTTTGACGCGTGCTTTGTGACCCGGACCGACGGTGACTCGTGGACGATCCAACACATCAGGCCGCTGTGGGCGCAACGCCTCGTGCCGGACGGCGACAATTTTTACAAGATGCACTTTAAACCCATGGGGATGGTACCATCCTCCACGCTGCTACGCCTGGAGCTCGCGGAACGGGGACTCAGTCCACCGGAGCAGGCTCCTGTGCATCCTCCTCGCGATGCGCCTCCGGCTCCGAATTCAGCTCCTCCCCAAGCACCTCCGCCAACTCCTCGTCCAGCGTCCGCCAACCATACAGCGACAGCTCAGGGGTGGGAGCAGTTTCGGTTGCAGGAGCTTCAGAAGGCTCAGGATCAGGCGCAGGCTCAGGTCGTAGCTCCTCCGTGGACGGAGCAGCTTCGGATGGCTCTGGAGGGCTAGCCGCCGCCTTGATCACCGACTCCGTCACCCGATCCATCGCTTCCCGAACGACGGCCCTCGCCACCTCGTCCTCGGACGGCCCGCTGTCTTCCCCGTTTGGCTCTTGCCCCTCCTCAACAGTCTCCAGCGGCGGCTCGACGACCGACTGCACGAAGGGCAACAGCCCGGACGCCTTGCCCGTCTTCTGCACCTCGCACATCTCCACGAACACGGGATAGTGATCCGACAGGCCCACCTCGCCCTTGGCGGCGTTGTGTGGATTCTTGAGTTGCAGGATGCCGCCTCCGATGAGGAGGCGCTCGTTTGCGTGTGTGTCAATCAGCACATTGTCGTAGTTTTGGTTTCCGCTCGTGGTAGCCGCATCCTTGGGGATCTTGCTAACAAAGCCGCTTGCAAGCATGTTGTACTGGTCGTGCCCGGGAAATGTGTTGAAGTCCCCGCAAATCACGTGCACCGGCGCGACCTTGGTCTCCTTGCTAGGCTTGAACGGCTGCTGCATGCGGTACTCGCTCGTGTCGGGCGCCGAGTAGTTGCGCAGCAGCGCCGCGATCTGGCTGTCGCGCGCATCGATGCGCTTCGAGGGCGGCAGGTGCACGCTCGTGATCACAAGGTCCCGGTCGGCCGGGTCGGCGAACCGCGGGTCGTGCAGGAGCACCTGAAGCGGCGCGTAGTCGAGCTCAGTCGCGCCCGCTTTGCGCAGCGTGCTCCATTGGCGGAACTCCACCGGGCTCTTGACAAAACACACGTGCACATCGGCACCGGGGCCCACGATCTTGCCGTTCTTGCCCGACTTTTGCGAGCTCACGGCGGTCCAGTACTGGTCCTCCTCCGTCGCGATCTCCAGCATCGCCGCAAAGGTCTCCACCTTCTCGTTCATGACCTTCTCCGTTCCCGGCACCTCCTGCAGCATGATCACGTCAAAGTCGGCCATCTTGGCCGCGAGCGTGAGCCACTTCTGCGCCAGCTCGGCACCCTTGTGCGTGCCTTCGTAGTCCTCCTTGTCGGCGCACTCGCTCGTCTCTGCGTACGCCTTGTTGGCGCTACCGAGGCGCATCTTGCACGCATTGAAGCTGCAGACGCGCAGCCGGTGGTGCGTGTCCACCGTGACAGGAGAGCCGGGCCGCGCCTCGCCCTCGGCGCCGGTCACCTCGGTCGGCTCGGGCGGCTCGGGCGCTGCGACCGCGGCGGCGAGCTGGATGAAGGCCGCGGCCCGCTCCTCGCGGTCCCGCTTCGCGGCGACCTCCTCCGGCGTCAGTTCCACGTCAGGATCGGCGTCGGCCTCGGGCGCCTCGGGCGCAAAGATCTCCTCGACGGCCTTGGTCGCCTCGGCGGCCGACTGCGCCTTGTCCGCAGCGACCGCCGTGGCGTAGGCGACCTGGATCTCCTTCTTCATCGTCATCAGCTTCTCGATCATCACATCGCGGCTCGCCGAGACGCTGCTGATCCCCAGCCCGTGCTTCTTGCCGAGCCCAAAGTAGAGCTCGGCGAGCTCATCGTCCGTTAGGCGCTTCAGCTTGGTCTCGCCCACGTACCGCAGGTCGCACGCGATCCAGTCCTTCACCTTGGACATGGCTGATCGCGGAGGCGGTAACAAGGAGTGTTATCAGCGGAGGGCGACACAGTTAGCGATGCTCGCCACAATTTGCAGATTAGGCGCGATTGGTACAATTGTGCGGTTGCTAATCACTGGCGCGCCCTCCGCTATTGTAATGTGCACAAATGTCTGATTCGCCTCTCAGAACACCTCTCGACTCAACCGAGCGACAACGGGAAGCGGTTGCAGTTGCCGAGCGCATCCTGTCCCCGATGGTGACGCCGCAGTCGCCACGGTCCGAAGAATTCCCACCCTTCAGAACGGCAGACGGCAGGCGTTGGACGCACACGCGCGAGCGCGGGTGGGTCCGTAGCGTCTCCTTTGACGCCGAGCTCGCTCCTGCAGAGGAGCCGTCCGCACGGCAGGCGTACGAGGACGAGCCGAGCGTGGAAGCGAGAGGCCCCATGCAAACCCTTCTGGATGCAGGCGCCAACATCCTAAGCACGAGCGAGCAGAACACGGCACTCGCGCAGCTGAATGCTGCACTGGACGAGGAAGCGCGGCGGATTGCGGAGGAGGCCCGCAGCGCGCAGGAGCGCCGCGACTTGGAGATGGTGGAGCTGCGCAGCCAGTACACGGAGCAGTGGCCAGTGACGGCGTCGGGGCGCTTGCGCCTTCGCAACCGCATACGCCTGCTCCTTCGCGAAACCGTGGACGCGCACGTGCTCCGCCAGCAGCGCGAGGGCTACGACATCGAGTTCGACCCTGTGTGGGAAGCGGCGCATCGCGCCGTGTGCGAGTGGGACGGGCTCCCAAACAACGCCGCCGTGACCAGGCTCAGCGACATGATCTCCCGTTGGAACGAGCCAGTGGTGTCGGATCAGGACGAGGGCGAGGCCGAGGGCGAGGACGAGATGCCCTCCGCGCTCCAGACGTACTCCTCGTCGTCCTCGTCTCAGAGCGAGCCCGAGGACGGCACAGACGTAACGGCCCACATTCGGCGAATCGCGCGCGCCCGGCGCTCGCTCGTCTTTACGACAAACCGCCCGGGGCGAATGCTCTCGCAGCATCAGACACAGGTCAGGCAGCAGCTACGCGTGCTCCAGGAGTGCCTCGACACGGAGATGGCCACTGCTGCCAGCGGCACCCCGTTCAGCGAGGGATCCTACCTGAGCATGATGAACGCGGTCAAGGCGATCTGGCAGACGGTTGACTCTGCGTTTGTGTTGTAGTGTCCGGTACTTACAGTCCCCAGGACGTTCCGCCCTACCCAAAACCTGGATAATCCAAGTTTTGAGCATTAAATGCAGCACACAATGGCGCGTTTCCCGCCATTTGCAAAAGTTCTAGTTTTTAATGCCGCGTGGACAAGCCTTTTTTGGACGATTTGTCGTTTGAGACGGTACGCGTTTGCCGCTCAGAACATGAACCGTTTCAAAAAGTCGTTGTGGAGCAACGAGGACGAGTGCGAGTACGGCGCGTCCTTGGCGATGGACGTGCTCTTCCACCCGGACGTTGGGTCGCTCATACACGCGCACGTAGACGTGGAGACGCTCATGGCCTTGCGCGCGACGTGCCGGATGGCTCCCCACGCCATCTCCTTCTCCCCGATGCACGCCCGTCGGGAACGACAAAAATATCAAGGCAACCCTTACAAAGAACGAACGGCGCTCCGTCGGTTGGCGGCGGAGGGGGACATACACATGTTCCAGTACATGCTCCTCGAGCCCAACCCCTTCTGCTGGACCGCCTCCGTCCTCGGCAAGGCGGCCCAGCACGGCCACTACCCGATCCTCGAGTGGGCGCAACACGCCTGGCCCCCTCTTGAGCGAGGGTGGGAAGGCCACTCGTTCACTGGCGTCGAGTGCCTCTATGCAGCGAAGGGTAAGCGCATGGACGTTGTCGAGTGGTTGATGGACCATGGCTACGAGCTGCCGCGCATGTTTGTCGATTTCATGGCGGCGGACGGCAACCTGCGCGCCTTGAAGTGGGCGAGGGCGCGCATCGCTCCAAAGTGGACGTCGCGCACATTCGTACGCGCGGCCATCAAAGGCCACCTGCACGTGATGAAGTGGCTGCGTGCGCAAGACCCGCCGTGCCCGTTTGACCCTGAGATGACGGTGAAGGCGATCATCCACAACCTCGAGATACGGTCGAAGAGGTTGCACTTCACCGGAAAAGGAAAGGAGAAGATAAAGTTGAAGCTCGAGGCGTTAAACTGGTTCAAAGACAACGGCGCCCAGTCGTTGCGTCATCGCATCGACCATGAGATCGCGAAGCATGCGTAGTGTGTTGGCTAAACGGTGGTGCGGTCACCTCCTCGTCGCTAGTAACTGTACGTAGGTTTCTATCACGTCTGTTAATTTTCGATGCACCCAACCGCGGCAGCCACGCAGCAAACGGCCAACCACAACCACCACATCAACGTGCACTACCCGGAGCACGCGCCGCCAAGCCTCGTACCCAGGAAGCGTGGGTGCGGCTGCACGTTGGGGCTGATCGCCCTACTGTTCATCGTGCTGTTCATGTCGCTCCTCGCGCTCGAGACGCCCTTCATTGCGCTCGAAAACTCGCGGATCGCGGCGCGCATGCGCGCCGCGCCGTACCGCCGCGAGCACCCGCCCACACCGCTGTCCGAGCCGGTCACCCTCGGACTGTGGGACGAGCGCAAGACGGTGACGGCGCTGCAATTGATCGTGTGCCTGAGCCTCGCCCTCGGCATCGACGAGACGCACATCACAGTCGTGCCGGAGGGCTCGTTCTTCTACCGCGTGACCGTTGTGCACGAGGGCGCGTGGGTCGTGGAGGCCATCAACGCCGAGGGGTCGGTCTTCTTGGACGCGTTGAATGCGCAGGCGGCGCGCTTCGGCGCCCAGCTCGTCATCAGCCACGTGGCGCACCAAGAGCGCGACGCCTCTCCCGCCTCCTCCTCCGCTCCGCTCCCCTAAGCCGGTTCGAGTCGCAACGGCACGCACTCCTACTTTCGATGGGAACGAGCGGATGAGCGACTTGCGACCGTCGAACGCGGTGAGACGGCACGCCTCCTGCGCACGCTCCGCAGCGTCAGAGAGTGCGGAACGCTCTGCGGGCGGCACGGCGCGCCTGGTTGTACTCGCAGATGCGCTTGTCGCCGCCGGCCAGTCGCACAAACCTGCCAGGGGCCAGGTTTGCGATACGTGCAGGCTGCTGGACTGGGGCGGGTTGGGCGGCGGTGGATACTCGACGATCCGCTCGAGCAGCTTGCGCGACGCGCGACGGGCTGGAGAGAAGACGACTATCTCGAGGCCAAATGCAAGCGCAAGGCACGCGCAAAAAATGGCGATGCTGAAGGTTTTCTGCCGGGCAGACAGCGCCACGCGCGTGAGGCGCATGCCAATGGTGCTGGAGCGCGTGGGCGCGCACTCCGAAGCGCCGCGGTGTCGATATGAGAACTTCGGAGTTGGACTTTTCCCACCCAAACTTCTTCATGATGGCAGGGCGCTCCGTCTCCCACGACCCGCGGTAGATCACGCGGGCCGCGGCCTTCATGAACGCCACGTGGAACTCCAGCTGCTGCGCACTTCTCTCAAAACCGCGCTGGTCGACGCGCGTGAGCAGCTTCTGAAGCGTGCGATAATTCACATCGCCTTGGAACTCGTCGCCGGGCAGCCACACGCCGAGGCCGTCGATCTCGTCCTGGTTGGCGTCCTGGTTCACCTCCTCCTGCCCGTCGTCCTCGAGCGCGCTCTTGAACGAGAGCGCCTCGATGCGGCGTTGCCGCGCGGCGTCGAGGTCCTCCACGTGCTTGGCAAACGTCTTTAACAGCGCGTCGTTGATCAGCGCGTCCAGTTCCTCTTCCCCCTCGCCCTCCTCCTCTCCCCACTCCTCCTCCCCCTCCTCATCGGGCGGGTCTTCGGGCAAAAAGGTGGAGAGGTCGGCGTCCTCGCGCGCGCGCTTCCGACCCGGGGTGCGAGTGATGCTGATCCTGCAGCACGCACAGTCGAGCGGATGCCCCGTAGTGGGATTCATGTGTGTCAATCGATTCTTTTAAACACTGGCTACTTTGGTACGCCTAGCGGCCGCGCGACTCAGGGCTTGGGTTCCGGAGAGAAGAACTGCCTCCACAGCACCAGAGCGAGCCGACGCAGCAGCAATCGCAAGTGGCGTAGCGGCAGGTAGACCAGGCGCCACAGTCTGACCAGTCGTCCGGGTGGAGGCGGGTCGTCCTTTGCAACCTGCTCGTCCTTGGGGTCGCACACCACCACGACGTCGGGCATCGTCGAACGGCCACCCTATATGTTACAATCTGTGGGTGCCATAGCGCAAGTGGAAAGTTTGCAACTTGCGTAATTGTCATAGACGCGTGTGCTCCGCTCAGAACAAATGGTGGCGACGCGAGGCCAGCGAGCGGTGGCGGCGGAACAGGCAAAGACCTCGAACCTGCACGGCGCCTTCCAGAGCAGCTACAAGGACCTGACGCCGAAGCAGCAGGAGATGTCGCGGCACAACCGGTTCCTCAACCGGGCGTGGAAGATGCCGCGGTCTAACCGCCTCCAGCATCGCAAGTGCGTCGCGTGCCTGGGCGACCTTTTGGACGGTGAAAGCTCTGGATACATTGGCGTCATGGCGTGCGACCACCTCATCCACATCAATTGCCTCATTCAGCACGCCGACGCGCACCTCGACATCAAGGGCGTCCCTAGCATCGACGCCCCGGACGCGTGGAGGACCATGCCCGAAGAGGTCTTCCACTTTGCGGCCCAGGAGCGGTTCATCTACCGGCGGCTTGGGGCGCCTTGCCCGGCGTGCCGCATGGAATTCCCGATGCAGCACATGACGGTCTTCGACTCGGGTCCCATCCCTAAGGGCTTGGGGATCTACGTGCAACAGACGCCCCGCGATTGGATGCGCCAGCACTCCTGAGGCGTTGTACGCGTGAATTGTAGAAAGTGTGCGTCATATGTGCACGCGTGTGGTTGTCTAATCGGACTCTGCAACTTTTAGCCGCTCAGAACACCGCCCACGGCCGCCCGACAATCACGAGCATGCTCGCTCGCAAACGCAAGTCTGTTACCGTTCCGATTCCGGCGCTCACAACGATCTTCCGACCCCAACGGCCCGCGTCCGTGCCCGTACACATCACCGGTGTCCTGGGAACCCTCCCACCGGAGCTGGTGAGCGCGATCATCGATATCCTGCTCGTCTGCCCCGCCCGTCGCAACTACTGCCACTATGACGGCACACGGGCCGAGGCGTACCGATCCGCGGAGGACGTGCAGAACTTTGTGCGCTCGTGTCGGGGCGTCCTGTCGGTGTTGACCGAGGCACAACGCATCGAGTGCAGGGCGCGTGCGGTGCTCTTCGTCCTGCCACGGCCGTACCGCATGCTCCAGCCGAGCATGTACACCGATCTGGCGCACATGTTCGCACGCACAGCCCTGATGGAGGTAGTGTTTGCTGATACCACAAAGATGCAGCTGTTCCATTGCGCGCGGACCACCCACGAGTGCTGCCGCGCCTTGCGGGCCGAGTGGAATCGTCACCTGCTTACGTTCCAACAACACCCGTTGCACTCTCGTGTGCGTACTGTAGCCATGGAGGGTTACAGCAAGGTGGAGATGACCGTCGTCGCGGCGACTACCGGCAGCTTGGCCCCGACCCTCCGCTCCGCCACCACCGACGGAGGCGTGCTGGTGCAGCAGGTGGTGGGTGAGACGTGCGTGCTCAAACGCTTCAGCCCGGCGAAGGCTATGGAGTTCTCGCCGGACACGGAGCACCAGGAAGTCGCACGGATAATGGAGACGCACAACATCAGCTGTGTGACCGATCATCCGGATGGCAGCCTCATCACCCTTGTGGACCGTGGCACCTGCGCGTTCATAGGCGCCCACCCCAATTACGAAAAGCGAAACCCGGCGATCACCAAGTGGAGCGTTGACGGCAAGACTGCCGAGTTGGAATTGGAGCTGGGCGAGCTCCCGTTTCCGGACCTCGAAGGTGTGCAATCGCGCCTGGGCGTGGCGTTGTCGATGTGGCTGCGGGGCACCGACGAGCTGTGGATTGCATTCGTGAACAACGTGCCACCGGTGGAGATGCACGGCGACTTCTACGAAACCGAGCAGCTTCTACTCGTGACGATCGATCTCAAGAAGGGCGTCGTCGTGTCGCATCGACACCTTCCTGTTTCGTTGGAGATCGTGCACCTTGGGGTCGCTCGCGGCACGGGGCACTGCGCATTTTTAGACGTTCGCTTGAGCAACATGTACACCACGCTGCACTACTACAACACGGACACCCGTCGCTTGACGTTTAACATCGACAAGTTTCCCAGCGAAACGGAGGATGCGATACGCACAGACGCGGTGAGTCTCACCCCGGATGGTCGTTCCATGGTCGTGATCGGGCGCACGAAGCACCAAAGGCTGATGATGCGCACGTACAAGTGCTTTGGTTTGAGAAGTGGCCAGGACAGCGCGTGGCACATCTGGCCGGAGAGGGCGGACCATGGCCAATTCGTGAACGCGACGTTGTCTATGGGCGTCCTCGAAGAGGTCATACTGTTCGAGGTGTGCATGTCGCCGTGTGGCAGCAAGGTGTTGCTCTTGTACAAGACGATGGAAAACTTTCCCGGGGACCGGTGCGCGATCATCGTGCTCGACATTGAGATGGCCTTCGCGTGCCGGGTTCGGTTGTGCACCTCTACAGAAATCTCAAAGGCGGTTTGCCCGCGGCGCATCTCTTGGGCCCACGACGGCATCTACGTTGAGGCGAAGGAGGGCGGCGTGCTTCGGCTTGGGCTGGTGCAGTGAAGGCGAAGCCAGCCCTTGATTCCCCCATACTCCCGAAAGATGCCCGGCGGGCCGGCCCGCACGGAGTCCTCGTCGGGCATCGCCAACGCGGACGGCGCACCGTTGATGAGCGCGTCGAGCTGCAGCAGGACCGGGTCGTGCGGCACGGCCGGCACGAGGGGCTGCAATAGGGGCGGGGGCGTCACGGGTGTTGGGGGAGGCGCCTCGGTGCGCGGTTCGTTTGGTGGTCCGTTGATTAAAAAATCGAGTTGACACAACACCGGATCCTGACCCGGACCGTCCTCCCACTCGCGTTTCATGTCAAACACACTTGACTGGCACACGCGTACTCGTGCGTTTGGTCTAGAGGCGAGCGCCTCGTCTAGCAGGCAAAGATGCCCTCCCGGTAGGCGTCCCGGCGGTGGGCGCGCAGCGCGCGGTTTCTCATGGTCGCAGTGTTCTCCTTGTTCTCTTCCTCCTCGTCGTCGGACGACTCGGAGTCGGTCAGTCCGCTCGGGTACTCCTTGTTGGGGTCGATCCGTTCGACGACCTTGTGCACGCAGGCGTGCCAATTGACGACGAAGGCGCTTTCTTCCGGGTCCTTTTGGTGCTCAAAGGGGTGCTCGTGCACGTGCTCGCCCGCGATGTACTCCTGGTGCTTCTCCTTGGCGGACCGCGTGTCCGGGTACATGCGCTGGTACCGCCCAATCTCAGCCGCCGTGGCCAAGCGGCCCATGGGCGGCTTGAGGGGGCCGCGCAGCCCCTTCGGCCAAGGCCCGGGGAGGCGCATCACGGTCTGGCCGTGGTCCAGGGTGACGTAGCGCCACCAGTTGGACTCCAAGAACATGCTGAGCTCGCCCGACTCCAGCCGCGGCGTCAGGCCGAGCATGTCCGCCATGAACAGGTGAAACTTCTTGCCCGCATACTCCACCCAGAGCTGGCCGCCGTCAGGGCCGTAGGCGCAGACGCTGTAGTCGAGACGGGGCACCTCGCTCGGTTGCATTGTCGGGGCCTGCCAGGTACGCGCACAAACGGCATTTGTGAGCAAGAGATTTGTGAGGTGTGGAGGTTCTGAGCGGCGAGTGTCGCGCACGAGTTCGTACGCAGTCGCCGTTCAGAACAGGATGTCACCCACGAGCTATCATGGGGGAACCATGTACACAAACGCCGAAGCGGGATACTACACGGTTCACTACGCCATGGACGACGACCGCATGCTCCGCCAGGAGTACCGGGAGGGCACCCTGGGCTCGCTGGACGTGCACTACGAAGGGCCCAAACACCAGGAGCGCATGGTGCGCAAGGATCAGGGATTTCGGACCGAGAAGAGCGCCAAGACGCTGCTGTACGAGGGCCCTCGGGGCGAGGAGCGCAAGGTGAGCATTGAGTTCCACGACGGCAGCATCGTGTACTTCAGTGGAAGCAAGGGTCAGGAAGCCAAAGTCAGGCGCGTGCAGGCGTCCAACGGGCTGGTGGAGTACTTCGATGGGCCCAAGGGGTTTGAGAAGCTGCTTTACGCAGTGAGCGCGGACGGAAAGCGGACGACCTACTTTGAGGGGTATCCGGGCCACGAGCGCAAGGTGCGCAGGGTCTTCATGCCGTGCCACACGCAGCAGTTCTTTGAAGGCCCCAAGGGCGAGGAGCGCCTGGCGCGCAAGCTCTTTGCGAGCGGCACCATGTACTGGTTGGAGGGAGCCAAGGACCAGGAGCGCATCGTGCGCAAGGTGTACCCCAATGGCAACTTCTGCCACGTGGAGGGCCCGCGCACGCAGGAGCGTGTCACGCGCAAGTTCTTCGCCTCGGGCGAAGTGGTCGACTACACGGGCAACAAGGACAGGGAGCGGCCCGTCCGGCGCTTCAACGTCGACGGCACGGTCGAGCGCATGAACTCGGACTACGAGGCGGAGCTCGAGGACACAGAGGACGACTACCTCTCGGACGATGTTGAGTAGTGTTAGTGTGTCCGCGTGATCTTACACTTTGATTTGTAACTCGTGCTTGTTTTCTCCGATTGCCAGTCGCCGCTCAGAACGATGAGCGAGTCCGTCCCCAATAGGTTCCAGCTGCAGCCGGCAAGCGTCAGGCAGGTCAAGTGGGCCCACGACGTGCTTCAGACCGTGGACCTCCACCGGTTGCAGGTGCGCGCACACACCACCAAGGACGGCATCGAGGACTACAAGAAGTTTCTGGCCCTTCGCGCCACGATGGATCACGTCTGCAAGCGGCCGGGCTTTCCGCTGCCCAAGTTTACGCGTTCCATGCTCTCGCCCACCGACGACATGGACGCGGCCTGGCACGCGCACATCCTCGACACCGAGTCGTACGTGAGCGCGTGCGAGCTGCTCGTTGGTACGGGCCACTATGTGCACCACAACCCCGAGGCGCCACAGGACCTGTCGGTGAAAACGGCGCGCCGCGAGCTCTTGAAGCGGGTCTGGCACCAGGTCTGGGACGAGCCGCCCAAGCTCGGCTGGGGCCCCGACCCGTCGGCGTGCGAGGAGTACGTCAAGCGCCTCACCGGCCGCAAGCGCCGGCGCATCTCGGACGACGCATTCCAAGTCTTCGTCAAAACCCTGACCGGGAAGACCATAACCCTCAACGTGGACTCCGGCACGGAGGTCGAGGACTTCAAGATCATGATCAACGACCGGACCGGGATCCCGCTTGACT
>Ga0315330_10001466_pt1 | contig 15899 bp, 24 predicted proteins | sample M140m34915metaG_FD_203453 | JGI IMG/M metagenome (GOLD analysis project Ga0315330, IMG submission 203453) | Ammonia-oxidizing marine archaeal communities from Monterey Bay, California, United States - M1 40m 34915 | ecosystem: Environmental > Aquatic > Marine > Intertidal zone | place: USA...
GTGAAGTGGATTGCGAGTCTCTTTATACTCAGTGCGATGAGTGTGAGAGGTCTTGTTGATTACATATATTTCGATATGATATTCTCTATGATAGGTCTCTTATTATGGGTATGGGTCTCAGTCATATGGAAAGATCGTGCATTAATCATGTTGAATATCGTAGGTTTCTTACTTGTTCTACGAAACTTCTTAGAGACTCTAGGATCGGCGTAAGTGTCTACGAAACGCAAAAAGGGCACTATGAGTGCCCTTAATGTATATTGAATGAGTTGTAAATCGGTTCGGAACTTTGTGTCTTCGGATTATTTTTCTTTATCCCATAACCACATAAAGAGAAATGGTAATCCTACAGTCGCAACACCAAATAAGAGTGTATATACGACTACTTCATATATGTTATTAAAAGGACTTAGAGAATCCATAGTTTCAACCAGTAGTCACTACTAGGATCGACAAGTTCGCCTGATGCACCTCTATCTAGATATAATAGAGATGTTTGTTTAGACATGTCACGATAGTCGTGTTCCCAATGAATGTATGATGAGTCTTCATCGCCACCGATACCACGCCATTGTGCAGGAAATGATGGTCTAACATTCTTCTCCCACATTTTATTGAGTTCGTCATTTCTCTCTCTATCACCTACGAAATACTTTCCTACGATGCCTGGTTGCATAGGAAGTAAGAATTCCTCATACTCGCCTTCTATGAAGTGTGCAAAGGTTTCATACTTAGATATAATGTCTTTGTCGAACATCTTTTGCACAAAGTCAGGATGATCGCCATATATGTGTTGATAGAACGATGTTTGAAACATAGTTGATTCTGTCTCTGTCCAGTCTAAAGGCATGTTGAGTGTCGCCCAATTGTTCTCTTTGATTTTCTCTTTCTGGTCATCTGCAAGTTCATATGTTGTATGTGCAGGATCGCCTTTCTCTGGTATAGACGAAAACAATACAGAATGCATCAAACCTCTCGGCATGACATTTGCATCTATGAACATCGTTTTGTCATGATTACCAAATAGTGTGTTCTTAAATAGTTCTCTCTGATGAAAACTATGATGTGGTACCTCTTGATCACTATATTGCGCCTTCAAGAATTTTACAGGTGATACATTTGCAGGATCGCCATCGTATATATCTAACTTTTCGAAGTCTTCCATATCATAGTCTGATATAACAACGAATCGACATATCTGCATACCCTCATGCACAATAAGTCTTTGTCTGTCTAGATGAGTCTTCAATGCATGGACATCTTCTGGTGTCACATTGGGGTCATCCTTCATACATAGTGTAGTTAAATTAAATGCCATTTCTAATTTCTCCTCATTCGTGCCAAATCTTTGGCGTAATTTTTATCTTCTTTAAATACTGGTACAAGATTAGACTTATGCATAGTTGCGATGCCTAAGAGTTGTCTTTCTCCTGTGTATGTCATTGTCTCTCGTTTAGGTGTAATACACCCATTGTTAGATGATGATACATAAGACGGATACTTTTCTCTATGTTTCTGCGCTTCAGACATCACTTGGTCATATTGTCTTTGTTGTCTTGCAATTAACTCATTATATTTAGTGCGTTTAGATTTAGTTTTAAGAGAATTAGTTTTTCTCTTGCGACCATGCATATCATAACGCAGACTATTTACTAAATTTATTGTTCCCATAATATAATTATACTATCAATCTATTCTTTTAACAACCTTTTTTTACACATAATTTATGTTTATATTGACTCTAATGTTCTCATCAGTTTGACCTACACTACGATGTTTGATTGCACCATCGAATATAACAATTGAGTTCTCTTTTGACTCTAGTATAGTTCCGTCTTCAAACTCTGTATAACCATTACAGTTGTTTATACTGAGAATACCTACAGTGTGTTTAGTTCTTATTGTGTCTGTATGAAATCTGCATTTAGGATAGTTATCTGAATCTCTTAGTGTTTGTCTAGTGTGACAATTAACTTTGATACGAATAAGATGACTCATAGGTAATCGACTTATAACAGGCACACCTATCTCTTGATATAACGACATATCTGGTATATCGCCTCTGTTGAATATATCATTACCAAATACAAATCCCTCTGTATCATCGTAATCTGCAATTGCAAATCTATAAAACCACGGCATGATTTGTTTCTCGTCACCATTCAATAATAACGATTGCATACTATCAAACACATCTTGTGGTAAAAAGTTATCTATTCTATCAAACATATTCTATCCACCCTGTCGCAATATACTTATCACTCTTCAATGGTGGATTTCCTCTATGTAAGTGTGTAAATCCGCTCGGCCATATTACAAATCTATTCTTTCTAGGTATCAATCTAATACTCTGATATAGAAACTCTGTCTCACCACCATCATATACATCGTTGAGATATAACATGAATGCAAGTAGTGTGTGTTTAGAGTCAAGTTGATTACAATGTTCTGAGTGCCAATTGTGATAACCACCTTGTGGCGATGTCTTCTGCACTTTGATGTTAGATACAAATATATCGTTATATGTGCCTGACTCTAACACAGGATATTTCTGCAACCAACTATCTAATATTTCTTTGTTGATTGATTCTACTATCTCTTTTGTTCGACCACTGAGTGCATCTGACATTTGTGTATAGAACATCGATGTATCTTTCTGTCTTAATGGATTACCACCATAGTCTGATCTTTGTAATGTAAGACCTAATTCATCTGCCTTATCGAAGTCGTTTATGATTTCGTCTAAGAGTATATCATCGAAATAATCATCGAGTGTAAGTATGTGTTCGCCGTGATCAGTCCAGTTCATCGTTTCTCCCAAACCATACTAGTAAGACATATCTATCACCCTGTAATATGGGGTCTACACTATGCCAAACTTCTGTTGAGTTGTTAAAAGATACTACAGTGCCTATTGCATTATCTACACGAGTGCCATTTACATTGATATTACCACCTCTGTAGTCATCGTTGAGTAAGATCATCATAGTTCCAGTGTCATTCGAGTCTGCAATATCTTTATGTGGTGGAAAAAATGTATCTTGATGATAATGTGCGACTTGCATGAAATTGATTGTGTCAAAATCTGGATGATCTGGCACTATCGCTTCGAATACTTGTATAATTTTCTTAAACTCTTTTGTATTGTCTTCTATTACTGAGTAATCTATACCAGTGTGATGTTCGTATTTGTATGACATGCCTGGTTTTACATCGATTGGTTGAAATTGTTGAAAATCTGTCTCTTCTACATCACTGAATGGCAGATTTGTATGTTGTTCTATAATGAGATCACAACCCTCTTGTGTGATGTTAGAAGGAAGAATCATAATAAAATCATCGTATCTAGTTATGTCTTGCATATCATTATCGTATAGTTCTTGATGTTCTTCTTCTACTACTTGTGTAGGTTGGTCGAATCCCTCTACAACACTTTGTGTAAACTCGCCTAAATCAAACTTTGGTTTCTTAATTTCACTCATGATATGGGATGATAAAATAATACTTGTGTAAATCTCCAGTTATCTTTGTATTTATTGTAGTCTTCGATATATGCACCATGCATACGATTACCAGGAAATATCACTGCACGATTAAATTTTGCAGGTATGACTCGTTCTAAATTAAATCTCTCTTCTACAGGATATAGTAATGACATATTCTCATCGTTAGTAATCCATTCGCCGTCATATACAGCGGTACCACCATCTTCTTCTTTATCTAGATATACTAGAAAATTCAATGTAGATAGATTATCAGGTCGATCTAACGGACTATCGACATGAGGATAGTGTTGTAGTTTGTTATCGAACATATTGATAGTTTGAAAACAATTGAACTCAATTAATTGTTTCCAGTCGTAATCACCTTTATGAAAATATCTACGACATAAATCTAATAATCTATTATGTTCGTTCCAGTATAATCTAGTCGGATGTCCTACAGTGTCTACGATACGACAATCATTGTAATCGATACCATTTTTTGTAGAGGACTCTGTGTTGTATTTCCACATAGGGTATTGTCTGTTTGTAAGATGTTCATATATCTCGTCTGCATTCTCATAGAAATTATCTATAGTAATACAGAAACCATCAAACTCATGATTGTCGAAGTTCTCTCTTATCTTGTATAGTTCGTCTATTTTATATGTCTTGTTCATTTTGTTTTAACCAATCTCTGTAGATCATAGGATTTTCTGTTGTTTCTAAATATTCTTGATACTTCTCTTTATTCTCTTTTGATTTAGTCATAGTATCGACCCAACCAGTAGACGACTCTTGCCATTGTTTTGTATTCTGATATAAGTCTTCCCAATCATGAGGTGTGCCTGCATTGAGTGATGTAGGGTTCTTTGCTCTTTCAAATGCCTGGCCTTGTAGAGTTCTTGGTGTCTTGTCTTCTTTACTCATGATCTAATATCGAATAATCAAAATCATCACCATGATGATATGACCCTAAATCCTCTGCATGTTGTAAGTTAAATGATATTGCAATCCTTTCTATGTCTTCTTCTTGTTGTGACAATGGCACACAATGTTGCATGTAGCTCGGCCAAAGTAAGAAATCTCCTGTTTTAGGATAAAAACTCATGTCTGTTTGGGCACCTCGTGTGCCCATGTAGTCGATTTGATCGTGTCCTTCTATCTGCATTGTCTCGTCTCTTGCACCATGACCAAAAACAGAACTCATGTTTGGGTTGAAGAACTTGATAGGCATACTATTACCATCTGCAAGAGGATAATATGTGCCTGATATTCTGGACTTCACATGATTGTGTGACTCATGACTATGTGGTTTGTTGTAGACACTGACCCATGCGAATAAATGTATATGATGTCTGTTGAATGGTGTCTCAAAAAAGAATTGTGATTTGATGAAATCAATATAAGAGTCTTTCATCTGATTTGCAAAAGAGTTAAACCATGATTGTTTGTGTGTCTCTTCTCTTGCATCGTTATCAAAATATGTTGTATACTCTGTCTCAGTATTACCCTTTGATATACGACTTACTATGTCTCTACAATGATTTGATACTATTTCATGGTCTAGATTTACAGTACCATGAAACATAGGTGTAGGAAATACACTAAAGTATTTGCCTTTGTTAGGTGCATATAAGTTTTTAGTCTGTTGTTGAATCGGTTTCATTCATAGTCACATTACGATAATATATAATAACCTCGCCCATTTGTTTGATATATCTTTTGAGTTCTTGCATGTCTTCTGCCATGACTTTGTAGTCACCGATAGTAGTTGCAACGAACAGTATTTCACCATTGTTCTGTTCTTTCATCTCATCTAAGAATCTATCCATATATGTATAACCCTCTGGCCAATCTGGATTATCTCTTTCAGATATATCACATGACTTTGGTCTTTTGAGTTTCTCTGTGCCATCGTCATTGAATTTTTTAGGGTCAAATGATATTGATGGTCTACATGGATTTGTAATTACTGCCTCTGATACGACAAACCATTGTGGTGCAGTCAAAACTACTGGTCTTGGTAAATCAGGTTGCATGATATCAATCTGAATAGGTTTTGATTCTATCTGAATACTTCTCTCTGGTATTAGTGAACAACTAGTCGCTAGTATCAGGATTGGTAAGATTATATAATTCTTTAGTGTCATCCTCTATGCCCTCCATTACTAGTTCACTTGCATTATTCATTCTGTTCTCTATCAGACCAGGTTTCTTTAGTGCAAGCATATCTAGATTATGTCTTGAAAATATTTCTAAGTATTCTGCCTTTTCTGCCTCGATTTCTGCATTTCTTCGAGTCATGTTCATAAGAGACTTACCCTGTTTCTCGTATGACTCTTTGAGTGCCGACATCGCCTTTTGTTGTTCTTCTACTGCATTCTCTAATTTGATGTTGTTTTCTTTAAGTGTCTCATTTTGTGTATATAAAAAGAAACACAATCCACCTAATACAATGATTGCACCGATTGTTAATTGATTCATTATGCCTCTCTATCTATATCCCAACGAACAATATTCTTACCTTCAAGAGATGGTCTTTTCAACCAAAATTTCCATTGTTCTTGTTGTTGTCGCCATTCAAAGTGCCATGGTGCATTTTCTCTTTCTGCATCTAAAAACACTGCATTAGTAAATGCAATAGGTAATAATACTGCAAAGTGAATAACTAGACTTGTTATTGTGCTGTATCCCAACCAACCCATGTAATACGATGCAAGAAATCCAAAGTAAACAGACCACATTGTGAATAACACCATTGTGAAGTAAGTCTGTAGACTAGGGTCAGGTATGTATTTTAACGGATTGTATCTATTATCCATGACTAGTCGCCATGAATCAACGACAAACATAATCGCTCTTCTGTGTAGAGGTGGTTTTCTCATAGTTTTCTCCTATAGTAATACGATTGTGAATGCAATAAACATAAATGCTATCACAATCATTTTCTTAAAATCATTCCATTTAGGATTCATAATCTTCTATAATATAATTCAATCCAGATGATGATCTAAATTCGACAACTCTATTGTCTTCATCTCTAAATTTTAAATGTTTCTCTTTCTGTATCAGAATCTTTTTTGCAATATAATGTTTATCATCATTGTTACCATATTCAGTATCAAATGATACAGTTATACGATAATATTGTATAAAAAAACTCTTCAACCATCGCCAAAAATTGTCCATAATTGTATTTAGTCGTTATTTCTAAGTTCTTTTAGAGTTTCTATTGTCTCTTTTGCACTAGTGTGTAGAATACCAATACCGCCTGCACTTTCCCATGCATCAATATTTTTCTTTCTATCGTCTATCAAAACACTTCCCTCGTATGCGAAGGCAGCTTTTTGAGAACCACTCATTGTGCAAGTCACGACAACACCTGGGTCAACATATCTTTTAATCCATTCATTCTTGTCGTAGACAACTAACTCTCTGTTTACTACACCAGCGGCAGTCAAAATCTCCCACGGTGTTTCACAATGTTTAATATATCCTAATAGGTCATACATATCAACCATTGGTGGTAAGTTTGCAAACAGTCTTTTGTCTGTCAACTCTTGTTTTCTTAGATCATATTCAGTATGACCTTTATCATCATTTGTTAATGGATGTCCTAGATATGATTCACAACCTCTTAGAAAGTCGCATAACACACCGTCCATATCGACATATATTCTTTTCACTTTTCCTTTCATCATGTATATTATACGACTTTTTATTAGTCATTGTCAAGTGTATTTTCTAGTAGATATGCCTCGTTTTCATCGATAGGAACACGGTTTAGTATCTGTCTTGCGTGTACCATTTCGTGTGCTAGTGATATGTATCTTTCGTCATTGAATTTGACATAGATGTTGAGATGTGTAGTCTCTTCGTATTCTCGTGCATGTTCTATTATCGCCTGTTGTCTGAATGACGGCGGTAATTTGTAAATATTGATAACTGCATCTTTATCTGCAATCTCTAACTTATTTGCATATTTAACCGCTCTTTCTAAAATCGGTTTATGTTTACAGTATATCTCCATCTTCAACTTCTTCATCATAAAAATCAAGGTTTTTACCACCACAAAAAGGACAGATAAGTGGTTCTACATCATCTGCATTTTGTGTAGGTTCTACTTGAACTACTTTATAGTCTATCTCACAATCAGAACAATAAATGTGATGTATTCTGTGTGTCATACTACTCCTCTATTTTCTTCTCGCCAATTGCCTCTTTCCAGAGATTGTCAAACGATTTCTTTTTACCGTTTAATGTCGCAAACGGTAAATCATAGTCGTGTTCCCAAAAATCAGACCCTTTTATGTAAACTCTGACTTCGTTTTTAGTTCTATCTAGTGATCTAAAGATATGTTTATATCTTTCACTAATTACATCTTGATACTCTTCTGGTGGTAAGTATAGATGAAATGATCTATACTCTTCTGAGTCCATTAGACCACTGTTCAAATTCTGTAAAACCACCTATGTATTCACCGTGTGCAGTAATCTGTGGGAAAGTTCTTGCAGTAGGAAACTTTTCAAAGAGTTGTTCTCTTGTAAAGTCTTCGTCTAACATCTTATAAGAATATTCATATCCTTCTCTCTCACAAAGATTTTTCGCTTTCACACAATACGGACATTGTGGTTTACTGTATATCTCTATCATTCTAACTCCTTTTGAATAAAATCACTTAATGTTTGTATATCTTGGTCACTTAACATACTTGCCTGTGCCCACATTGTCGATGACATTGCACCAACTTGTTCTCTATTTTTATATGCATATAGTTTTTCACTGATATAATCAGAAGTTTGACCTGCAAGTTTAGGAAATGCACCCATACCTTGACCTTTTTGACCATGACAGGCGGCGCAACCAGCCCAAAGACCTCTGATAGAACTGAACTCATCAGCACTTGCAAGTTCTTGTTTCTTTTGTTCTATTTGTGCAGGTGTGCCGTTCTCTTCTACATATTTTACATAACAGTCACCTGTGCAACTGTGGGCACTCTCGTAACCCTTGTATTCTAAACTGTTATATGCCATAGTTATAGTGCCATACATGAAACCACATATGCCTATAATTAAATAAAATGCTTCGTTTCTCATAATTTAAAATCCTGAAATGTGTCATCATTGACATCTTGTTTAATACCACCTATCACATAAGATTCTATCTCTGTTTCTTGTGGTGCGTTTTGTAGACCTCTACTGTTCAACCAGTGTCGTGTCCAAGGCAGAGGATTATTTGCACTAGAGACATCATAGATAGGGTTCAAACCTATCATTCTCATTCTCTTGTTTGCAATATACTCAACATATTTATTGAGTAAGGGCACTGATAATCCTATCATAGAACCATCTTTGAATAAGAACTCTGCCCATTCTTTTTCTTGTGTCACTGCATCTTCATACATCTCGTATACTTCTTGTTCACAATCCTTCATGACTTGATTCATAATCTTATCATTCTCATGATTTTTGTATACTTTAAGTATATGTTGTGATGTTGCAAGGTGTTGTGCCTCATCTCTTGCAATGAAAGATATAATCTTTGCACTGCCTTCCATGAGTTTTAGTTCACCAAATGCAAAACTACATGCGAATGATACAAAGAATCTGATACCCTCTAATATGTTTACTGATACTAATGCAAGATATAGTGCCTTGTATAGATCGTAATCATCTACTTTAAGACCTAGTAATCGTCTTCTGCCTAGTTCTATGAAATGGTCATATTTCTCTGTGACCATCTCTGCTCTCTTAATGATTGCATCTTCGTCTAGTATTGTATCGAAGATATCACCTGGGTTTGCATACACATTTTTAATAATGTGTGTATAAGACCTACTGTGTATGGTCTCCATAAAATCCCAGGTGATAATACATGATTCAAGTTCAGGCAAAGTCACGAATGGTAAAAATGCTATGGAAGGTGCTCTGCCTTGAACTGAATCTAAAAGAGTTTGATATCTTAGATTAGATGTAAAGATGTGTTTTTGTGCATCGTTGAGTTGTTGATAATCGTTTCTATCTTTTTGTAGAGATACTTCTTCTGGTCTCCAGAAATACCCTAATTGTGTCTGAGTTAATTTGTCAAATACAGGATATTTGAATGTGTCGAATCTCTGAACATTTAGTTCAGGACCAAAAAAAGGTTTTTGTTTTGTAAAATCTATTTTCTCTCTGTTAAATACTGTCATTTCTTTTCTACTCTTTCTAAGTGGTCAAAATTATTCACATATTTTCCATAATCTGAATTATAATAATTATCACTAAACTCTTGCATAGCTTTTTGTTTCGGTGATGAAGTTCTCATCTCTTCACCAGTATTAAAATCTAGTTGCACTCTGCCATTACTAAATCTATTTTTACGACCGTCTAAATCAAGTGCATACTTTTGATTATTACTATTGGGTCCTATATTGACATCATGCTGTATACCGTAGTTAAATCCTTCTATCTCACACATTTTACTGTCTGCATTAAAAAAATGCACAAATAAGTGATAACTATACTCACCTAACAAATAGTCTCGCCAGTGTGGTATGTTAGGACCTTGATATAATAAAATATCGCCTGGTTCTAATGATACTGATTTGCAATTATTTTTTTTTCTTAATCTCTGTGGTATATCTTGCGAATCATTCTTGACTATTTCTGCATCTACACCTGCATAGTTTTTGTCATTTCTAACCCATATCGGCCATGGTGTGTTGTCGTCTGTCAAATAATCTAAACAAAGTGTTGCACTAATCTCACACGATGGTCTATCAGTGTGTGAACCTAGATATGCACCTCTCACATATTTTCTTGTATACGAGTAAGTCTCTCGTAAGTCCATGTCTATGTAGTCTTTTAACTTCTTATGTATATAACTCTGTAATGCTATTCCCCACGGTGTGCAATAACCACCATCAGATTTACCTATCGATGATAGAGGATTTTTATATGTTATATCTTTCTTTTCTGTTTTTAGATATGCATTACCAAACTCTTCGTCTGATCGCCACATATCCATTGCCATATCTATGATTTCTTTTGGTAAGAAATCTCTCAAAACTACATAACGATTCTTCATCAATTGCCATGTGTGTTTGTTAGTAGAACCAGTTATATACTTATCCGTTTCTTCATCCCAAAATCTATATTTTACTGTCTTTTCTTCAAATTGCACAGGCATCGCATTCTTCCTCATCACTATTATTATGTGTCAATGGTGGTATGTAGTCATTCATCGCTGAATTAGGGTCTGTAATTACATCTTCTACTTTACCATCCATAGTATTATGATAGTAAGATGTTTTCCAACCATATTTGTATGTTGTCAATAAGTCTTTTGCCATTATAGATACAGGAACTTCACCATTCTCATAATTTTCAGGATTGTATGACCAATTACCTGATATCGCTTGATCAAAAAACTTTTGCATAACAGATACTACATTTATATATCCTGTATTATCTGGCATATCCCATAACAAAGTATATGCACTCTTTAAATGTGAGTATTGTGGCACTATTTGTTTAAGTGTGCCTTTCTTACTCTTCTTAACTGATAAGTAATCTCTTGGTGGTTCTATGCCATTTGTTGCATTTGATGTCACACTAGATGACTCACTTGGCATTTGTGCAGTAAGTGTAGAGTGTCTAAGACCATAATCTAATATATCTTGTCTTAGTTTCTCCCAATCACACACTAAATTATTTGGTGTAATCTCATCGACATCTTTTTTATATGTGTCAATAGGTAATATACCCTGTGAATACTTAGTTCTATGAAAATACGAACATGCACCTTTCTCTTTTGCCAAGTTCATAGAAGAGTTGAGTAAATGATACTGAAACTTCTCCGTAAGTTCGTGGACGAGACTCCAGGCGTCTTGGTCACTATATTTTACTCTGTTTTTTGCAAGATAGTGTGCAAGACCAATGTATCCTATACCTAGACTTCTTCTTGCGATTGTTGATTTCTGAGCGGCTGATACTGGATATTCTTGATAATCTATCAGTTCATCTAGACCTCTTACTGCGAGATCACAAATGTCTTCAAACTCTTCGTCTTTAATTATACCAACATTTACTGCACTCAATATACATAATGCAATCTCACCGTCACCATCGATATGTTGTATTGGGTCTGTCGGTAAAGTAATCTCTTGACAAAGATTACTCATGTTTACTTTGTCAAGAAAACTACTATGAGAATTACTGTGGTCTATATTCATGATATAGATTCTGCCAGTCTCCGCTCTCTCTTTCAATAGATCGGTAAATAATTCTCTTGCACTAACTTTTGATTTGGGTATTGATGTTGCTCTCTCGTATTTTTCATACATCTCATCAAACTCTGGTGTGCCGAATGCATCATACAAATCAGGCACATCATGAGGACTGAACAATGTAATATCTTCATTTGCAAGAAATCTTTTATAGAATAGTTCTGATAACTGTATACTATAATCTAACTTTCTTACTCTGTTATCCTCAGTGCCTTTGTTATTTTTGAGAACAATGATGTCTTTGATTTCTTGGTGCCATATAGGAAAGTGAACAGTTGCACTTCCGCCTCTGACACCATTTTGTGTGCAACATCTAACTGTTGATTCAAACTTTTTAAGGAATGGTATAACTCCAGTATGTTGAACTTCACCTCCTCTAATTCTACTTCCAAGTCCTCGTATTCTTCCTGCATTTATCCCTATCCCCGCTCTCTGAGCTACATATCGACCAATCGCCATATCACTTGCAAATAATGAATCTAATGTATCATCACTATCAACTAGAACACACGATGCAAATTGTTTTAGTGGTGTTCTCACGCCTGCCATGATAGGTGTTGGTATGTTAATTTTAAAAGTAGATATCGCATCGTAATATCTCTTCACATAATCTAGTCTTTCACCGTTGTCATATCTCATAAACAATGTCATTGCAATTAACATATACATGAATTGTGGTGTTTCGAATATTTTGTTTGTTGATCTATCTTGAACTAGATACTTATCTACGACTTGTTGTAGACCTGCATATGTAAATTCTGTATCTCTACTATGTCTAAGATACGAATCTATCTTATCTAGTTCTTCGTCTGTATAGTGTTTTCTTAAATCTTTTGTGTATAGACCTGCATCTATGTTTCTTTCTAGAATGTCTTTGATGTGTGGATATATTTCACTATCTTTCCACTTTGTGTTGAATACTTGTTTCTGAATCGCAAACAATAATAATCTAGATGCGACAAACTGATAGTTAGGTGATTCTAAACTAATCAGATCACTTGCACTCTTAACAAGTATCTTTTGTATTTCTTGTGTTGTTATACCGTCATAGAATTGTAGACCACTATTCATCTCTACAGAAGACTCAGAAACACCTGTGATGCCTCTACATGCCTTTTCAACCATTCTATGTATTTTATCTAGATCAATATTGACTTTTGAACCGTCTGACTTTACTACTTTAATTTCTGAGTTCATATTTTTTTATACTCCACCAATTGTAATTTTGCAGAGAGACCTTTAACTGTATTACGATTGATGATTTCTAACACTTCGCTTTCACTCAAACCACTCATTATCATATCGTTAATATCTTTACAATCTTTTATTCTCTTATCATTCCAGATGCACACACGATAACCAAGTCTAATAACTTCATCTATCTTTTTAATTATCTCTTTATTTCGTGGCTCATTGTCATAGATAAGTATTACTTGATCTTTTATATCTTCTGGTATTTTCTTAAAATCACTTCCTGCAACTGCGATTGCGTTAGGAAGGAATAAACTATCTATAGGTCCCTCTGTCACATAGATAGTTTTTGACCTGTCCACATTGTTAAGGTTGTAGATGAGTGGAACATCATCTCGGAATCTCATGGTCAAATATCGCAAAGGCGAATCATTTATCGCTCTTGCAGTAAGACCAATTAAATCCCCATTCTCATTGTAGAATGGCAAAACAATTCTAGGGTCATTACCTAACACTCTATCTTTATATTTATCAGACAATAGATTGAGTGATTGTGCCTGTGTCACAAACCACATATCTCTCATCATGTATTCTGATATCTTTCTATCTAAGAGATAGTTTCTCGCCTCTGATTTCTCAGATACAGGAAAGGCAACTGCCGTTAAACTGTTATCTTTTTTATTTAGAATTTCTGTTCTTGGAGTGAACTTAAATTTGTCACTCGATAACATTTTTTTCTTAGGTTTGTGACCTCTCTCTGATAGAAATTCTTTGAGATACTCTCTATGTATAGTAGGAAAATTCTCTTTCAGAAAGTTTACACTTGATGTCGTTTTACCACAGTTATGACACTTGTATATGAAAGATTGTTCTTTTACAAAGTGATAACCTCTCGCTTTGTAAACATTTCTTTGTGAGTCGCCACAATAAGAACATCTATGATTGAGTGTATTCTCATTGAGCCACTTCGCCCTGTCGAGATTCGACATGACCATAGATAAATATTTTCTTTCCAACCACAGCATTACATCTATTATACTGTGTGATAGTAGTATTTACAAGTCTTTTTTACTTATATTTTTGAGTTTATTTTTAGGTACTTGAATGACATATCTGTTTTCAACAACCTTTGGTTTGTCTTGTTCGATTCTTCTTGCAATCAAACCTGTTGATGATACTAATAGTAGCACCGCTAATGGGTCAAACACAAAGATCAGTGCGTAAATCACCCACCTTACGGCGTTGTCAAGGTACTTGACACTCTCATCTTGACCATATATGACTTCTGCCACATATTTGATTGGACCAATCTCCGCCTCTTGTTCTATCTGTAATCTCTGTAAAGGTAATTTGTCTTCATTTAATTTTACTATATCATCTACTAATATGTCAATATCGTTTGCAATTTCTATTCTCTCGTCTCTCTGTCTTCTATCAATATAGTTTCTATCCTGTGATCTTGCAGTGTCAATGATGTTATCTAGATTCGCAACTCTATCTTCTAGTCTATCTAATTGTGATTCTTTTGATTCTATTCTCTTGTCAATGATAGACATCTCTAATGTGTAAGAGTCACCTACAAGTGTTGTTTCTATGTTTGCCTTTGATAGATAACCAAATATACCTAATGATGTAATCAACATCAAGACACCTACTGCCGTGACAAGATAATATTTCATGTAGTTTAATTTGTCCCACGCAATATGTAAAAAGGCGGCCGTGACTAACTTACCAACTTCTAATGCAGTCATCATAACTATAGTGCCGATATAGGCGCCTGCAAATATAGTCGCCATACCTATAATCGAAAAGTAGGCGGCGATACCTGCAATGCCCACTGATGTAAATAGGGCGAGCCAATTTAAAAATTTTAACATATATTAGTCGTATCTTTTTAGTATTCTTGTGTAGAGTTGTTCAGTATCTTTCTTATTCTTCTTTAGATATTTACTTCTACTTCTAACTAAAGGCGTGTCTGTAGATACGGCACTGCCTGTAGCGTTCACTGGTGCATCTTCTTTTAATTCATAATCAAAATCTAAATAGTCGTTCAGACTATCAGCAAGTTTAATGCCTGCACTGTAATCCATAGGATAATGTAAACCTGCATTTATACGACCATACGCACATTTGTCTGCCATTATTCTTAAATTTTTCTTATGTTCTGGATATTTTTTACCATAGAAATTTGCAACAACATATGGTTGCACTGTGTGTCCTGAAGGATATGAAGGAGTAGATGCAGTGCCAGTTTTTAATTTGTTTAGTTTTACTTTATACTTTTCTGCAAGTTGATATGGTCTAGGATAATTAAACATGTTTTTGTAGTGTCTGACGACTGGTCTACACTGATTTTCTATAAAATCCATTAAGTTTTCATTATATTCTAGATCATTCTCGTCCATGTATGTTTTGATGTAATATGATGAATCTTCATCTGTGTGTATGTATTCTTGTTTCTCTTGATCAGTTGCATCATTTACCTCTGATACAGTCTTCATCATTTGTTCTTTCGCTTCTTTACTATTTGGTGCAGGTGGTTTCGGTAAAACTATTTTGTCCCAACCTGGTTTAAATATTTTGATTTCATCGTATTTTACAGATTTAAGTTTTTTTTCATCATCTTCATATTTCATCTCACTCATGTAGATGACATTTTCTATGAATAGATTAGTAGACATCTTCTGCTGTAAAAAGAACTCTGTCTTGTCCTATTTTACCCTCGTATATTTTGATGCCATATACAAGTGTGTATTCATGAACATCTTGAATTTGTGTTTTTGCAGGATAGACTTTAAAATCACCAGACTCATCCCAATTTTGTTTGAGTTGTTGTCTTAAACTGAAATGATACCCACCGTTTATTCTTCGTGTGCATAATTTACCGACTTCCATAGATTCTGTAATTACTTCTGCATCTATCTTGTCTAATTCTTTTGCATGTCTATAGAAA
>Ga0315330_10001474_pt1 | contig 15867 bp, 14 predicted proteins | sample M140m34915metaG_FD_203453 | JGI IMG/M metagenome (GOLD analysis project Ga0315330, IMG submission 203453) | Ammonia-oxidizing marine archaeal communities from Monterey Bay, California, United States - M1 40m 34915 | ecosystem: Environmental > Aquatic > Marine > Intertidal zone | place: USA...
TTTGGACGAGGTGTCACAGGTCAACATCGAGTATATTCGGCCCCTTGAGATTGCAATCGAGGTATCTGAATTTACCCTGCGCCAATATGGATTGACTCTCGACCAGATTTCCCGCGCTATTTCCAGTGCTTCGTTGGATTTACCGGGCGGCACTATTCGCAGCGAATCCGGTGAAATTCTGCTCAGGACCAAGGGGCAGGTCTATCAGGGTTCTGAATATGAAGATATTGTCGTGGCGTCGTATCCAGATGGCACTCAGCTGCGTCTGGGTGAGATTGCTACTGTAAGAGACGATTTCGCAGAGGGCTATCTTGACGCCCGACTGAATGGCGTAAATTCCGCCATTATTGATGTAATGCGGATCGGCGACGAGGATATTGTGACCTCGGCGCAGCAGGTAAAAGGCTTCATGGCTTCCACGGAGTTTAACTTGCCAGAAGGCATGACACTGGAGGTTGTGACAGACTCTTCACTTAGCACCCAGACCCGAATCGCCACAGTGGCGAAGAATGCTTACACAGGTCTTATGCTGGTGCTGATAATCCTGGCTTTCTTCCTGCGCTTCAAGATTGCTATCTGGGTCGCGGCTGGCATCCCAATTGCTATCCTGGGCGCTCTGATTGTCTTTCCTTCTATTGGGCTTACCATTAGCTCACTAACGGTGATGGGTTTCATCCTGGTGCTTGGCATCGTGGTGGATGACGCCATCGTAGTGGGCGAGCGCATTCACGCATTCGAACAGAGAGGGCTGAGCAAGGACGAGGCAGCTATTGAAGGTACGGTAGAAGTCTCTGTACCAGTTATCTTCGGTGTACTTACTACTATCGCAGCGTTTCTACCCTTGCTGCTACAAACCGGTGGTTTTGCGGCATTCTCGCAGGTAATTGGTGGCACCGTGGTTTTCTGCTTGATTGCCAGCCTGCTCGAATCACAGTTAATTCTCCCCGGACACATTGCCCACCGCAAAACTGAAGGTTATTTCCTCGAAGGCAGCCGTCCAGTTGTGGCATGGCAGAACTTCCAGGGCAAGATTGCGAGCTCGATGGAATACTTTGCGGAACATGGATACCGTCGCGGCCTGCGTAAGGTTCTAAAATATCGCTATGCAGCCTGGGCCCTTGCCACTGGTGTGATCATGGTGGTCATGGCGCTGGTAATCAGCGGGCGCGTTATATTCCAATTCATGCCTTCGATTGAGGGAGACACAGTTTACGGTCAGGTTCGCATGCCGGCAGGCGCTCCCGCGTATATAACCGAACAGGCCGCGGATCTGATTGAAGCGAAGGCACTTGAGCTTAAGTCTGAACTTGACCAGGAGCTTGTGTCGCTGAAGGCGGCAGGAGCCGCACCGGCGGAAACAGAGACTGTTGTGGACAGCGTGCTGACGATTATCGGGGGTACTGCGCCACGCGGTGGTCCAGGCGGCGGACAGCGCAGCGCAGGCAGCAGTGACGTTGCCGAAGTTGTGATGTACCTGACGCCTTTTTATGAAAGGGGGCAGCTCAGCTCGGCCGAAATTCGCGATCGCTGGCGACAGAAAGTCGGCAGCATTGCTGATGCGCTGGAGCTCAGCTTTGTATCCGACGCCTTCTCAGCCGGAGATGCAATTAATTTTCGCCTTGAGGGCCGCGACGAGGACAACCTCAAGATTGCGTCCACCCAGCTGCGCGAAGAGCTTATGCGTTACCCTGGGGTATTCGATGTTTCCGACTCATTCCGGGCCGGTAAACAGGAAGTACAGATCCAGATCCTTGATCGCGGTAAGACCTTGGGTCTAACCCTCAACGATATTGCGACTCAGGTACGCCAGGCGTTTTACGGCGCAGAGTCTCAGCGCATTCAGCGCGGTAGCGACGACATTCGAGTCATGGTGAGATACCCGGAAGAAGAGCGCTCCTCTCTCGGCAACTTGGAAGACCTGTTAATCAGGACGCCATCAGGTTCCGAGGTGCCGTTTCTGAGCGTGGCCGATTATTCCCTGGGCAACAGCTATTCCAGCATCAACCGCCAGGACGGTCGACGGGTGATCACAGTGCGCGGTGCCGTTGACCGAACCGTGGTGAAGCCGGAGGAGATACGGCGCGATATAATCGCGAAGTACCGGGCGCAATGGGACCGCGATCTGAATGTGGATATGGTGATCGGTGGTGAAGGTGAGCGCCAGATGGAATCATTGTCGGAACTATACACACTGTTTCCCATGGCCATGTTGGTCGTCTTTGCGCTACTGGCGATTCCACTTAAGTCTTACGTGCAACCGCTAGTGATCATGAGTGTCATCCCGTTCGGAGCCATTGGTGCTATCTTCGGTCACTTTATAATGGGAGCTGATCTAGTATTCTTCTCGATTCTCGGCATTATCGCCTTAAGTGGTGTGGTAGTTAACGCCAGCTTGGTGCTGGTGATCACCGTGAACCGTCTGCGGGATCAGGGAGTAGGTATGGTAGAGGCAGTCTCCAAGGCAGGTGCCCTGCGATTCCGGCCGATTATCCTGACTTCAATTACCACCTTTATTGGTTTGGTTCCCCTGATGGCGACCGCTAATCCGGCGACTTTCTTCATCATTCCGATGGCGATCTCGCTGGCATTCGGTGTTCTATTCGCCACTGTAATCACACTGTTCCTGGTGCCCTGTCTCTACCTTATTCTGCATGACTTCACTGGTCATACCGACAGCAAGGAAGAGCGCGCACTGGCATATCAACACCAGTTCAACTAGTCTATCGGCTTCCCAATAGGGAAGCCGAGTTTCAACTAGCTGGAGTTGTTTTCCGATCATGAGCAGGTTTATTCTGATTCAGTTCTGCGTCTTTATTTCCGCCGAGTTATTCGCACAAGGCAACCACATCGATACCGTTCGCGGTGACGCCCCCGAGTTAGCCCGGTTTGGGGGCTATGACATCGGTGTGCGCGAGCTGCAGTTGTTAGACCCCGGTAGGGTCGACGTGGTGAACACACCGCGCGGCGAAGACAATGCCATCTACGATCGACCGCTAAGCGTGGAAATTTGGTACCCGGCCAATTTGAACGGTCAAGCCCCCGGCGGCACTTATCAGGCGATCACTCGCAATCCGGAAATTACCGCCACCCTTTCAGGGCGCGCCGTTCGCGATGCCGAACCCGACCCAGCCGATGGCCCTTATCCCCTTGTTATCATCTCCCACGGTCATCCGGGCAACCGTTTTCTGATGAGTCATTCTGCAGAGAGTCTCGCTAGCAAGGGCTATGTGGTTGCCTCGATTGACCACACCGACAGCACCTACGATAGTGAGCAAAACTTCTTTTCGACGCTCTATAACCGACCCTTGGATCAACGCTTCGTGCTGGGAAGTCTGGCGGAAATGGAAGGATCAGATCCAGTCTTCGGTGATATGATCAATGCGGACAACACCGGCATCATTGGCTATTCGATGGGCGGCTATGGGCTGGTGAACAATCTTGGTGGTGCCTACAGCGCAGACATGATTGGCTCATTCATGGCGCCACCCAATGAACTGCTGGCTGAGCACACTGAGGGTAACCCCGACTACCGCGATAACCTGGATTCTCGTATCAAGGCAGGTGTTGCTGTTGGACCCTGGGGTATGAACAATGGACTATGGCGGATTGAAGACCTGGCCGGCATTACTGTGCCAACGCTCTATATCGCCGGCAGCGCCGATGGTGTATCGGGTTATAAAAATGGCACGCGAGCAATCTTTGAGGCGGCAGTGAACAGCGATCGTCACTTGCTAACCTTCAAGAATGCCGGGCACAACGCCGGTGCACCCATTCCCTTGCCGGTTGAAGTGCTAAACAGCGAAGGGCAGATTGGCGCTAGCCACTATACCGATCCGGTGTGGGATAACGTGCGCATGAATAACATCATGGATCATTTCGTTACTGCCTATTTCGACTACCACCTGAAAGGCGAAGGCCTCAAGCTGACTTATTTCGACCTGGTCCCCGATGGCGCGGATGGTGTGTATTCGATGCGTGACGGCCAGCAGTCTGAGGATCACACCTACTGGCGCGGATTCTCGTCAGGCGGCGCGGTGGGTCTGATGATGGAGCACCTGGCGCCTGGCGAATAGCCCGGTTGGGATTTCGCCAAGCTTTACAGGCAAGCATGGCTCTTAATGCGGATCACTCTGATAAACGAATAAGCCAAACCAATGCAAAAGCCCCCGATTTTCATTGCCACTCATAACGCCGAGCGTTACCAGGAGCTGCTTGACGATCGGCTAGGCGGCAACGTTGATATCACTCTCGCCAACACCCGGAGCGAAGTGGTCAGCAATTACGGGAGACAGCCCGTAGTTTTGGGTCGCCCCGATTTCCTTTTACCGCTGTTAGACACTGAGCCACCAGTGCAGTGGCTGCAATCCACCTGGGCAGGTGTGACGCCCCTCGCACATCACAGCTTCCGAGATTATCAGCTTACCGGCGTGAAAGACGTGTTCGGACAGCAGATGGCGGAGTATGTGCTGACTCACTTGTTGGCCTTTGAGAGCAAGTTGGCTGCTAGGATACAGAGCCAGTCCAGCAAGCTTTGGGATGACAGTCTTAGTGGTACGATTCAAGACAAGACGATCGGTATTATGGGTACCGGATCCATCGGTTCTGCCGTTGCCCAGACCTGTGTGCAGTTGGGTATGCATGCGATCGGCTTTAACACCTCGGGTTTGCAGGTAGCGCCTTTCAAGACAGTGTTTGCAACGGATGAACTGGCCGCCTTTCTCGAGAGCTGTGACTATGTCATCGGTATTCTGCCTGATTTGGAGGCTACGACCGATTTGCTTGATGCGGCGGCTTTCGCAAGCATGAAAGACACGGCGCTGCTGATCAACGTCGGGCGCGGCAATCTCATTGATGATAAAGCCTTGGTACAGGCGCTGAAACAGGAGCAGATCGCGGCTGCGGTGCTGGACGTTTTTAAACAGGAGCCACTGCCTGCGTCGAGTCCATTATGGGCGGCACCCAGGCTCACTATTACGGGCCACATTGCTGCGGTCAGCCGCCCCGATGATATCGCGATTCTGTTCGCGGAAAACTATAAGCGCTTTGCCAGTCAGCAGCCTCTACTGCACCTCATCAATCTCGACAAAGGCTATTAGACCGCACAATGCAAATGCTTGGAATTAAAAACCCTGCCCTGCTCGGTCTGCTCTTGCTGGTTCTTGCAGAGGATACTTTAGCCCAGGCTGCTGCAGAGAGAATTGATGAATCCAGCGTGCTTGCTGTGATGCAGCAGAGTGCCCGCTTAGCGTCAGATGTGGAGCGTGATGCACGCAGCAAGCCGCATAAGATCATACCGCTGCTGAGTCTCGCTAAAGGTGACCGTGTAATCGATATCTTCGGTTCCGGAGGTTACTACAGCGACCTGCTGGCGAGGTTGCTAGGAGAGGAGGGCGCCGCCATCCTGCACAACAATCAGGGCTTTGAGCAATGGGGTACCAATATTCTGCAGGATCGCTTCGCTAACGGGATGCCTGACAATGTAGTGAGTCATACCAACAGCGGCATAAATCTCGGCCTAGAGCCAGCCAGCATGAATGCCGCGCTGATTGTCATGGCGTTGCACGATCTGTACGTGATTCCGAGACGATATAATGGCGAGGCTTATGTCGCAGTGGGGCCACCTGCAAATGTTGCCTACTTCTACGAACAATTATTGGCGGGGCTGAAGCCCGGCGGCCGCTTCGTTGTGGTTGATCACGCAGGTGAACCTGGCATGGCCCATGAGCAGACCACGGATCTGCATCGAATTGGGGAAGATTATTTGCGCGCAGATATTGAGGCCCATGGCTTCAAATATATTGGCAGCGAAGCAGCGCTGCGAAATTCCGAGGACGATCGTGCGCGCATTGTGTTCGATGAGGATCTGCAGGGCAGAACCGATCGCTTTGTGCTGGTTTTTGAGAAGCCCTGAGTATGGACTGTCTCTGTATGAGTTTTGACGCCGGTTCGTTGGCGTGCAAACTGGAAGTGATGCGGCTATGTCTTAAGGTCAATAGTGGAATATTACGTTTTATTATCTGCTCTTTGCCGCGGTGAATCTCGGGCTAAGCTATCTTCTGCTCATGGGCTGGTGAGTCCACGTCAGTACCTGGAAGTCTCGACAGACTGTGAGAAAGGCCTTGTTGCTACTGGTCTCAGCTTTGTTGCTGTTGTTCTCGTCCTTAGTGCTCGGCTTTTTTCTACGGCAACTTTGAAGCCTGGCAGACCGCGCTTGACCCCGATTCGTCGGCACCGCTGTTTGAACTATTCGGGACCTCCACGCGGTTGCTTTGCCTGCAGGCATTGCGGGCATGCTGCAAGCCCTGGTTCGGCGGGTTATGATCAGCTCGTACCCTGAGTTGTTGCCTCGCTCTCAATTCTCGGTAGCTAAGTCTGTATAAAGCTGCGCTCGCTCCGGTTAAAATCCACTTCAAGGAATAGTTGCCTTAGTCATAGGCAACTTCATAAATCGGCTCATTATCGGATCTGCGCGCGATCGTGCGCTCAATGACGAATTCCTCCCTGTAGGCTACTGGGTCCATCACCTCAACCCGATAGAGAATTTCATTGTCGCTGACCGGTGTCAGATATTCGATCACTTCCAGTTTCTCAGATATACGCATGAGGAACTAAGAATGCTCCGTGCGGAAATTGCGGGAGTGAATGATTAGCGTGTTGTCCTCCAAGAACCCCAACGAATCGCCATTCCAGCAGCTCATGTGGTCACCGAGCTATTCACCTGACAACTTGATGATACGGGTATCATGAATCATCTCGGTCATGATCATCACATAGTCCTTGTTCTGCACAATCTGAAGGTTGGTATTCCAGGACATGGTATATAGTGAGGGAATGGCTAGCTTCACAGCTAGGCATCGTTCTCCGGTGCTATAGGCCAGAGCATTAGAGGCAGCCTCTAAACCTTCGGCCCGACGCTTCGCGTTGTAGTCCTAGAATTCTGCCCAGATTGGAAATTGTCCGTCGGCGGGTTCGAGCTCCAGCGATGTGCGGTATTCACTGAGCACCTTGTCGGGTTTGGCCGCAAAATTGAAATCCGCTTCGACGCCGATATAGGCGCCTGTTTCCGGTGCCGGTCGGCCCGGATAGAGAGCTGCCTCCCGAGACAGGTTGGCTGCCAAGGTTTCACACTTAATCGCCGCAATTTCCTCAGCCGTATGTGAGGCCTGTTCTCCAAGATCGCTCGGGCGGATAACCGGCGTGGTGCTGCCAAAGAACCAGGTACCTGTGAATTTGGTTGCCGGTATTCGTTAAGGGTCGGTTGATAGGGCTCTGCCGCCTGTCCGGCATTGAGGTAGGCATGGAGAATCAAGGCAAGCGCTATGCTTGCCGGCGTGGATAGGCGTTTCATGTCTCAGTTCCTGTCTGAAATTTCTACTGCTATTCAGAGCCCTGGCGGATCGCGTACTAAGATAAGAGACGATCAGGACCAAGGATTGTTACTGAGATTTCTTATTCCTGAGGAAAAGTATGGAAGAAGTCGGATCACTCTAACCTTTGACCGCGGTTCGAAAAGGTTGGACCGTAATGTCTTGCCAAACATTTTCAGTGACATAGGGGTCGTTATTCATCCAATGATCCAGCGCTTTGCGGTTTTCGAATTCTACCACCAGAGAGGACCCGATCATTTCGTCGGCGTCATTGAGAATGGCGCCACCAATTAGCACCTGCCCACCTGCCAATAAATCTTTGGCGCCTTCAATGTGTGCTGGACGAGCCGCGCTGCGGCGGGCCTGGGCATCTTCATCCTTGCCATCATAGGCTGTGATTAGAAACTGCATGCTTATCTCCTTCGTCTGTTTTAACTGGAAAGCTGTAAAAAAATGTCACTAAACACTGGCAGCAGCGACAGCATCAGTAGCGTTGCCATGGCATAGTTAAAGTACTTAACCGATTCTGGTTTCTGCAGCAAGCGCTTTAGCGAAGCGCCAAACCAGAGCCACAGCATGATGCAAGGCGCGCCAAAAATAAGAAATATGATTGCAATGACTAGCACCTGCAGACCATAGTCGCTGCCAGCGACGGTGTAGGTGGCGGTAGCGCCCACCGCCAGCACCCAGGCTTTAGGGTTGACCCACTGAAAAGCGGCGGCTTGTAAGAATGTAAAAGGTTTGCCCTCGGTCACGCTGAGATCTGAAACTGGGGCAGAGGCTATTTTCCAAGCTAGGAACGTGAGGTAGCTGGCCCCTGCAGCCTTCAGCAGCAAGTGCAGCACGGCATATTTCTCAAATAAGGAGGTCAGGCCCAGGCCGACGGCTATCACCATGGCTGGAAAGCCTAAAATGATACCAAGGTAATGAGGCAGGCTGCGCTGGATACCGTAGTTCAGCCCGGAGGTCATGATCATGGCATTATTGGGGCCAGGTGTCACACATGTGGCGATAGCGAACAAGATAATTGCCAGATATTCCATCGATAAACTACAGTACGGACTGATTCCTGTGATCACCAAATTTCGGGCGGACCACACTCTTCAGGGGAATCTGCATGCCGCCGGTTTCTTCAAGCCAGTCGTAGACCTCTGTGGCTAGCTCTGAGATGCGGTCCTGATGCTCAAGCGCATCGATTAGATTGTTGGTCTCGTTAGGGTCATTCTCCAGGTCGTAAAACTCATTCGTATCCCAGATGCCATGATACCGGATGTACTTGTATCTTTCCGTGCGCACTCCAAACATGGTCGGTGTCTGGGGAAAGTCCATCTCCCAGTAATATTCATAGAAAATACGGTCGCGCCAGTCCGTCTCATTGCGCGCGAACAGCGGTGTCATTGATATACCTTGCATATGGGGTGGCGTCTGCAGCCCGGCTGCTTCAAGAATAGTAGGCGCGATATCTATGTTCTGCACTAATTGCTCTATGGGCTCGCCAGCCACCAGCTGTTCGGGCCACCGCACCAGCAGCGGTACCTTGGCTGATTCTTCATAGAAATGGCGCTTGTCGATAAGACCGTGTTCTCCAAATGAGAAACCGTTATCCCCCATATAGATCACCAGTGTGTCTTCCGTAAGGCCATTGGCATCGAGATAATCCAGGACTGCGCCAACGCTGTCATCTATCCCCATTAAAGTTTCAGTATAGCGATGGAAGAATTCTTCAAAGTCGATCTGGCCATGATACATGTAGTCGACGCCGTGCCAGGATTCCCGCTGTGCCTTTACCCAGTCCGGCAGGCGTTCCTCACCGTAGTAGTCGCGGCCGCGCGAGGGTTCACCGCCGCTACCGGATGAGGGTAGCTGGGGTTCGCCATAGACCGGCGTGTTATAGGAATCCGGGTAGATAATGGACTCCTCAGCATGCATGTCCTTATGACGCTGCGCCGGTTGGAACTGGGAATGCACTGCCTTGTGAGACAGATAAAGAAAGAAGGGTTGCTCTGTGTTCCTATTCTCGAGCCATTCCACGGCGTGGTCCGTCAGCAGGTCGGTAATATAGGACTGCTCATCATATTCAACCCGTTCGCCGTTGATGTTCAGGGTTGGACCGTAGTAAACCCCCTGGCCGCGGAAACTTTCCCAATGATTAAAACCGGGCTGGGGCGCGTCGGAATGGTTACCCATGTGCCACTTGCCGAAGAAGCTGGTCTGATAACCGGCAGCTTGTAAATACTGTGGAAAAAAAGTCAGGTTGCCAGGGTCGGGTGCGGCATTGTCCACCACTGTATGCGTGTGGGAATAGAGCCCGGTCAGAATAGAGGCGCGGCTTGGTGAGCACAGGGCGGTGGTAACATAGGTATTGGGAAAATAAGCGCCTTCCGCCGCCAGTCGGTCCAGGTTCGGCGTCTGCAGCCACGGGACCTTGCCGGTAAAGCCCATGAAGTCAAAACGATGATCATCGGAGAGAATATAAATAACGTTCTTTGGCGTACTGCCAGCTATAGGCGCCAAGGCAAATTTGGCTTCCTGTTGGTCTGAGCAGTAGGCCAGAGTGGCGAGCAAAGTGCAGAGCCCGGCGGGCTTTAAGAATGTGCCATTTAACATATGATTCACTCAGAACTTGTCATTGTTGTCATGTTTTATTGAACGCTGTGCCGAAGTCTAACATGCGCGTTACGTCTGGGCCCGCCCCGGTTCTGGCTACCCAGGCCGAGGCAAGCTATGATGCGCAGCCATGATTCTGGGAGCCCTGATACCGATTTTTGCCATTATTCTGCTAGGCTTTCTGATCAGCCGCACGCCGATATCTTCCCCGGAGGTTTGGCAGGGCCTGGAGCGTCTGACCTACTACCTGTTTTTTCCAGCACTGCTGGTGAATCGTCTCTCGCAGACCAACTTCGAGGTCAGTGAGCTGCTGGAAATCGGGTATGTGCTTGGTTTCGCGCTATTCGCCTTTACTATTCTGTTCACCGGGCTAAGACAGTTCATTGCCAAGGGCAAGGGCTCACTCAGTTCGGTCTACCAGGGCAGCATCCGTTTCAATACCTATATTGGCCTTGCCTGTGTGGAAGCACTCTACGGTGAAAGCGGCCTGACTCTGGCGGCATTGTGCCTGGTGGTCTATATCCCGCTCGTCAACGTTCTCAGTGTGATCTCAATCAGTGCCAGCGGCGGCAACCGCAACCGCTGGGTCATAGTTACCGGCTCAGTGCTAACCAATCCGCTGGTTCTGGCCTGCTTTCTCGGTATGGGGCTGAGTTATTATAATGTGGAAGTACCGGATCTGGGCTGGGAGATTATTGAGGTGTTGAGTCTCCCGGCCTTGCCCCTGGGGCTGCTTGCTGTGGGCGCGGGTATTCACTTTGTGGTGATTGGTGATCAGACCTGGCAACTGGCGGTGGCGCTGTTCTGCAAATTGCTGGCATTTCCTGCCCTGGTGGTTGTGGCTACGCTGCTATTTAAATTGGCCCCAGGGCTGTCGGCAGTGCTGCTCTTGTTAACCTGCCTACCGGCACCATCATCTGCCTATATCCTGGCACGGCAGCTGGGTGGCAACGTGAGCCTGATGGCCAATATCATCACCCTGCAAACCCTCGTTGCGCTTTTCACCATTCCCCTGTGGATAGATATTGGTGATCGCTTTCTCTGGTTAAACTTGGTTCTCTGATGCAACCCACCCATAAAGATTTCTGGTTCATACCCCTGGGCGGCTGTGGCGAGATTGGTATGAATCTCAATCTTTATGGCCATGCTGGCAGATGGTTAATGGTGGACTGCGGCGTCACCTTTGAAAAATATCCTGAGGCATCACGGACCGGTAATCGAGTAGAAATGCCGGATCCCGCATTCATCAGTAACCGGGCCGAATCGCTGGAAGCTCTCATCGCTACCCATGCCCACGAGGATCACATCGGCGCCATTGTCCACCTGTGGGAGCAGTTTCGCTGCCCTATTTACACCACGCCGTTTACCCGCAACGTGGTACTGCGCAAACTGCGAGATAAAGGCCTCAACGCGCCAATTATTACGGTGCTTGAGGGCGCAGAAATCACCCTTGGGCCTTTTCGCGTAAGATGGTTGCCTATTACTCACAGCACACCGGAAACTAATGCTCTGTTGATTACCACGGCGGTGGGCAACGTGCTTCATACCGCCGACTGGAAGCTGGACTCGGCGCCGATTGCCGGTCAGGCAATCAACCCGCAACTGTATCGTTCGCTGGGACAAAGCGGAATCGACGTCGTGGTCTGTGACTCCACCAATGCCATGATGGCTGGCCACTCGGTATCAGAATCGGAGCTGTTCAATGGCTTGAATGGAATCATCGGGGAGTCCACGCAGCGCGTGGTCGTTGGTTGCTTCTCCAGCAACGTGGCTCGCATGCAGACCTTGGGGCATGTGTCACGGGTCAGTGGCCGTTATCTCGGTTTGTTGGGACGCTCCATTCAACGGATGGTTTCCAGTGCGCGAGCAGCCGGTTACCTTAGGGAAAATTTCAACCTGGTTGATAATTTTGATTTGGCTTATCTGCAACCCGAAGAGGTGCTGCTGGTAGCCACTGGCAGTCAGGGTGAGCCCGGGGCTGCCTTGCATCGACTGGCGGCCGACAGCCACCCGGATGTTAATCTGTCTGCCGGTGACCATGTGATTTTCAGTACCAAGACTATTCCCGGTAATGATGAGCAGGTGGCCCGTCTGGTAAATGCGTTCCGCGCGCGCGGTATTAAGGTTACTCTGGCCGACGAATCAGATACACCGCTCCATGCTTCCGGGCATCCATGTGAGGATGAGCTGAGGCAAATGTATCAATGGACTAAACCGCGCCTCGTCATCCCCGTGCACGGTGAAGCAAAGCACATGCGCGCAAATGCCAGGTTGGCGGACAAGGTTGGTGTGCCGCATCAACTCGTTGGGCAAAACGGAGACTTGTTTGATCTGGTTGCGTCACGTATTGAAAAAGGCGAAGTCGTGACGGGTCGGCTGTGGTATGACGAGGGTAATCGCAAACTAGTGCCTGTGAGGTGACCTGGCAGCTACCTGGCTTTGAGCCTGACTGCCAGTTTGCCGCGAGTTCGAATAGGTGAGGGTAAAGCTTGTCAGAGATGTAGCAGGAACGCGCCTGCACCATAAGGAATGTCCTTCAATTGCGCGAAGGCCAGTATTTCTGCATTGCCATTAGCGCATCTAACAGGGCGCTAGTATTCCTTTCTCCCAATTGACTGAGTGCACTGGCAGCTGCCTCAATACTTGCCAGCCCATCTGGCTGTCTGCTGCTGCGGATGTGATACCTGCTGCTGATCGGGCTCTTGAGGTGGCAGACCCGCATCCCATGAAGCCAGGGATTCGAAAGCCAGATTTTTTTGGCCTTACGCCAAGTGCCATCTATTATGATCAAAGTGTCTATCGGCATGGTATCCATGCTCTCGTCAAGGGCTAGACTTGTGGTAGTGGGGAATAGAATGACTGCATTTGGATTTGACAGTAATCTGCCGCGCACAGCGCTAAAGTCCTTGGGGGTTTCTCCCACAATGGTTTCTGTCTCGGGTGCCACCAGTGAAATTAGTCGCGCTGTGTTTTTGGCATGCTTGACTTCGGAGGGGTGCTGTAAGACAACGATTTGGGTTTGATAGCCTGTCTCGTTAATCGCGCAGCAAACGCAGGACTGCTGGGGATAGGCACAGCGGGGGCAATCGGTTCTAGGCATTGATAGGCGTTACCAGGCAAGAGTGTTGAATACTTGTCGAGACTGTATCTGGCGTGATTCGACTCGGTTAGCCTTTATATCATTTTGTTTGATTTCGGTATTGATACTGCCAAAGTTTTTTGGAACGCGCGCACTTGTACCGGAACCGCAAAACTAGACCTTCTCTATACTAAGTTGAACCGGTTTCAACGCAAAAGAACAAAGTGTGGAGTGGAAGGCAGACTAATATAGAGCAACTAAGCTCCGCCTGGTTTGGTTTTGACTGACTCGAATCGCCTTAGCGCCAGCGCGCCAACTTCACCGCAACTGCAGAACCGTATCCAACCAGCCAGCACCAGGCTCTCAGCGCATGGTTTCGGGACTTTACCGCCGCTCTTGCCTCATCTCGATGGCAAAGTTCATCCGCCTGACATTGTTCAAGCAAGTTACGAAGGGCCGGAAAGCTGCCATCTTGCCTCAGACTGTCAATCTGATGCTGATAATGACTATCTACGAAGGTTTCCACAGCATCGATAGTGGCATAAACAGAGTTGTCGCCGAATATCGCCGGGATTGCGCCGGTGAGGAATCCTGCCAGCTTCCAGACAGGAATGAATACGCTGATTTGCTGCTCAGGTATCTGTTTCGAAACAAGGGCCAGGTGCTGTTCTTCTGTTGCTAGATGTTGTTGTGCGAATTTTCTTAGCTCCACATTTGATGTGACGGCCAGAATGCCGCGATAAATCCAGACCGCACCGGTTTCGCCAGCGTGGTCAGATCGTAGCTCTGCAAGCAACCTCTGCGGCAATTCCCGAGATTTAAAATCCTGTGACACGGACTCATTCATGATGATTAGTACGCTCTGAGTTGACGCGCAGACCACGACAATCTATGTGCCGGCAGCTAGCGTAAGTGCTAGTATGAAATCACTTTACTGGATGACTCATGACTTGCGCCTGGATGACAATCCGGCGCTGCTTCAGGCTGCCCAGTCTGAGGAGCTGCTGCTGGTTTATGTCGTAGATCCGGCCTGGTTCAGGGTTAATCGCTTCGGACAGCTGAGTATGGGGAGTCATCGCTGGCTTTTTGTTCAACAGGCCTTGATGGATTTGGACAGTGCATTGCGAGACCTGGGACATCGCCTGTGCATTGTTGAAGGTGGTCCAGAGGACGCCATTGCCCAAATCCTGCACCAAATACCGTTTCAGCGGCTTGTGATTTCGCAGCAGTTCGGGAGCGATGAGCTTGACAGGATTGAGCAGCTACAAAGGGTTCACCCACAAGTGCAGTTCGAGATCGTTGATACCTATACCCTGTTTGATCGACAATCGCTGCCGATGCCAGTCGCCGATATACCGGAGACGTATTCCAAGTTTCGACGCAGGGCCGAGAAAGCTTCAGCAGTTGCGCCTATCCCGCCACCGACAACTCTGCCATCGATGGTGCAGCTTAATGCCGACCGCTTCCCGCTACGGGCGGAGTTTGAGGTTTTCGAGGGCCAGTTTCACGGTGGTGAAGCCGCAGCCCAGCGGCATGTTGAACGCTATTTTGGTGAAGACCTGCCACTTAATTACAAGCAGGTGCGCAATGCGCTTGATGGCTGGGAGAACTCGTCGAAGATGTCTGCCTGGCTCAATGTTGGGTGTTTGTCGACCCGGCGCATGTTGCATCACATTCACGATTATGAAGAGTCACGCGAGAAAAACGATTCCACTTACTGGCTCTATGTTGAATTATTGTGGCGTGAATATTTTCAGTGGTTGGCCCTGAAAATTGGCAAGGGTCTGTTCGCGAAAGATGGTAGCTCTTCACAAGCTTATGCCGGCATATTCGATCCTGCAGGTCTTGCTGAATGGTGTGGAGGTAATACTGCATATCCTCTTGTTAACGCTTGCATGCGTCAGTTAAACGCCACCGGCTACTTGTCCAATCGCGGTCGGCAGCTTGCAGCGAGCTGTCTGATCAACGAGCTGCAGGGCGACTGGCGCTATGGAGCCGGCTGGTTCGAACAGCAGTTGATTGATTATGATGTAGCGGCAAACTGGGGAAACTGGCAGTACATCGCCGGGGTAGGGGCCGATGCGCGCGGAGGGCGTCACTTCAATCTCGCCAAGCAAACCAAAATTTATGACGCCGATGGCAGCTACCGCAGGCGTTGGCTTTAGGCCACGTGCGAAATGCTGTTCGGAGACTCATCATGGCCCACAGTAAGACTCACCTGCCTGAAAAAATCTGCCCGGTTTGCAAGCTGAGCTTCAGTTGGCGCAAGAAATGGGCACGTGACTGGGAGCACGTTATATACTGCTCAGAACGCTGCCGTCGACAGCGCAAGCCCGATTCTGGCTAAGAGCGCAGTTTTGGGGGCTTCCTGATGTGCTGGCGCCATTTTTGGTTTGAGCTATTCAGTCCTTAACCTGATCGATGAAGGACTCGGGATATGAATCAGCCTCAGCCTCAAGCTTGTCCTGGGTTCTAAGTTCAAAATCCGACGCATTGTGGCGTTCACGCAGCTGGCGCTCTGGTGGCCCCCAATTTCGATTCACTATCCGACCTCGCTTAACCCCGGGCCTTCTGGCGATGGACTGTGCCCAACGCCCTACATTTTTATACGACTCAGTATCGAGAAACTCCGCCGCATCGTAAACCGTTCCGCTGTGAACAGCGCCATACCATGGCCAAATGGCGATGTCGGCGATTGAATACTCGTCCCCACACATATAGGCCTTGTCAGAGAGGTGTCTATCCAACACATCAAGCTGGCGCTTAACTTCCATGGTATAGCGGTCTATGCAGTATTCAATCTTCTCGGAGGCA
>Ga0315330_10001479_pt1 | contig 15843 bp, 17 predicted proteins | sample M140m34915metaG_FD_203453 | JGI IMG/M metagenome (GOLD analysis project Ga0315330, IMG submission 203453) | Ammonia-oxidizing marine archaeal communities from Monterey Bay, California, United States - M1 40m 34915 | ecosystem: Environmental > Aquatic > Marine > Intertidal zone | place: USA...
ACCATTTTCTTTCAAATGGATCCATTTTAGAAATTGGGTTTTCAGACTTTTTCTTTTTTTTATTCTGCCAGAAATACCAGCCATATATACTCACCAGAAAGAAATAAGCATTTATGAGCATATCCCCCAAAAGATTGGCTTTGAATAATAAATAAACAAATATTGCAGTAGAAATCATTCCTGATGGATATACGGCAATTTGATCGCGTTTAGCAAAATAAACACTAAGAAGTCCGAATATTACTGCAGTCGCTTCTAAAGCGATATCTAGAGTCTGATAATTTTCATAGGGCCTAATTAAAAATTCAAAAATTGGGTTCATAATTACTACGGTCGCCTTTAACTATTTTTAAATGTAACATTACTGAATTCTCTTCCTTGAAAGTTTTTCGAATAAGGGGTAAAAGGCCTTGCATTACCGAGTCAAAATCGCCATATACTTGTGTGCTTAAAGGGTTCTCTTTTATTATAAAGCCTAGAGATCTAAGTTGTAGTATAAATGATTTTATTGTTGGTATAAAGTCCTTTTTTAAAGGAGTCAAAGTTAATTCTATAGAAATTTTCATTTATTGTTTTTTGTTGTTGCAAGACTTAAACAAAAGCCATCAAAGTATCTAAAGTATAATTTATATTTTTTAACACTATTTCTGAAAATAATTGACCCAATCCCTTCCTTTGAGTTGTCTTCAAGTGGATCAATTAATATTTGTTTGCTAAAATTTAATCCAGGTTTTCTAAAGGCCTTATATAGTGCTTCTTTAGCGGTCCAAATCTGAGAAAGATAATGGATATCCTTATTTTTTTTTAAATCCGAAGACTCTTTTATATGTAAAAATCGAGGTGCAATCCTAACAATTTTTTCATGAAAATATTCTAGATCAATTCCTACTGGTTTAGAGGAAATTACAATTGCAGCGATATCTTTGGAATGACTTATAGAAAGGTGTCTACCGTCAGTTAGATAAGGTGCGCCATTTTTATCATATTTGTGATTTAAAGGCTGAATATTATGGCTTTTTAATAGTTTTCTTATCGCTAAATAACCTTTCCTATGAACTTTACTCCTTCGTTTAGATAGTCTAATTAAAGCATCTTTAGAAAGTTCCAAACCGTTAGCGAGTTCACTTTCAGACTCATTAATTTTCCACATTCCAATTTGAGTCGTTAATTCTATGTTTTCATTGTAAAATAGGGGCATTTGAAATCATCTAGAAAGGTTGTATTTTTGCACTTGTAAAACACAAAGGTACAATTATGGAATCTAAAACATCCGAACACTTGTCATATAAAGTAAAAGACATTTCACTCGCAGAATGGGGGCGTAAAGAAATTTTACTAGCAGAGAAAGAAATGCCTGGATTAATGGCATTAAGAAAAGAATTTGCTAAAGAACAACCCCTGAAAGGAGCAAGGATTGCCGGTTGTCTTCACATGACAATCCAAACTGCTGTACTTATTGAAACTTTAGTTGCACTGGGAGCTGAAGTAACATGGAGTTCTTGTAATATTTTTTCTACTCAAGACCATGCCGCCTCTGCCATTGCTGCTGCGGGAATTTCTGTTTATGCCTGGAAGGGCATGAACGAAGAGGAATTTGATTGGTGTATAGAACAAACTCTTCTTTTTGGAAATGATCAAAAGCCTTTAAATATGATTTTGGATGATGGGGGTGATCTAACTAATATGGTGTTAGATAAATACCCACAATTAGTAAATGAAATTCGTGGGCTTTCAGAAGAAACAACAACAGGTGTCCACAGACTATATGAGCGTGTTAAAAATGGAACCCTCCCAATCCCAGCAATTAATGTAAATGATTCTGTTACTAAATCAAAATTTGATAACAAATATGGATGTAAAGAAAGTGCCGTTGATGCGGTTCGCCGTGCCACAGATATTATGCTTGCTGGAAAACGTGTGGTAGTTTGCGGTTATGGAGATGTTGGAAAAGGAACTGCGGCCTCTTTTCAAGGAGCTGGAGCCATTGTTACTATAACAGAAATAGATCCCATTTGTGCACTCCAAGCAGCAATGGATGGTTTTGAAGTAAAAAAATTATCTAGTGTCATATCGAATACTGATATTGTATGTACTGCTACAGGGAATAAAGATATTTTGAAGAAAGAATATTTTTTAGCAATGAAAGACAAGGCCATTGTTTGTAACATTGGTCACTTTGATAATGAGATTGATATAGCTTGGCTAAATGAAAACTACGGACATACTAAATCAGAAATTAAACCACAAGTTGATCTCTACACTTTAGAAGGTGATAAACAAATCATTGTATTAGCAGAGGGAAGATTAGTGAATTTAGGTTGTGCTACAGGTCATCCAAGTTTTGTGATGAGTAACTCCTTCACTAATCAAACCTTAGCTCAAATAGAATTATGGCAACGTTCAGATCAATACGAAAATAGAGTTTATATGCTCCCTAAGCATTTAGACGAAAAAGTAGCTGCCCTTCATTTAGATCACCTAGGCGTAGAGCTTGAGGCGCTTTCTCCGGAACAAGCTAAGTATATAGGCGTATCAACTAAAGGTCCTTATAAACCAGAATACTATAGATATTAAAGGCTAATATGTGTTAAATTTAAATAAAAATTAGGTATAAAAAAACCCACTTAAATAAGTGGGTTTTTTATATTTTAAGTTAAGTATATCGAAACAACTATGCTTCGAATGGAACAACAGACACAAAAGACTTATTATCTTTCTTCTTAGTAAATTTAACAACCCCATCGACTTGTGCGTGAAGCGTATGATCCTTACCTAAATAAACATTTTCTCCTGGGTTATGTGCAGTTCCACGTTGTCTGATAATAATATTCCCCGCTCGAGCTGCTTGTCCCCCAAAAATCTTAACACCGAGTCTTTTGGATTCAGATTCTCTCCCATTTTTAGAACTTCCTACTCCTTTTTTATGTGCCATGACAATTCGATTTTATTTTTTGTTTAATACTTTAATTAAATCTGCTTTTTTCATAGTAGAAATTCCCTCAACACCTCTTTTTTTTGCTTCAGATTTAAGCTGTGTAACAGTCATACTGGTTAAATCTTTTTTATCAGTTTTTGAAGCTTCTTTTTTTGGAGCTGGTTTTTTAGAGTCCGCTTCCTTGTCAATCGTGACAGCTTTAGTTTCTTTTTTGGACTTCACAGGTTTAACGGCTTCCTTAGATTTTGTCCCACTAGCTTGAATTTTTTCAATCACCAACTCCGTAAGTGATTGGCGATGGCCGTTTTTTACCCGATATCCTTTACGTCGTTTTTTCTTGAAGACAATCACTTTGTCACCTTTAAGATGACTGACCACTTTTGCTTCTACAGAGGCTCCAGTGATAGCTGGGGCGCCTATGGAAACTTTTTGACCGTCATCTAGCAAAAAAACTTTATCAAAAGATACTTTTGAGCCCTCTTTATCTGCTAAACGATGTACAAAAAGCTTTTGGTCTTTAACAACTTTGAATTGTTGCCCTGCTATTTCTACTATTGCGTACATTTTTATTAATTTATTGGTCGGCAAATATAGTGCTTTTTAGGAACAATACAATTTTCTTTTTACCCTTATTCTATGTCTATAGAGTATTTACCAGGGCCAGTAAAATAAATAGCAATAAATGTAATTAAATACATTAATGATTTCTCTTTTCTAGAAAAAGGATCGCCATCATGTGCAATTGTAAAAGCCACTAGCATTGTAAGTGTAGGGAAAATAGTAAATAATCGAGTTTTCCATCCAATAATTATAAAAATAGGTGCTATAAATTCCCCAAATGATGCTAGGATTAATGAAAAAGAAGTGCCTATTCCAAGGGGATCACTAAACTTAAAGTTTCCATTAATTACTTTTAAAAACTTTCCATATCCATGAGTCATCAATCCTATTGAAAATCCAACTCGTAGAATTAGTAAGCCTAGGTTAAATGAAATTTTTTTCAATTTGGTATCTTATTTAATCATTAAGCTAAATATTATTATTTTTTAAATAATCTTTAACCGTTTCTTCTAGTCCTAATTCAAAAGAAGTTTTTGGTTCCCATCCTAATTTTCGTTTAATTTTTGATGCATCAATTGCATAACGATAATCATGCCCTAAACGATCAGCAGCAAAATTCACTAAGGATTTTGAAGTCCCCTTTGGACGATTTAATAAACGATCTATTATTTCTATTAATCGCTGAACAACATCAATATTTCGTTGTTCATTATTCCCCCCTATCACATAGCTTTCACCTATTTCCCCTTTATGAAGAATAAGATCAATTGCTTCTGCATGATCTTCCACATAGAGCCAATCTCTGATATTTTCCCCTTTACCATAAACGGGAAGTGATTGTTTATTGACAATATTTTGAATCATTAGAGGGATAAGTTTTTCTGTATGCTGTGCGGGGCCATAATTATTTGAAGAGTTAGAGATTAATACAGGAAGGCCATATGTATGGTAATAGGCTCGTACTAAATGATCAGAAGCAGCCTTAGAGGCTGAGTATGGGGACCGTGGGTCATATGGTGAATCTTCGTTAAACTGCCCCTCTATTCCAAGACTTCCGAAGACTTCATCTGAAGAAATGTGATAGAAGCAATTTTGTTGAGAATGGTTTTCCCAGTTTTGACGCGCTACTTCTAAGAGATTTAAAGTGCCTTGAATATTGGTTTTAGCGAACCCAAGGGGATTTTTTATAGAATTGTCTACATGAGACTCTGCGGCAAGATGAACTACCGCGTCAAAGCCATATGTTTTGAATAAAGATTGCAGGATTTCAAAGTTATTGATACTCACTTTTTTAAAGAGGTGATTTGTTGCATCCTGACAATCTTTTATGTTTTCTAAATTTCCAGCATAGGTAAGTGAATCCAAATTTACAATTAGGGAATCAGGGTACTGTTTTACCAATCTTCTAACCACATGTGAGCCAATAAATCCGGCTCCACCTGTTATTAAAATCGACTTAAATTTTTTCATTTTTGTCAATTCGTTTTAAACATCTTTTCAATGAATCCTCCCAAGAAGGTATGTTTAAAGATAAATGGTTTTCAATTCTTTTAGTGTCTAAAACAGAATGTTTGGGGCGTTTTGCTAGAGTAGGATATTCTGCTGTTGAACAAGATTTTATTTGACAAGTACTTTTTTTTATAGCAATAATTTTAGATGCAAAATCAAACCATGTCGTTGTGCCCTGCATAGCATAATTATAAGAATTAAAGTCAAAAAAATCTGGTTTGGAGATATTACTTAAAACTATTCTTGCTAAATCAATTCCATAAGTAGGTCGTCCATACTGATCATTAACTACTTGGATGGTTTTTCTTACTTCGCTAAGCTTCAGGATAGTTTTTACAAAATTTTTGCCAAAAGGACTAAATAGCCAAGAAAGTCTAATTATTATATGAGGACAACTTGCCATTTTAATAATTTCTTCACCTTGAAACTTTGAAGATCCATAAGTATTAATCGGTTGAATTATTGAATCTTCTTTGTAAGATTTTGTAGATAATCCGTCAAAAACATAATCCGTAGAAAAATGAATTACAGATAGAGCCTTCTCCTGAGCAAAATCAATTATATTTTTTATCCCTCCTACGTTAATTCTATGAGCAAGAAGAGGTTCATCTTCTGCTTTATCGACCTGAGTATAAGCTGCGCAATTAATAATCCCATCAAAAGGTCTCTTTTGATATATATTGTCATAAGATTTTGGAACGGTTATATCTGCTTCTGCTTTTTGGGTAAAAATCAGATTTTGCTCAGGAAATTCTTGAGCAACTGCTTGAAAACACTGCCCAAGTTGACCGTCAGCTCCAGTAACTAAAAAACTAGGCATAAAAATTTTTCTCGTAATCAAATATAATCGCATGCTGAAGTAAAGGATGATTTTGATCCTTCTCAGATTGAATCCATTTATCTTTAGGAATTCTCCAATTAATCTTTAAACTTGGATCGTCAGGTGCAATGGACCCTTCACTTTCTGGATGATAGTACTGATCCACTTTGTAGAGGAAAACGGAATCCAGACTTAGGGTAATATAACCATGTGCAAAGCCCCGAGGAATGAACAGTTGTAATTTATTTTCATCTGATAATTCTTGTGTAATGTGCTGACCAAAAGTTGGAGATCCTTTTCTAATATCAACTACAACATCTAAGACACTCCCTTTTATAACGCTGACCAATTTGGACTGAAAGTGAGGGTGTAATTGATAATGTAACCCACGAATTACGCCTTTTTTTGAATACGATAAATTATCCTGACAAAAATGAATTTTATGCCCTACCGCTTTTTGAATGAATTTTTTTGAAAAGTGTTCTGAAAAACTTCCTCGTGAATCTGAATGAACAACTGTCTTTATAAGAAGTACTTCCTTGAAGAGTGTTGGAGTTATTGTCATTTGGAATATCGTTTAATTAAATATTGCCCGTAAGAACTATCCTTCATTTGATTTGCACTTTCAATTAGTTGTTTTTTTGAAATTAAATCTTTTTTGAAAGCAACCTCTTCTATACAACCAACTTTTATTCCCTTTCTCTTTTCTATAGTCTCGATAAATTGACTTGCCTCAAGAAGAGACTCAGGTGTTCCAGTATCTAGCCAAGTGAAACCTTGTTTTAATTGTTCTACCTTAAGTCTTCCTTGTTTAAGATAAAAGTTGTTTATAGAGGTGATTTCCAATTCACCCCTTTCTGATGGCTTAATTTTTTTTGCTGCTTTGATAACAGAATTTGGATAAAAATAAAGTCCAACTACAGCTTTACTACTTTTGGGATTTAAAGGTTTTTCTTCAATAGAAAGGGCCTTACCATTATCATCAATTTCCACAACTCCATAACGTTGAGGGTCTTTTACTGTGTAACCGAAAATAGTTGCTATTTTTTCTGATCTAACTTTTTTGACAACTGCCTCTAGATGTTCAGAAAAATCTATTCCATGAAAAATATTGTCTCCTAGGATTAAACAAACAGCGCTATCCCCAATAAATTTTTCTCCTAAAATAAATGCTTCTGCTAATCCTTTAGGCTCTTTTTGAACCTTATATTGTAAGCTAATTCCATATTGATTCCCATTTCTTAAAAGACGCCTATATCCGTCAATATCCTCGGGTGTACTAATGATCATTACTTCTCTTATCCCGGCAAGAATCAATACCGAAAGGGGGTAATATATCATTGGTTTATCATAAACTGGAATTAGCTGTTTTGATACTCCTAAAGTTATTGGAAAAAGTCTGGATCCTATTCCACCGGCAAGAAGAAGTGCTTTCAATTAAAATAAATTTTTTTAGATTTCAAACGAAAATTTTTTGCCCTAAATAGTTATGAAGCATTAATTTATTAATTGTTCAATATCTTCTTTTCGAAGAATATTCTTCCAAGTTGTTAAGTTTTTCGGTTCAAATGTAATTGAAACCATATCCCGCTTAAAACCTAGTTCAGGTATGGTTGCACTATGATAGTTGTTAAATGTGCTCACAAATAAAAAATCTCCCCTTGATCCTAAAAAATATGACACATACTTTTCGTCAATATTTATATTTACTGAACGATTTCCTGGATTTTTAAGATCTGGATACTTTTTATCAACTTTTTGCATATCCTCAGATTTTATATATCTGAAAGGACCATTTTTTCGATTGGTATCGTGAAGAAGGATGAACATTTGAACATTAGTTACTCCAATAGTATCACGATGCCAAGCGTTGCTGTAAGCTTCTTTACCTCTTTCCATCTCTGGAATATGAATGTTTCTATAAGTTTGACAAGATCTTAACACTCCTTTAGCGCCTAAAGCATTCTCAATATTAGTCCAGTTTTCTAGAATCACTTCTAAAATCCTCTTTGGTATAAGGTTAAATTCAATATAGTGAAATTCAGAATAAACAATATTATTCACTTCTGTTCGAGGAGCCAATTTACTCTCCACTAATAACAATTCATTATCCTCTAATTCAACCTTACCCCTCAAAGAAAGTGGATGTTTTTTTGCTTTGAATTCAAAAATTAAATTTAATATTTTATCTCGAATTTTTTTTATCATTTTTGATTGTATTGATCCATAATTATTAAGTAATATACAAATTAAGTCATATAAAAAGAGGTGTGTTTAAAGATGATATAACTAAATTCTTACAAATCATTTATTGTAAAAAATACAATGAACAGAGATTCTATTTAAAAAAACTCTTTAGTGACTCTAATTCTTCTCTTTTTATCTGAAAATCATTATCAAAATATGAATTAGTCTGGATTTTTAAATCTTTAAGAATCTGAAAATATATATTCCTATTGGCATGAGATCCATCTAAATAAAATGAATCATCAAATAAAATATAATTAGTAAAGTCTTTAAACTCATAATTATTTTCTTTAAACAATTTATTAATTTCTTTTAGACTTTTTTTTATAAAAGAAAAATCATAATTCTCTGATTTCATTTTTTTCAATACAGATGGAGCAAATGGAGGAAAAAATCCATAAACTACGATATTTTTTTCTTTGCAATACTCTAATATTTTTTTTAATTTTTTGACTTGATTATAATCTACATCTGACCCTGTAATCCTCTCATATTTAATTTTAAAATAAATATCTTCATCAGCAATTTCACCTGACCAAACACCCAAATCCTTTAATTCTTCTTGAGTTGTTATAAATCTTTCCCCATCAAAATAAGAACCATCATTCCTAAAGCCTGAATGATTAACAATTGCTTTAATTCCTATTAAAACTTTTTCATCAAAATATTTTAATTCATCAAAAAAAATAAAGGGTATGTTTAGATTATTCTTTTTAAAGTTATTAGTAAATCTGTGAAAATAACTTTTATTAAAATTCCATTGGTCTATTCCAAATATTATAGTGTCATTTTTATCAAATTCTAGCTCACGAATTAGATTAAAAACATCTTTTAATGACCAAGCAATCATTGAATAATTATATACACTTTGATTCATAAACATTGCTTTTTCAAAACCAGCTGTTCTAGAGGATCCAATTATAGAAATGTCTTTTTTTTCTTGTTTAAGTTTAAAGTCAATTATTGATTGTTTGAATTTTGGATTAAAGTAAATCTTTTGGCTTTTAGAAATGTCTGAAAGTCTATTTAAAAATGTTTCATTTATAAAAAACATTATAGCTAATCCAACGAAAACTAAGATGAATAACTTCCCACTATAAATTAAAAATTTATTCATTAAAATTCGAAATATATAAATTCACTAGATTGATTATAAAACCAAATCGAACAAAAAATAATTATAGTCAATAATAATAATTCGAGATTCTCAGGAAATTTAAAGTCTAACCTTTCTCTTCTCCTTAAAAAATAATCAATTATGATTAATGGGATAATGTAAAAACCACCCGCTCTATTTGTTTCAGGGATACTAAATTCAAAAAACATACTATAGAGATAGCATAAAGAATCTGAAATTGTGTCACTCCTGAAAAACACCCATCCCACTGTGATGGTTATAAATGTCACTCCTACTTGAAAAAATTCTCTTGGAGAAGGCAAAAAACTGTTCTGGCTTAATACAGAATTTCTGAAAATTCTATTAGTTTTAAAAATAAATGATGGAATAAATAATATTGAGTGAAATAATCCCCAAAAAATAAATGTCCAGTTTGCTCCATGCCAAAGCCCACTTAAAAGGAAAATAATAAAGATGTTTCTAATTGATTTTAGTTTTCCCCCTTGAGATCCACCAAGTGGAATATACAAATAATCTCTAAACCAAGTAGAAAGTGAAATGTGCCATTTTCTCCAAAACTCTCCTATATTCCTAGATAAGTAAGGGAACTTGAAGTTAGACATTAATTCAAATCCGAAGAGTTTTGATGTTCCAATTGCAATGTCTGAGTATCCACTAAAATCACAATAGATCTGGAAAGCAAAATAAATTGCTCCCAGCCAAAGTATTCCTCCACTAAAATCATTATAATTAGTAAATATATTGTCAACCATTGGAGCAAGTGAATCAGCTATTACTACTTTCTTAAACATCCCCCAAAGTATTAATCTTAATCCTTGAATTCCTTGTTCGTATTTAAACTCTCTTTTTTTTAATATTTGTGGAAGCAGGTTTGAAGCTCTTTCAATTGGACCAGCAACTAACTGAGGAAAGAAGGAAACAAAGGAGGCAAAAGAAATAAAATCTTTAGTTGGTTTTAATTTCTTCCTATAAACATCAATTGTATAGGACATTGTTTGAAATGTGTAAAATGATATTCCTACTGGTAAAATAATATTCAAAGTCCATACACTCTTTATTTCATAACCTACTGAACTGAACAAATCAATCCAAGAATCAACAAAGAAATTATAATATTTGAAAAACCCTAGAACACTAAGATTAAATAAAATTGAACACCAAAGAAGCAGTTTTTGTTTATTCTCTGAATCTTGTTTTAGAATTTTTAACCCAACAATGTAATCAACAATTGTAGAGAGAAAAATTAGTGATAAAAATCTAAAATCCCACCATCCATAAAACACATAAGAACTCAAAAGAATAAGTGAGTTTTGAACCTTAAGGTTTTTATTAAATACAAACCAGTACAATATAAAAACCGTTGGTAGGAAAAGTAAAAATTCAATAGAGTTGAATAGCATCTATATTTCCATTATTACTTCAAGTTTTTTGATTAAATAATTTTTACTAAATTTTTTATTATAGTAAACTAATCCGTTTTGCCCAAATGAATTTCTTTTAGTTTTTGATGAGTTATACATAGAAAGTATATTTTTACTAAGACCATTATAATCCTCTGAAGCTGAGCATAAACCTGACTTTGATTCAGAAATTATTTTTCTTCCTATACCATCTAAAGCACCAATAATTGGTTTTCCACAAGCTAAATATGATTGCAGTTTTCCTGGTATTGTATATGAAAAAATATCTGCTTTTTTAAGTGTTATAAGAAGAGAGTCTGCACAAGCAAAATAAAAAGGCATTTCTCCTGGAGGAAAGGAGCCTAAAAAGAAAAACTTATGGCTTATTCCTTTTTCTTTAATAATCCTTTTAATCCTCTCTTTATCTCTTCCATCTCCAAGAATTATTAAATTTATCTTATATTCTTTAATCAATTCAAATGCACTAACAATTGTATCAAAACTTTGTGCTACTCCTATATTTCCAGCAAAAAGTATGTTAAACCCTTTTGGGAATAACTTATTGTACTTTTGTTGTTTGTCTACAACCGTATAAAAGTTTTCAGCATAATAGGGATAGTAAATCAACTTATGGTCAGGTATGTTTTGGTTTTTTATGTAAGTCTTAAATTCTGGAGACTGAACCAAAATAATATCTGTAAATCTGTATATTATTTTAGTCATTTTATCTATCAGGCTTAAAATCGAACCATTAGATATACCTCCTGCAACACGAACAGATTCAGGCCATAGATCATGAACCCATAGGTATGATTTACATCTAAATCTTTTTGCTGCGACTACACCAAGTATTCCAACGGTGATTGGCGAAGGAGCAAAAATTAAAACTTTATCAAAAGTTTTTTTTAATTGAAAAATCTTAAAAAAGGCAAAAAAAACAAAAGAGAAATAATTTAAAAACAGTCTAAATCCCCTGCCTTTTTTTCTTAAAATTAGATTGGCTCTGTGAACTTTTACACCTTGAATTTTTTCCTCTGGAGGATTTTTCCACGAATAACCCTCAAAATAATCTCCTTTTGGATAATTAGGTTTTCCTGTTAAAACTTCAACTTGATGCCCCCTTTCTTTTAATGAAAAAACAAGGTCATTTATTCTAAAGTTTTCAGGGAAAAAGTATTGAGAAATTATAAGAATTCTCATCTAAGTCATTCTGGTTGAACTATCTTTTTTCCAGACTGTTTTATTTATATAATCTATGTAGCTTAAAATAATTCTTGAAACTTTTAAGGATACATTATCTACATTATAATCACTAACAATTCTTGGGTTCTTACCAGACTCAAATTGCTTGGTTACCATGTTTACAGATTCAAGAATTCTATTTTTCTCTAATCCTGACATTACAACTGAACCTTCATCCATTCCCTCTGGACGTTCATGTGCAGCCCTTATCATTATAGCTGGAAAACCTAGAATTGAGGACTCCTCTGATATCGTGCCACTATCAGAAATTACACATTTTGAATTTTGTTGAAGATTTACATAATCAAAAAAACCAAGAGGTTTTAAAAACTTAATTTTATGATCAATTTTAGGCCCTTTTAATTTCTCAATTCTTTGTCTTGTCCTTGGATGTGTAGATACAATAATTGGAAGACTGTAGGTTTTTACTAACTTATTTAAACTCTCAATAAATGAGGCTAAATTTTCTTTATAATCCACATTTTCTTCTCTATGTGAGGAAACAATAAAATAAGACCCTTTTTTAACTTTTAGTTTATTTAAGATATTACTACTGTCAATTTTATCTTTGTAGTGCAAGAGAATTTCTTTCATACAAGAACCTGTTTTAATAACAGTTTCAGGTCTTATCCCTTCAGCAATTAAGTAGTCCCGTGCTTGCTCTGTCAGGGGCATATTAATGTCGCTTAAGTGATCTATAATCTTTCTATTTAACTCCTCAGGAACTCTTTGATCAAAGCAACGATTGCCTGCCTCCATATGGAAGATTGGTATCTGTCTTCTTTTAGCTGAAATAACTGAAAGACATGAGTTAGTGTCTCCATAAAGTAAAACTGCATCTGGATTTTCTTTTTCTAAAATCTTATCTGACGCTGAAATTATATTCCCAATTGTCTGAGCTGTTGAATCGCCAACAGCATTTAAAAAATAATCTGGTTTTTCAACACCAAGATCATTGAAGAAAATCTCATTTAACTCATAATCATAGTTTTGCCCCGTGTGAATCAAAATATGATTTACATGCTTTTCAAGTTCTGCAATTACCCTTGAAAGCTTAATTATTTCGGGTCTGGTTCCGACTATTGTAACTACTTTAGTCATTTTAGGTTGTATAAGTTATTATTATTCTCACAATCTATATATAAATCAAATAGCATGTTATCCCATTCAGGTTTTTTAAAGCTCGTTTCTGCAAAAAACCTTTTCGAATTTAAGGATTTATTGGAGGAAAAAGACGTGTCTTTAACTATATCTAAGTTTAATTTAAAATATAGATTGATTTTAGTGATTAAATCAAACTTTGAAATGGGTGAAGAAGAGATATTGTATATGCCGCTTAAGCCTGGATATTTTTTTATAATTTTTACTAAAATATCAGACATCCATAAAGTTGTTACACCTGAATATATAGACCCTTCAAATCCCTTTATGGTTTGATTTTTATTTGAAATAACCCATTCTAAAAGTTCAGTCTTGTTATAGATTTCTCTCCCAATCATTGAAGACCTCAAAGTAAGTGTGCTTCTTGAGTTTATTTCTCCTTTTCCTTTTGAACTTCCATAATTGTCAATTGCATCACTTATATCAAAATCATTATAATTCCCCTTATCTCCAGAAAAAACACAATCTGTTGAAAAAAGAATTTGTTTTTTTTTATTTTTCTTACACCATAAATCAATTTTTCTTGGTAATAAAGTATTTATATATTCAGTTTCTTCATTATCAGCTGCACCCCTTCTTTTTGTTATACCAGCAGAGTTAATTATATAATCCGGTGAACACTTTTCAATTAGCTTTTCAATGTTTTGTTTAAGAAAATCAAAATCATAAATAGTAGAATTTGGAAATTTTATTTTAAAAAATTCTGATTGGTTTCTAGTATTTAAAAATAGATCAAAATCTAGTTTATTAAAAACTTGAGCCATTTTATGGCCTATCATTCCATCAGCTCCAAGAATTAATATTTTCATTTATAGCCTATACTAGCCAGAAGACTTATAAGATTCTTTTCAGAAAGCCTGTGAGTATTAAAAGAGTTGTATTCCTCGAGATCTTTGGTTAGTTTTCCTTCAGAAAAATACTTGTCATAATTCAAATCTCTGTTATCTGCAGGTACCCTGAAATAATTTTCGAGTTCATCTGCGACTAATCTTTCTTCTTTAGAGAGAAGTGTTTCATGCATTTTTTCAGCATGGCGAATGCCTATATTTTTTACTTCAAGTGATGAATTATATATTTTTTTCATTGTTGAAGCTAATTCCCCAATTGTTGTTGATGGTGATTTTTGAACAAAAATATCTCCTGACTTTCCATTATTAAAGGCAAATAGAACAAGATCAACTGCATCTTCTAAAGTCATCATAAATCTTGTCATTTTTGGATTTGTAACGGTTATATCATGACCAGATTTTAATTGATTATAAAAATGGGGAATGACAGACCCTCTTGAGGCCATTACATTTCCATATCTTGTGCCGCAAATTACTGTTGAGTCTGTTGTGCGTGATTTTGCGACAAAAACTTTTTCCATCATCGCTTTGGAGACACCCATTGCATTGATAGGGTAAACAGCCTTGTCAGTGCTTAAACATATTACTTTTTTTACTTTATTTTCAATGGCAACCGAAAGCACATTTTCAGTTCCTAAAACATTTGTTTTTACTGATTCAATTGGGAAAAATTCACATGAGGGAACTTGTTTTAAAGCTGCTGCATGAAAAATATAATCGACTCCTTGAATTGCTGGCTTTATGCTTTCTTTGTCCCTAACATCACCAATAAAAAATTTAATTTTTGGGTTGTCGAATTCAACGCGCATATCATGCTGCTTTTTTTCATCCCTTGAAAAAATTCGTATTTCTGAAATATCTGAATCAAGAAATTTATTTAAAACCGCATTCCCAAATGAGCCTGTACCTCCTGTGATTAATAAAATACTGTTACTAAACATAAACTATGTGTTAATATTTGAAATAAAGCTAAAGGTTTTTTTTGAAGTGTCCCGCCAAGAAAAATTTTTTAATTTTTTTAAGTTGTTTGTTCTTTGTTCAAGTAAAGGTAAATTACCAAGCAAATTTATTAATGATTGTTCAATTGATTCAACTAAAGTTGGGTTAAAATATATTCCACCATCACCAAGAAATTCAGGCATAGGCATTTTTTCACTACATGCAATAGGTAATCCTGACCCCATTGACTCAATTAAAATATTTGGCATATTTTCACATGAAGACGCGAATATTATTCCATCATGACTAGAATAAAAATTTTGGATTTTATTATATTCAACTTCTTCAATATAATTTATAAATTCATTTTTGGGATCTCTATCTTTCATAATTGAAATCATTCTTTTACCTGAGGGTTTATAGATAATAGATCCAATAAGAGTTAGTGAAACAGGATGTCCAATATCCCTTAGATTAGCAATAGCCTCAATAACATTCCATTGATTTTTATAAACGTGGATTGTTGAAACATAAATAAATTTAAATGGGTCTTCGAATGAGTAATTTTTTAAAGATTTTTTTAAATTATTTTTAAATACAAAGCGTTCGGATATGCCATGATGAATTACAGATGCTTTTTTTTCAGTCAATGAAAGTACATTTGAAATATATTTTTTAGCGTAATTAGATATAAATATTATACCGCTTGATTTTTTAAAACATTTTTGTTGTCTTTTGAAATTAATAAATAATTTAGCCTTCTCTTTAAAACTTTTTATTTCACTCCAAAATTTTCTTTCATATAAAAGCATGTTTTGAGACATTCCAATTACAGGATTAAATCTTCCTATGAAATCTCCAGAAAGCGAAAATAAGATATCTGCATTTTTCTTTAGAAAAAAATCCATTAAAAATATCTGGTAAATAAGACGAAAAAACTTATTAGAGTTTAGTAAAAAAGATGTTTTATTTTTAAAAATATCTTTTTTAGGTAAAGAATTTAAGACTTTGGTTGAGCCTATTATTATTATAGTTTTTATAGC
>Ga0315330_10001481_pt1 | contig 15836 bp, 8 predicted proteins | sample M140m34915metaG_FD_203453 | JGI IMG/M metagenome (GOLD analysis project Ga0315330, IMG submission 203453) | Ammonia-oxidizing marine archaeal communities from Monterey Bay, California, United States - M1 40m 34915 | ecosystem: Environmental > Aquatic > Marine > Intertidal zone | place: USA...
GAGGCTCACAATACTCGGTGGGATGTCAGGGATAGGGCCAACACCGGGTACACCATTCAAAGAAAGGAACCCGTAGAAAAATGCAAGGCAATCGCGGTTGGTGAGGTCCATCAACAACCCTCCGCTATCTTCGGTGCAACCCATCCCGTGACCGGTTTCATTGACGACCCACCCCGCCGCTTCGAACGGTTCGGGATTGAGCAGAAGGGAGCCTTGCGCGGCGAACACCATCTCGTCCAACGCCAGAATATCGATGGTCCCATCGGGTTGGCGTGTGATCTTGTCGGGCACCCCATCTGGCAACACGTCCATGTCCTGCCGAAACACATCGATGGCGGCGAAGACTTCGGGGTCAAGCACGTCACCCACAATCAACAGGTTAGCCGGCTCGCCTTCATCGGCAAATCGCTTTGAGATTTCATCCACACCAATTGCGAAGTCTGACGACTCATCAAGGAAGTCTTCAACGGCGAAATCACCCTCAAGTTGAGACATACCATATCCTGCAGGGATCGTGATTAAAACGGCGACTGCGACGATGAGGAGGGCGTTTCTCCAGGTGCCAGAAGCGCTCGAAATTTTCTTGAGGAAGTTTTCAGGAACCAGATGCGTTGCGTTGTCTTTCGGCATCGTGGAACGCCCCCGGGCTTCAAGCCAATTGTCAGCAGAAAGACGAATCAGCGGGACCCAAAGTCCTGTGAGGATGAACGCCGAAAGAATGCCAAGTCCAGCTTCTATGCCGAAGGATCTGAGGGCTGCAATATCACTGAACAAATTCGCAGCGAAAGCAGCCATGGTTGTCACCGAGGTAAGCATGATTGCTCGCCCCACCCTGGAGAGTGTGACTTCAGCGGATTGGGAAGAGGTCGCTTTTGCAACTCGCTCTTCTTTGTAGCGATGTAAGGCGTGCAACGAATCATCAATCCCTAAAGCCAGCACTAAGATTGGTAACAGGTTGGAAAACTGAGAACGTGCGATAAGACTGAGGCCAAAGAAGGATGTGATGTTCGAAAAATGACCGATCATGCCTTGCATCCAAAGCAATGCGGTTCCAAGCGCAAACATCACGATAATGACATCGGAAATCCGACGTAGACTGACGTACAAGAGGACTACGATTGCGATGCCCATCAAAAGAATGAGGCCCGCGCTGGCTTGCAGTTCCCGGTTGACCTCAACGTTGACGCCTTGGCCGACCAGCAGTGTGATGGTGGTCCGATCATGGGTGCGCAGTTGACCTTCCAGATCCATATAGGACCATTCGGTAGAACATCCACCGCTTTCTTTTAACAGTTCCAAACATGTTGTTTCATTGTACTGCGGGGGGTGTAAGACGAGGGAATTGTCGGCGATTCGATAGCCTCCGATTCGAGTGCCATCCTCTGAGAACTCGACTCGCTTTTCGGGGTGCGCGTCCTTCCAAATGACTTCCCAACCCATTGACTCGAGCGTGCCACGATCGAATTGTACGAGCAACCATGTCGAGGAAGCGGACCACCGGCCGTTGCCAACAAAACCACCTTCCCATGTTCCATCGGTGTTCAGCGTCCCACCAATCGGGCCTTGTTGCAATGCGTTCATGTCGGCAACAAAACCTCGGTCAAGTGAGAGCCAGCGAAGGAAGTTATTGTCAGATGCCTCCGCCATTCGTGCTGCTGCGAGGTCGATGTGGGCTTGGGTGATGTTTGCATCATCAAACTCGAGGCATTCAAGCACGCCACAATCATACCAGTTGGTGGGCGGGTCAGTCACAATGCCTTGCGCCGTAAGCCCGGGTTGAGTCAGCACCGAAGTGTTGTTCATGAAGCCTCTAAAGTGGTCAGAAAGAGAAATGGCACCCGGAGCCTGAGAGCCAGTGACGTCGTTCACCAAGGGCTTCATTGCAGGGGCGAGAGGGTGGTCCTGAATGAGGTCAATCTTACCGTCAATCTCTTGCAACAGTGTGAGGTTGAGAATGCCGCCTGTTGGAGCGTAGATGCCGCCCCATGGCTCTCCAGAAGGGACCATTTCAGTGACGCTTGGAAGGTTGGCGTAGTCCGGTGCCCCGTCGCTCATCAACGGCACAGGCTCCCACTCTTCCATAGGTGGAACATAGGTCGGGTCCCGGGCTGAAACGAGGAATCCGAGGATGATTTCAGAATTGGCAAATTCATCATCGATGATCGCTTGAGCGGTCAGTTCTGGCGATTCCATTTCATAGGATTCCATGTCGATGGGTTGAAGCGCCGTCATGGCACCTGGAATCATCAGAATCGAAAGAAAAAATATGGCGACGTGGACCTTATTTCGATGTGGAATCAGCCAGCGTGCAAACGATGCAAACGACCTATCCATGCCTCCGGGTTCGGTCTCCCGCTTTTCAAGTGATGTTTTTTTTAATTGATTCTGGAACGGCCATAGCAGGATTCATACACCGACTCTGAAATTAAACAACATGGCGATTTTATTGATCTTGAATCAACAGCCCTACGACGGAACAGATGTGACCTGGAACGCGCTACGTTTGGCGAAGCGCCTTTACGAAGACGGAGCCGAGGTTCGAATATTTTTGATGAACGACAGCGTTGATCTGGCACGAGATGGCATCACACCACCGGAAGGCATTGATGACATGGTTGCCATGCTCAAGGGACTGATTTCGGTTGGTGTACCTGTGAAAGTTTGTGGCACGTGCCAAAACCGGTGTGGGGTTCTCAAGGGCCAAGGCTACTATGAGGGCGCTCAGTTCTCGACGATGGGCGAATGTTCAGAATGGGTCATGAGCAGCGAAAAAGTGCTCACGTTCTGATCAAGGCCCACCCGCAGTTTTTCATCGCCAACCTCACCTTGCGCCAGATCAGGCAAACGCGACGCTCAAAGCATTTTTCAGAGCAAAAGCGGATATGTTTCCAACCCTGCTTCCACTTCGGTCGGCCCACTGAATTGAAGCCTCAATCCTTTCTTTCAATTCTTCGTATTTTTCAGGATTGTCTTCACTCCAAACTGTTAGCGAAATCCAAGAGCCGTCCACACGGTTTCGAATCTTGAGTTTCCCGCCGATTTGGTTCAATAGGTTATCCCGTGCCCTTTCGTATGCACTTGTTTCACTTGTGCAACCACTCTCATTTCTCTGCCCGTTCTTCTTGTAACCGCCCTTCCACGACGTTAAGCCTGGGAGCAACTGTGCGCTGATCTCAACATCAGATGTGTGTAGTTTGCAGTAGTGCTTGTTTTGGTTGTTCATCTCATCTCTTTTTGACATAATTTCTCCTCATTAGGGGGCAATTGATAATTAAGGGGCAAAATATAAAATCACTCAATAGGGGGCAAAAATATAATTAAGATTCACCCATGCGTTAGACCATGAATCTCGAAAATTTCCAACGGGATTTCGAAACGCTTTTTGCGGGAGAAAGTGATCCTTTCAACAAGGAATTGTGCACTTTCATGGAACACACCTTCTGCAAATCCTCTGCTGTAGAAGACTTTTTTCAATTAAATCCAACAACAATTGGACAACAATCCCCAAAGAAAGAATTCATACAATTCATTTTCAGGCACATGGGGCATGAAGAAACGCTCATTCATGTCATCACCAGTTTTCTTGCTGGTTCATCGTACAACCCCTTGACAAAAAACCGTCAAATCCGTTCGGTTGAATGGACATTACTGCTTGCCAAACGGTTCCAACATCTGCATTCCGAAAAACTTGAATCCTCGTTTCACGCCATTCTTTTCGCACATTCCACCATTCGACTGTTTCGAAATTTAAAGTACGTTGAAGCAATTGATAAAACGTCTTCCACAGATCAATCGATCACCCTATACGATGTATTGATGGATGATGATTCAAAAGGAAAATCACAGGCGAGGTACAAACTTTGCCACCAGATCAATCATTTCATCAAAAGTTACAAACTCAACAACATATGTTTGGCTGATTTACCCTCGCCACTAAAAATCCCAATGTTCGCAGCACCCCGCCCTCATCAAAAGACTGGTGTTTTCGTGAATGGGGCCTATAATCATCGTTTTTTTTCTGAATCTGTTTCCGACCAGATGCAATTGGGCATTCTAGGAAAAGCTGTTGGAGAAGAGAAATCCAAAAATTTCGATTCGAACCGTATACCCGCATTACAATTTGGTGATGAAAGTAAAGCCTTGAAGTCGATTAATATGGTTCAGCAAACGCCTTGGATGTACAATACAACCATGCTGAATTTCATTCAACGAATACAACGACCAAAGCCAGTCTCAGAAGATGAACAAAAGAGGAAATTGCGTGAAGAGATTTACATCACAAGCATCGACAATTTGACGCAACTTTGTTCTAAAATCAATTCCACTCACCTCTTTTATCCTTGGTATTTTGACTACCGGGGTAGGATCTATTGTTCTAAGATTCAATACAGCTACATGGGCGAAGGTCTGCCAAGATCTCTCCATTTGTTTGCAGAGTCGGAGAAAGTCACGGGTGAAGGTGAATCAATATTGCTTGAATACGCCCGAGCAAAATTTGCCATTCCCGCCAGCCTAGAATTCACCCTGGCTGACTTGAAAAAAGCCATGGGGAAAGACACACCGAGCCAAGCATCAGAGTTCTTTGAGGTGTTGGGGCTCAAGGGAAGCAAAAAAATCCGCTTCGATTTTCTAGAAAAGCAAGTCCACGGACTTCTTCAGGTATTGGGCAACCCAGAACCAGAACGAACTTTCAGAAAAGAACGGTGGTCGATTTTATCAACGCTGTTTGAATTTGAACATTACTGGTCAAACGATCAAGAATGGCGACTTCCTCTGGCCTTGGACGCAACTTGCAACGGCCAACAACACATATCTGCAATAGCGAAAGATGAAAAAAATGCAAAACTTACTCGCCTTTTCGAATCTGATTCAGATGTTGACTTGTACGAGTACATTGTTGATTTAACACGAAAACGGCTTACATCGAACCCAGAATTCGCAACACATGATCTAGGTCAACACGACCTTCATTCTCACTTAAACCGTCAAAATCTGAAGGGTATCATCATGAAATTGGGTTATGGTGCGCGCACAATTACCATGCTCAACGATCTCATTTCTAACCCACTGGTGTTCCCTCTCTCTCTTTGGGAAGGCAAACGAGCAACCAAGACGGAAGAGAAAGAAGCAGCAAATAAATACCACCTGTTACCAAAAAACCCCTCGAGTAAAGATCGGAAAGCAGAATATTTCTATGCGCCTTGGTGGGCAGCAAAAAATTCCAAAGATGAGCACTTGAAGCAAATCAAAAAGCAAGGGTATTATGTTGCAGAAAAGCAGTACCTCAAACCCGTTTCCGTAGAGATTCAGTATGAAGATGAAGGGATGGAAGAACAAATACGAATAGAGAGAACAGAACAAATAGAGGCATTTGAAAACCAGTTTTCTTCCCAACTTATGAATTATGATGAAGCGCTTGAAGAACAGCGGGAGCGATTGAAAATAGATGTGAACGCCACAAAGCGAGTTAAGATCATAAAATTACTTTCGAAATGTATAGGCGAGGTGTGCAAAGAAGAACTTCTCCTCAAAGAATTAAACCACCATTTGGAAAACATCTACGATGGCTATGTGGCAATGCACCCTCAATCTTTAACTGAGCCAGATGAGTGGTTTTCTTACTCATCAAGTGCGGCAGGAACAAAGGTTTCCTTTGTCGCCCTGAAAGGAATTCCAGGCTTTAACAAAAAACAAGAGGCTATGCTTAGAATAAAGGACAGGTACAACGAGAAGACAACACAGATCTGCACATTGCAAAAGCAGCAAGGATATTCCAATGTAGGCGAGTACTTCAAGGGCGCTCGCCAGATAAAATACCTCAGCGTTGATCCAGGTCACCCGAAAAAAGGAACAATCAATCTCAAGTTAAGAATCAATGAACTCAAGGAAAAAAAGCGTATGCAGCAAAAATGGCTTCCGAGCTATATCCATAACCTCGACGCCACCCATCTGCACCTCATCGTCAACAAATGGGATGCCGAAGGCCTTGGCCCCATCGTCACCATTCACGATTCATTCGGCATGCACCCAAACAGCGTGCAGCGATTTAGAGAGATTGCTAGGGAGACGTTCATCGAACTCCACAAAACAGAACCTCTTCGCCAATTTTACCAGCAATGCGGTGTTGAAGTTCCGGATGATTACCCAACCAACCCTGAGTTCGACCTCGAGAAGGTCGGGCTCAATATGTTCAGTTTTTGATGATGAGAATATTTGATGAACCCTCAGAGGTTCGAAGCCCCATGAAAGTTGTCAATTTACACGAGTATCGCACGTTACACGATGCAAAAACAGCGATTGTGGAAACTCTTCTCAACAGCTATCATTCAGATGAGATTGGAGTGGAATTCATTCACGGGCATAACGGTGGAACCGCCCAACGTTCCTACCTGCGGTCAAACAACCTCGCTAAGGATTTGAGAAAAGATGGATTCAATGCCCCGTTGCGGGTTGTTGAGATCGACCAAGGGCGTACATCCATCTACTTCACTTGATGTTCAATTCTGAGGCCAATGCCTCGGCGAGGTAATGGTATTCGTCCACATGATTGTACAGTTGCGCTGAGATTCTGAAGTACCTGCCTTTGGGTGAGTCCCACGACCACACCGGAACCTGAATGCCATATTTTTCCTGCAGCACCTTGTGTAAAGGATCGGGTTCGTGCAACGGAATGCCGCCACTTGTCCCGGGAGGCAGCATCAATGTGGCGATGCAAGCGATCATCGATTCAGGGCACGGAGCGACAAGCCCAAGGCGGTCGCAGAGGATCTTCCGACCCTGCATCGCGAGGTCGTGATTGTGCTGCATGATGGCGTTCCATCCGCCATCGACCATGCTTGACATGAAAGCGATGGTTTCGGGCAGGGAACACCAGGCCGAAATGTCCCTCGTTCCCGTCCAATCAAATTCATGCCTGAATCGAGTGGTGTCGCCCAATGGGAAGGTCATCCCGTGGCTGATGGTCAAGGGATGAATCTTCAATTGGTGGTCCTTTCGAACGTGCAAAAACGCGGAGCCTTTTGGAGCACACAACCACTTGTGGCAATTGCTTGTTGTGTAGGAGGCCCCCAATGTGTCAAGGTGAAGTGGCACCATGCCAATGCCATGTGCCGCATCAAGGAGCACGGACACCCCTTTGCTTTCGAGCAATTCAACGAGTTCTTCAAACGGCATTCGAAGCCCAGTCGGGCTTGTCACCGTGTCGATCATTGCCAACACCGTGCGTTCGCTCACGCCAGCCATGATGGCGTCGATGGCGACCTTCGGGCCGTCAATTGGGAACGGAATGTTGACTGTGACAACCTTTGCGCCCCAACGCTCAGCGACGAAATCAATGGCGTTCCGACAGGCTTGATACGCGTGGTCAGGTACGAGGATTTCATCGCCCTCATTGAACACAAGGGAGCGCAAAATGGTGTTGACTCCAGTGGTTGCATTTTCCACCAATGCCAAGTCCTCTGGATCGCATTCAAGCATCTTGGCAAGAGAACCCCGTGCCTGTTCCATAAACTCCATGGCAAGGTCCTCATAGAACCTAACCGGTTCATCTTCAAGCAAATCCTGCCACTTTTGTTGTTCCTTACGAATGGCAACCGGCGTGGCTCCAAAAGAACCGTGGTTGAGGAAGACGCATTGCTCATCGAGCCGCCAATGCTTGGCAAGTTGGTTTCGTTGTGGGAGCGCCATAGCCCTTGGTGGGCTTGCCACTCCTTGAATGTTTGAATGGTTCAGGATTTGAAACGATCATTTGCTCTGGTAAAAATTTACTGGATTTCAAAATGTAGAAAACGGTCAATCTCCATGATTTATGACCATATTCCTTAAGTCATATGCCGGTTTAAGGCAAAATATGAGCCTTGCACCTACTGATTACGACTACGGAGTACCAGCGAACTATACCTTTGCCACAGAAATTACTTGCGCTAACGATGAAGCACGTGCCATGTTCGTGGAAGGCTACGGCCACATGCTGAACTACAACCACGAGCAAGCTATCGCCTGCTTTAGCAAGGTTGCTGAACTCGATGACACCTGCGCTATGGCATGGTGGGGCATCGCATACTGTGTCTCTTCAAATTACAACTGGGCGCCAGGACTTGGCTCTGGTCACGACTCAATCCAAACTGCAGTTTCTCTCAAGGATGGCTGCACAGAATTGGAGAAAGATTTGATTGATGCTCTTGCAACACGTCACTCTGCAGAAGCACGTGACGCAGCAGACCCAAGCGTTCTCAACATGGGGAACTCCCCAGAACTCAACGTTGCCTTTGCTGAAGCAATGGCGCCATTGTATGAGAAGTACAGCGGAAACTTGGACGTCACCGCAATCTACGTTGAAGGCCTGATGAACTTGAAAGCATGGCAACTGTGGGACAAGAACACAGCCACCGGCGAAATCACTCCAGCGGACGACAACACCCTGTTGCTTGTCAAGATCATGGAAGATGCATTTGAAGCCAGTGAAGAAGCAAAGGTCCACCCGGCATTGTGCCACCTTTACTGCCACGCTTTGGAGCTGTCACCTTTCCCAGAAAAGGCACTCCCAGCAGCAGATGTTCTTCGCAACCTCATGCCAGGGCTTGGCCACCTTGTCCACATGCCTTCGCACATCGACGCGTGGGTCGGGCAATGGAAGGAAGCCGTGGAATGCAACATCGCAGCGGTTGAAGCCGATGATCGATACGTCGAACTCACCGGCAATGAATCTCAGTTCTACAAGTTCTACCGAATGCACAACCACCACTTCATCGTCTGGTGCGCTATGTTCGAAGGGCAATACGAGACCGCGCTCAAGTACGCTCGCAAAGCCGTTGACACCCTGCCTGCAGGGGACGAAAATTCCGGTGTTCAATTCATGCTTGCTGGCATCATCCCAATGGGTGCAATCTTCCTCGAATCCTACGTCACCATGCCATGGCACGTCATGATTCGGTTCGGTAAGTGGGACGAAATTTTGGCTGAGCCAATGTACGACGACAAAGACGTCTTCCCGGCTACAATCGCCACTCAGCACTACGCTCGTGGTGTGGCTTACGCTTCCAAGGGCATGGTCCCAGAAGCCGAAGCAGAGCAAGTCTTGTTCAACCAAGCACTCGAGAATCCAGCCCTTGCTGGCCGTGTGCTCCACAACAACCTGATGTACCAAGATCCAAGCGAAGGCCCGTGTATTTTGCTCGTCAACGCAGCAGTGCTTGAGGGTGAAATCGAATACCGACGCCAGTACCTTGCTAAGGAACGTGGCGAAGCATCCGACTTCACCGATGCTTTTGATCACATCCGCCGTGGTGTTGACCTCTCGCTCAACCTTGCTTACAACGAACCTTGGGGCCAAATGCAACCAGTTCGTCATATCCTCGGTGCTCTTCTCTTTGAGCAGGGTCACATCGAAGAAGCAGAAGCCGTTTACCGTGAAGACATCAAACTCTGGAAGGACAACATGTGGGGCCTCTTGGGACTCAAACTCTGCCTTGAAGCACGAGGGGACGCTCCTGAAGAACTCGCTCAAGTGACGGCGTTGTTCGAAGAACGCTCATCTCGAGCAGACATGGTGCCATCGGTGACCTGCTTCTGTGCTCAAGTTGATGATGAGCCAAGTTGCTGCGATTGAGCCTGTTGAGAATACATTGCTTGAGGATAAACCTCAAGGCGGGAACCTCCCAGTTTTGGTCTGCGAACCGCACAACGGTTTTATGGGCGTGAAAAGAGCCATGTTCATGAATACATCCGAATTCTTGGTTTCCAATGCAGACAACTTCGTTTTGTCAAATTGTCAAGTAAGTCCACCGGCAGAATTCAATGAAAAGCAATCGAAGCGAACGCTCAAGAAGAACACGAAGGTCTTGCAGTCCTTGCAAAAATTGATGTGGGCCGAACGCAAGCAACGCGTGTTAGTTGTCCTCCAAGCGATCGATGCAGGAGGGAAAGACGGGACGATTCGTTCGATCTTTGGCGGTCTCAACCCCCAAGGCGTGAAAGTGCAGTCGTTCAAGCGCCCGACGAAGGAAGAATTGGCACACGATTACCTTTGGCGAGTTCACAAGCACGTTCCTGGCAATGGTGAAATCATGGTGTTCAACCGCAGCCATTACGAGGATGTATTGGTGGTAAAGGTGCACGAATACGCACCGCTTGATTTGGTCGAGAAGCGATATGAACACATCCGTAATTTCGAGCAATTGCTTGCAGATGAAGGGACAACCATCATCAAAATCTTTCTGCATATCTCCAAAGATGAACAGAAGAGACGCTTCGAAGATCGCCTCAATGAGCCGGACAAGAACTGGAAATTTAAGAAAGAAGATCTGAAGGAACGGGCGTTTTGGGATCAGTACCAAGACGCCTTTGAGACGATGATCGAACGAACCAACACGAAAGACGCACCGTGGTATGTGGTCCCAGCAAACAACAAAAAATACCGAAATGAAATCATCTCTAACCTCATGATTGAGACCCTGTCAGGCCTCGGTATGGACTGGCCTCCCGCCGCAGATGGCCTCGACAACATCGTCATCGATTGATGCGGGGAGCAGGATTCTCACCTTTGTCCACAGGGGTGAACATGGTTCTTACCTGCAAGATGAAACGAGATGCGGGGAGCAGGATTCGAACCTGCGAACCAATAAGGAATGGGACCTAAACCCACCGCCGTTGACCAAGCTGGGCGACCCCCGCGCAGATTGGGGGCGGCGCCTATTAGATTTGAAACAAGCGCTTCACTGGGATGCTGAAAAACCAGCATTTTCAATCAGCGTCATGACCTCTTGTGCAGAGATATTTTGAGTTGTTCTGATGGTGCCGCTGTCGGTTGAATGTGACACGTCAGCGGCGAGCACCTCAGGGTTGTTTTCGAGAACACCTTTCAGCCTGCTTGAACATCCGCCACAGGTCATTCCGGTGATGTGAAGTTGGTGAATGACGCTGCTCATGGGTGAACCATAGGGCCGTGGTTGAAGTTGTTTCGCATTGCGACTTTATTCCTTCACAGGCGTCCAACCTCGTAGGACAAGGGAGTTCACAACCACGCTGAAGGAAGAAAACGACATCGCTGCGGCGGCAAACGAGGGCGGCAATAGAAAGCCAGTCAAAGGCAACATCATGCCCATCGCTAGCGGGATGCCAATCAGGTTGTAGACGAACGCCCACCCCAGGTTGGTCCGGATTCTTCGCATTGTCGCACGACCCAACTCGAGCGATGAGACGGCATCGATCATGTCGTTTCTCAAGACGATGAAATCAGCAGCTTCGAGGGCGATGTCTGACCCCGCGCCCATGGCCAGTCCAACATGGGCCGCCGACATTGCGGCAGCATCATTGATGCCATCTCCAACCATTGCCACGGTGCGGCCTTCATCGATGAGGCGGCGAATATGCGCTGCTTTTTCATCGGGTTTCACGCCGGCGATCACCGTTTCAATACCGATTTTTTCTGCAACCGTTTCAGCGGCTTCCCTTCGGTCTCCAGTGAGCATGATGACGTCGAGGTTCATTTGACGTGCGATTTTGACTGCCCTTTCTGATGAACTACGGATTCGATCGCTTGCTTCAATCCAGCCAAGCAAACGCAGCCCGTGACTGACAAGTACAATGGTCACGCCTTTGGAAGCGGCTTTGGCAAGTTTCCCTGTGATTTCGTCGTCCCATTCAACACCAACTTCCTTCATCAGATCAACATTGCCAACGGCGACAAGCGTGCCCTCAGTAGTGCCAATTAAGCCCATGCCGGCCATGGTCTGAACATCGGTAACTTCAGGACGATTCTTTGTCACATTGGACCACGAAGCGTGAATGGCTTGGGCCAGAGGGTGAATTGATTCGGCTTCAAGAGCAGAGGCGATGCCAAGGATCTCCTTGACTTCCGTGTCCAACAATTCAATGTGAGTCACTCGCGGGGTTCCTGAGGTGATTGTGCCAGTTTTATCGACAACGAGCGTGTCGGTTTTGTGCGCCAACTCCAACGCTTCAATTCCTTTGATGAGCAAACCATGCTTTGCACCAACGCCAGTGCCGACAATCAGCGCTGTAGGTGTGGCAAGGCCAAGCGCACACGGGCATGCAATCACGAGCGTCGAAACAATGACCATCACTGCAAGTTCACCATTGCTTTCGAAAGGGTTGTGTGTTGCACCAACGCCAGAGTACAGCCAAAATAAACCAGCAAGGAGCGCTAAGACAATGACGGTGGGTACGAACACCCCAGCGATTCGATCCACGAGCCGCTGGATTGGAGCCTTGCCCATTTGAGCCTCATGCACAAGTTCTACAATATCATCGAGCAGTGTGTCACCAGCAAGGGCTGTCGTCCTCACAAAAACCGTACCGTCAAGCACGACAGTACCTGCCATTACAGCGTCCCCCTCCTTCTTCCTCACGGGGTAAGGCTCGCCCGTCATCATTGATTCGTCGATGTTCACACTGCTGCCTTCGACTCGCCCGTCAAGGGGGATTGCTTCACCAACAACGACCTTCAACAACGCCCCAATCGGCATGCTGTTGACGCTCCTCTTCTCGGTGTGGCCAAGTTCCTCATCGAGGACCATACGTCCAACCTTTGGCTGCAATGCCATCAAACTGTGAACAGCATCAGTGGCTTTCATTTTTGCAGAAGCTTCCATCCAATTGCCGAGAAGGACAAAGGCGATGATGACGACCACGCCATCGAAGAACACATGCTCTGCTCCGACGAGAAGGTTTGGAGGGTCGGGAAACGTCGGGCTAAGAACAACAAGAACAGACCAAAAGAAAGCGACACTGGTCCCTAATGTAATCAAGACATCCATATTTGCCCGGCCAGATTTGAGAGAGGCAAAGGCACCTTTGTGAATGCCCCATCCCGACCAGATGAACACGGGCAGACACGCATACATGGCCAACATCTTGCGAACATCAATCCCATATTCCGCGCCCATGTCACCCGCCATCATGGAGAGCCAGAAGGTAGGGATGGCTAACAACAAGGCAAAGATCACTTTGCGTTGTTCGCGTTTCAATTGATGGCGTTCATTTTCCATTTGCTCCGATGTTGCGATGCTTTTGACAGCACCAAAGCCACCATCTTGGATGGCTGAAATAATTGCCTCAACCATCGCATCGTTTGATTCACCTTCGATGGTAAACCGCCCTCGGGCCATTGGTAAATTCACGGCGGCGTGCTCAACGCCTTTCACCTTCAAGGCTAAATGTTCCACCGACTGAACACACGAAGCACAGGTCATGCCTGTGATGGTTAACGTGAGGTCGTGTTGCATGTGAAACCCTCAATCACAACATCCGTTTTCATCACAACCGACGAGGGTCCACTCGCCCTTGTCCATGGTAATTGAACCACAGCCACAGGTGCACAACCAGCCGATTTGATCCCAGCCTTTACCACCTTCAGCCCGCGTGTAGAGGCGTTTCATTTTGCGAGAACAACTGCAGACTGGTGCCTTGACTCGTGCCATGATTTGGCGTGTATTGTAGTCAATATAAACGCTTGGTTTTGACTACATTAATTGACAGGAGCCAAATCAAGCGAACCCGCCCACACATCCAATCCACGCAAGCGGCAACTGAACACCTGGCCCAATTGGATCACTGGAGGGTGTTCTCCATGCTGGTTAGGCTCGGCAGGAAGCACTTGCAGGCCGAACTCATCGACAAGCAACCTTCGCTTTCCTCCAAGTTGACGCACGTGCATGCGGCCATGAATCGAACCATCATCTGCGAGATCAAGGAACACCCAAACTCCGCGCAGTCCAGTGACTCTGGCGTTGTAGATCGTTTCGCCCTCGATGGTTGCGTCTTCAGTTGAGTCTTCACCGATTGCACCGCCACGAAGCAAATGGACATGGTATGCATTGGCTACCAATTCCCATTCTAACCGTTTAGCGGCGTGGCCTCGTTCAGAACAGTGGGCTGCTAAAGAGGCGGTTTCCTCTTCATCATGCGACCAAGGTAAGCCGTGCAGGTGAGCTTTCAATTGCCGATGAGCCATCAAGTCAGGGTACCTTCGAATCGGGGAGGTAAAATGGACATAAGCATCGAGGTTGAGTCCGAAATGACCGAGGTTCTCTTCACTGTATTTTGCCCGTTGCATCAACTGGAAGAGGCCCTGGTCAACCACTCTTCTGACCGGGCCGGTCAACAGTGATGCCTTTGCTTGGGCATTTTCAAGAGCATCGAGGATGGATTGGCGAGCTTCCGGGTCGAGCACATTCGAAAGATAAGTGGCCACTTCGTCTGTTGCTGAAGATTCGGAAGAGAGTCCAGAAAGGTCGACTCCAGCACCGGCCCATGCTCCAAGGAGGTTGCTTAGTTCGTCAGTTTCACTCTGGCCATGCGTCCTTGTTGACGGGCGAGGCAGAACGATGTTGACGCCAAGTGCCTCCAATTTTGCATTCAGTTCTTCGACTTCGGGAGCATCTGGTGGGGTGTGGCATCGCCATGGGAGGGGTGCTTCAATGGAGCCAAGGAAGTGACCAATCGAGGCATTGGTGGCCACCATGAACGATTCGATCATTCGGGTGGCTTCGTTGGGCCATTTCACCTCAACGTGCAGCGCTTCATCCCCGTGTAAGCGGGGACGTAACTCAGCGTTCTGAATGTTCAACCGAACTTCTTTTTGTTGCCATGCCGCTGCAAGTTCGAACATGGATTTGAATTCAGGTTTTCCAATGGCCTCTTCATAGGCTAAGTTACGTTTCACATTGATGACTGCCTCAAATGCTTCTGTGTTTTCAATCTCGTTGTGTTCGTTGATGTGCATCGCGACAACCATCGAGAACCGGTCGACCTCGGCTCTCAAGGAACACAAATCATCGGCAAGTTTCGGAGGCAACATTGGCAGGACTGCATGGGGTAGGTACACGGAAGTTGCGCGATGACGAGCTGCGGCATCGAGCGTCGTACCGGGTCGAACATAATGTGCCACGTCTGCGATCCCCACCCACAATGTGCGTTTCCCGTTTTCTTCGATAAGGCACACAGCATCATCGAAATCCTTGGCGTCGTGAGGGTCAATGGTCACGAAGGGAAGATGCCGTAGGTCCGTTCTTCCTTCTTTGACAGCATGGTCACCGTCGACTTCAGGTAAACTGTCTGCTGCTTCGATGAGGCGCTCATTGTAGGTCGATGGAAAAGGATTGAATCCACCTTCTCGCTTGTTCTCCAATCGCAACTCGAGCAGGCTGCGAGTGGTGAGGTGCTTGGCTTGAAGCAACAAAAGCGCCATGCTCGGCTCCGCTTCAGGGAAACGTAGACCAGACCTTTGTTTGGCGATGTACCTCGCTTCCTTGACCAGATCAAACGAGCCCCAAGATCGTACGACTTCACCCTCAACTAGGCTGAACGATTCTGGATAATCCTCGCCAGCAAGGTGAGCCATCCAAACGCTTTCCAAAAGAGAGTAGCGTTCTGCGTCAGATTTCGCGACAAAGTGCCCTGCGTCTGCATCGACAGCGTCACCTTGTTTCAGCCCAGGAAGACCGGTCAGTGGCGATGAACCTCCCGCTGCGTGAAGGGAAGTGAATGCTTGCCATGAGCGAACATTTGTTTCGATCGTTTCCACTTCGGCAGGGGTTCGAAGCGTCAAACCGTCTTCAATTTCTACGAATCGTTCTCTTTTCTTCCTCGCCAGTGAAAGAGTTTGGTCGAGTTCACTGCGGAACGCTCGTTCAGCCTTCTCGTCGAGTTTGAACCGCTGGTTGAGGTGTTCTCTCTCAGTGAGGTAGGTTGCGATTGAATCCCCATCCCATACTGTGGACCACAGGGAATGATCGGTGGCGAAATGGCCACACAGTCGCCTCCATAAGCGCTCGTCAGCAGGAGTTTGAGGTCCCTTGTTGCGCTTCTGGTTGTGG
>Ga0315330_10001486_pt1 | contig 15808 bp, 18 predicted proteins | sample M140m34915metaG_FD_203453 | JGI IMG/M metagenome (GOLD analysis project Ga0315330, IMG submission 203453) | Ammonia-oxidizing marine archaeal communities from Monterey Bay, California, United States - M1 40m 34915 | ecosystem: Environmental > Aquatic > Marine > Intertidal zone | place: USA...
GTACAAGTGTGTCTTCGTACGAACACACCTGCAGGGATAACTTAGCGAATTGAACCGTGATGAAGAATGTCGCTCGCGACCACTGAACACAAACTCTCGAGGCGACAGACCTCTTTTGGCATTTTGCATGATGCTGGGCAACAGACTGTGCCCAGACATTTTTTCGGCTTGCTTAGGCTTTACACCTGCAACATCAAAAATTGTTCGTGTCACATCAATCAAACTGACCAGTTCATCAGTATCCTGCCCGGCAGGCACTTTGGCTGGCCACGCGATTGCCAACGGCATATGGATTCCGAACTCATACAGATTTGCCTTCGCACGGGGAAAAGGCATCCCGTTGTCGCTGGTCACGATCACGAAAGTATTTTCGAGTTCCCCCGCTTCTGCCAGATGTTCCAACATGCGACCAAGGTGCTGGTCAAACCATTGAATTTCAAAGAGGTAATCCGCCACATCAGACCGCACCTCATCGCTACCAGGCAAAAATCCCGGCATACGTATCTTGGCCGGATCAAGGCCATGCTTGGCTCCTACTCCCCGCTCATAGGTACGATGAGGCTCACTCGCCCCGAACCAGAAACAGAAGGGCTGATCATCGGAACGAGCCTTAAGAAAGTCTTGAAAATTGCCTGAGTAGTCATTGCTAGAAATGCCTTTGATTCTATCGGCGGCTTTCACCTTTCTTGCTGTGTATGCTTTGCCAGCAGGGTTATGTGGCCAGTCCGTTGCTTTGCCCGGCCCCCAGCCTTTGCCTGTCATTCCCACATGGTACCCAGCAGCTGCAAGTTGCTCGGTAAAAACAGGCAGATCGCGGGGAAACGTACTCGCGTGCGTTCCGGCTTCACGATTTTGCCAGATTTCTCGGCCTGTCAAAAATGCTGCACGCATGGGACTGCAACCCGGTGCAGGTGTGAATGCATTGCGAAACAAAACCCCATTTTTGGCCACCCGATCAAACGCTGGCGTCTTGATTACGGGATCACCGTAGGCAGACGTATGCGGATACGACTGATCATCCGCAATCGCAATCAAAATATTGGGTCGACCTGCCCCAACCGCGACACTCGTACCAAAAAGTTTTATCAAGCCGAGAAGCCCGGCAAATATCATCACGATCGCACAGATCTTTTGTCGCATGAGCGAATCCAGCCAAACAGAGTCAGGAATAATACCAGTTGGTTAGTTTAACCTTTTCCAACCCCCTTCGGACCAACCTTCCCTATGCTTCTCAATGCAATTCAAATAAGTCACAAGGCAGGCGTTTGAGGGCAACCAACGGGTCTTTGAAATACGAGATGCCGCCCACATCACTTTCCGGTCCCAATTGATGCTCAACCTCGCACACTGAACTCCCAGTTACCAGAAGCCGTTTACCAGAAGCCAGTTACCAGTAAGCAGCAACAGTCGCCCGAACGATTGCTACAACTGCCGATACAGACTTCGTTGTGGGTAACGATTTACGAAAATTCGGCACTCAAATTTTCTCAGGGGCGGCATCTGAGTGTTGTCCTTAGTATCATCTACCCACAACCATTCTGCCCTCCATCCCTCCCTCTACAGGATCTCTGCATGACCCGCTTTTTGACTTTTTTCGCCGCTGCTGCACTCATGACTCAATGGAGCGTTGCCGAGGTAACAACATCCCCCATTTTTGGGGATTCGATGGTGATTCAACGAGACATGCCGGTGCATGTCTGGGGCTGGACCAAGCCCAACACCGATGTGCATGTTGAAATGGCTGGCCATGATGCGGACACGAAATCGGACAAGACAGGCCGATTCGATGTCAAACTGGATCCGCTGCCAGCAGGCGGCCCTCACGAACTGGTGATCAAGGCTGACGAAACCAAAACCTTCACAGATGTGCTCGTCGGTGAAGTCTGGATCTGTTCCGGCCAATCCAACATGCAGTGGCCAGTTGGAAGCGCTAATGACCCCGACCTTGAGACGCTGACCGCGAATTACCCGAACATCCGACTGATCTCGGTGCCGCAGGTAGGAGTCCAAGAACCACAAGACAGCTTCAACGGAAAATGGGAAGCCTGCACACCAACGACCGCAAAGAATTTTTCTGCCGTTGGTTACTTCTTCGGTCGGCAACTCTACCAAACACTCGATGTTCCAATCGGCTTGATCGATAACGCGTGGGGAGGCTCCGCTGCCGAAGCGTGGGTCAACCGCGAGGTACTCGAAGAGGCAGGTCAATACGATGAACTTCTTGCAAAGTGGGACACGATGGCCAACACCTACGACCATGAAGCAGCGATGGAAAACCATCAAAAACGCGTAGCAACGTGGGAAAAGAACAAGAAGGGCAATCGCCCCCGCCCACCACGCAATCAACTCACGGGCAATCATCGCCCCTCGAACATCTACAACGGTGTCTTGCACCCCACCATCGGTTACACCATTCGCGGCGTGATTTGGTATCAGGGCGAATCCAATGCCAATCGCGCCTATCAGTACCGAGACCTCTTCCCACTGATGATCGACAACTGGCGTAAAGAGTGGGGGCAAGGCGACTTCCCTTTCTATTGGGTGCAACTGGCCGACTTTCAAGCCGAAGTCGACACACCCGCTGACAGCCCTTGGGCAGAACTCCGTGAAGCTCAAACCATGACCATGTCAAAATTACCCAACACCGGTGAAGCTGTCATTATCGAACTAGGTGAAACATCTGACATTCACCCCCGCAATAAACAAGACGTTGCAAAACGCCTTGCCCGCTGGGCACTTGCGAATGACTACGGCTATGACATTCCATTTCGCAGTCCAACGTACCAGTCCATGAAGATCGAAGGTTCAAAAGCAAACCTCAAATTCGCCCATGTCGGCGGCCGTTTAGACACATTTGATGTTCGTGAGCCCATTGGGTTCGCGATCGCAGGCGAAGACAAAAAGTTCGTCAACGCAAACGCAAAAATCACAGGCAAAGACACCATTGAAGTCTGGAGCGATCAAGTGAAAAAACCCGTCGCTGTTCGCTATGCTTGGGCTACCAACCCCATTTGCAACGTCCAGAGCAGTGAAGGCCTGCAGATGACTCCTTTCCGCACAGACGACTGGCCGGGTGTCACCGTGAATGCCGTCAAGTGATCGCTGCAGTCCAAACCGGCGATCAACCGGAGAACGCACAGCACCTCATGTCTTCTTGAACATGGGGGACGCGTGATCAAAGCAAGGGTCTATCCCTCACGCCCAGGGTCGCTGTAATCGCAGCGACCCTGTTTCGATTTACCAACTGGCTTCTGAATTCAGGAATCGCAGGCGGACTCAGTCACTTCAAAACCCAGATCACGAATCATGTCGTAATCTTCTTGTGGTGCCTGCCCCTTCGTTGTCAGATAATCTCCAACGAAAAGACTATTGGCAACATAAAGCCCCAAAGGCTGCAACGACCGGAGATGAATCTCACGGCCCCCGGAGATTCGCAATTCACGATCTGGATTGACGAACCGGAACATTGCCAATGCACGCAGACAATCGCTGGCTGTCAATTCATCTTTGGTTTGTAGAGGTGTCCCTTCGATCGCGTTGAGAAAGTTCAATGGGATGGACTGAACCCCGAGGTCTCTGAGATCAAATGCCATCGACACGATATCTTCGTGTTTCTCTCCCATACCAATGATTCCACCACTGCACATTTCCATTCCCGCATCTTTCACATGCTGCAGAGTCTGGACACGGTCTGCGTAGGTGTGGGTAGTACAGATATCTGCGTAGTGGTCTTCACTCGTGTTCAGGTTGTGATTGACACGATCAACGCCACAAGCTTTCAGCCGATCGGCCTGGTCCTTCGACAGCAGTCCCAAGCAGGCACAAATATCGAGACCATACTTATCTTTGATCTCAGGAACGATCTGCTCGACGGCATTGAGCTCGCGTTCATTCGGGCCACGGGCTGAAATCACCAAACAGTACGTCTTGGCCCCTCGCTCGGATGCCAGCCGCGCTGCCTCCATCAAGTCATCCCGTTTCAGGATGTTGTATTTCGGTACGGGGGCCTCTGAGATTTTTGATTGACTGCAGTAGTGACAATCCTCAGGACACAGCCCGCTCTTGGCACTCATCAAAAAGTACAACTGGACAGACTTACCAAAATGCTGATGCCGAATTCGGAATCCCGCCGACAAAATCGACAGCACATCGACATCCGGCGCCGCCAAAATCGAAATGGCTTGTTCACGGGTCAGTGGCTCACCACTGAGAACCTGATCTGCCATTTCTTGATAGCGATCAGCTGCAACTCGGCTCAGCGGCTCAGACTCAAGGTTCAGCGACATGATATTCGTGTAATCTCAAACGAAAAGAGCAAGTTTTAACGATGGAACGACTCACAAGAATTGCAAATTTCTTGTCAATCCGCCACTATGGTGAACTCGTCGCCCAAGATCGGCAAGTCGTCTACTTTCGAACTACCCACCGCATGTCGTATTCCTACGTCCGAATTGGGGCTCTCAGCGAAGTCCACTTGGCTCATTGTCCGCTGATTTTGCCGCGTGGCAGGCGTGTGATCGTGCGAACCGGTCGTGGGACAGAACTGGCGGAAATCATCCGCTGCCTTTCAGATCCGGCCACAAAAAACAGCTCGTCTTCCCCGGAAACGGCACGCCAACCCGCCCTTCGTGAGCCCACTGCGTCGGTATTGAGGCCCACGACCAATGAAGACGAATTACTGCTCCGACGCCTCGAACGCCACAAACGTGAAGCAGTGGAAGCGTGCCAAACCGCTCTCGCCAAGTCCGAATCGCAATCGGTTCTGCTGGACATAGACCAGCTGTTTGACGGCGGGACGCTCGTGATGCACTTCCTCGGCTCCGTTGACTCGATGGCGGAATCAATCACCCGCGAAATCACCGAACGATATGAATCCATCGTGCGAACACGTCACTTTTCGAAATTGTTAAGTGACGGCTGCGGACCCAACTGCGGCGAACAGGAGGGTGGATGCGGAAGCGGCTGCAGCGGATGTTCTATTGCAAAAGCCTGCAAAAAATCTCAGTGATAAATCATTCGAAATGAGTTTGACAGGATGCTGGCGGTCCATGCCGTAAGACAGAACCCAACCCGGCAGCTCAAAGAAGAGAGTAGCCCAAGTCAGGGATGCAGGTCACAGGAACTGGACAATCGGACTGGGCAAACAGACTGGGCACAAATACCGAACACCGGAACTGGAACCACCCCCAAACTACCAGTCGCCGTCTCTCGCTAGGATGCTTCGCCAGATTCACGATACGCCTGAGCAGCAAGCACATAGTGCTGCGCTGTCCGGGTCAGCCGCTCTGAGTCTTCTGACGTCAATTCGCGGATCACTTTCGCGGGAACCCCAACGGCAAGATGCCCCGCGGGAACCTCCATTCCCTCTGTCACCACTGCTCCGGCGCCCACGATCGCTCCGGTACCAATCTTCGCACCATTGAGCACCACTGCTCGAATCCCAATCAGAGCGCCCGACTCGACGATTGCTCCATGCACCACAGCCGAATGCCCAACCGTCACATCATCGCCTAACTGGCAAGGGTAGCCTGGGTCGGCGTGTAAAACAGCAAGATCCTGGACATTGGTTCGACACCCGATCTCAACCACTTCCGTATCACCGCGAACCACCGCTCCAAACCAGATACTGGAACATTCGCCTACCGTCACTGCTCCACGCACGGTCGCATTGCCCGCAATGAAAACCTCTCCAGCGATCAATTCCGATCGAAAATCTGTCTGCATTTCTCGCTTGTTCATCGCCGCTCCTGGTTTCCTTGTTCGCGTTCACTGAGGCACTACTAATTTTTCCCAATATGAATGACCTAACAATTCATCCTTAAATCGCTTCCAAACATTGAGCTAGAACGACTCAATCGCGAGAGTCATCGCAGAAAAACCACTGCAAGCCTCCCACAGGCTAACGCTTTCTGCGTCCTGCATGTGCGACTTACTGTTCCTTTACCCAACAACTATTTCAAGACACGCACTCGTCATTCTCAGAAGCACTAGCGAGATCGAAACCACCCAAAAACAAGAACGACCAGTCCTACAGTCCCAAAAAACATCGTAACTGCGAAGGAAACAAGAATGCTGCTCACCTGCCCCGCTACTGCTGCAGGATCGGGCGTCTCCCCCCCCTGAGACGTTGGCATGAAAAGTTGACGAATCAGAACCCAGAAAACCAAACATGAAAGCAGAACCGTCAACAAACCAAGCCAGAGCAACCACCGAGACTTGCGACGTTGAGATCGCACCTCTCCTGCTTCCTCCACATCAGAAGCAGAAGCATAGGGATTTTTTGACATGATGACGACTACCGAGTGTGAACCCTCAGACGGCAACACCATTCATACCGCATGAATTCGAACAGGATGCTTACCGTGCGAAAGCATAACAACTAGCCAATGACAATGGCAAACGAGACATTGCAATGTTACAGAACAGAAAATCGTGATACTCCGCACGGTAAAAAGCACGAGCCCCACTCGTTTCATCCGAACGAATATTGCCCCATCCATAGTCTCCTATGAAGTTGCAACTCCTAACTTTCATTCAATCGCAATTGTGCAATATCGCCTGACTGATACGACAACACTCTGGCAATGAACGAGTTCAGAGAAAGCTAAATCTTCGTGGCTGGAATCCTTACACCAAACTTCATTTCGAATTTAAATGCTTGTCTGCGAAAGTAAGAAATTGCTGCCAATCAAACGCTGTTACATCGTGATCACCCGACCGTAAGTGGTAACCAATGCGTGTATGTATGGGAGTGTTGGGCTCAGGCAGATCATGATCTCCGAGCCCCTTCCTGCCCATCAACTCATACACGGGGCTAGCATGCTTGGCAGCAAGAAATTCACCTCTAGGATCTGCCCAACGATCATTGGTTGCGCTTGCAACATACAACGGTCGTGGCGCGACGAGAGACAGCAGCATGTGCTGATCTGCGGGCAAGGTCTGCTCTTGCATCTGATATTCCCGGTGATTCCTGCAAAACCAATAGCCAACCGGCTTGAGCATGTGATGAATTCGCTCTCCGTAGCAACGGCGATAAAGGGCGGCGCCGCCACAGCCCGAATTGTTACTGACCACCATCGCGAAACGGCGGTCTTGTGCGCCAGCCCAGAGTGCTGTTTTCCCAAGTCGTGAATGACCGATCACAGCAACTCGTTCTGCATCAATCGAATCCTGTGTCTCCAGCCAATCCAGAACACGAGACAAGCCCCAAGCCCAGGCTCCAATCGCACCCCATTCATCTGCCTCAGGCTTTGCCTGATCATCCTCATAGAACAATGGGTGAATCCCGTCCGAAAAATCATTGCGATAGTTATCGGGATCAATTTGATCGCGATGGACGGTTGCCAAGGCATAACCGCGTTCTATCAACATTTCCAATTGCCACCGACCTGCAAACGATCCACGTTTCTTGGACGTACCTCGTTGCAAAATTCCATCCTCTGCATGAATCGTATGATTGCCGTTGAAATTCAACCCCAGAAATGCAGGCGACGGTACAGCGGCTTTGTTCGGGACGTACAGAAGGATATCGATTCGGTATCCTGCGTCTCCGAAATACGCGGCGATCTGCTTTCGTGTCGCTCGCCCCTGCAAAGCATTTGGATCCTGTTCAACCAATTCGTACCGAACTTTCAACTGCTTCTCAGGCGTCTTTCCGTAAACAGAATTGCTCAATAACTGAAGCACCTCGACCCTACGGTGTCCCATCCACTCCGACTGCCCAACGGTTTTGCCTGCTTCATCGACTAACAGAGCAGGCAATTCATACTCTGGAACCTTTGCTTCATCATAGTTGGTATCTGCAGGCTCTTTTGCAGCACAAGAACCAACTTCGAACACGATAAGAAAAGCAACAAATCTGACCATCATAAGGCACCCACGTCATGAATTCACGCTAGCAAGAAGCAATCACCATCATAGCAAATACCGAATCCAAATCCTCTCCTGACGAGTGATTGGCCGCGAGAGCATTTTCTTCGCATCCGTTTTCTATCGAACATGCACGCACAACGGTTACCGGCTCATCGACAACCGGTGGCTCTTATCCCCATCACTCCCCAATATCTTCATCCCACAAACTGGGGCTTTCCCGAATGAACCGCTTCATCAGTTCAATGCAATCGCTGCTGTTAATCAACTCAACGACAACACCCTGCGTTCGAAGATGATCCTCTGGGCCTTGAAATGTCTGATGCTCGCCGACGACCACTTTTGGGATTCGGTAGAGCAGGATCGCGCCACTGCACATCGAACAGGGCGAAAGGGTTGAGTAGATCACTGACTGCCGATAATCCGACGCGTTGAGCCGTCCTGCATTTTCAAGACAATCCATTTCAGCATGCAAAATAGCACTGCCCCGTTGAACGCGCCGATTGTGTCCGCGGCCCACAATCTCACCATCAATCACCAGCACAGAGCCAATGGGAATTCCACCCTCTGAGTAACCGAGGCGTGCCTGCTCAATCGCGGCTTCCATAAAATGATCCATTTGCAACCCTGGCAGTAGAAATCGAATGATTGGCCCTGCCTTCAAGGCTCTCACGTCAACGCATGCAGATAACGGCAACCAAAACCTCTCAGACCATCTCAAGAGCCGGAATGGACTGCAAGTATTCAACACAGGCGTTGCCTGCGTCGACTTACCATTTCAGCCAAAGTGACTTCCAGTCAACAATCTGTTCCTGCACTACCAGTCAGTCTAGAAACCAAGTCAGCACGCCCCACGGATCATAACAAAAAAGCAGCCACACAATCGCTACTACGGCACAGAAAACACCGAGCGAAATGAATCGTGCTGTAACCGAGACATCCGGCGTCGCCACACAGCCAAAGGGCCTCCAAACTGCGATCCAAAACCCAAAGGGCAGAACAAGTGGCGCAATCATCAGGGTGATCCCACCCGTATAGCCACAAACCAGAATTGCCAAGTTCTCTGGATAGTCACGATATGCCACAGGGGTACGTCCCAAAGCAACGGCAGACAACCCCCACGCCAAGTAGGCTCCCGCAACCGGCAGTAACGGATAGCAGTACAAAAGAACAGTAAGAAAAGTAAACCTGAACCCGCCACCTCGCTTGGCGATTGACTGCGATCCGGGCGTGAGATACGGGTTCACTCTATCCACCCTACGAACTTAGACGACATTTTCGTTTTTCCTGCATTGCTTCAGCGAACACTTCACTCTTTCCCCACAGCGTAATTTCTCAAAACTGATAATCAAACAAATCGATATCGGGCTGATACTTTTCCCGGACCATCTCCACCAATCGAGCATCGTAATATTCTTTAAATGATCGTGTCTGCCGCGAAACATTAAGCCTCGGCAATTCTGCGGACACGCCAATCTGCATACAAACCGATTCGAAGTCTCGCTCCAAGTTTTCAAACCGACCAATGAAATTGACTAGCTGTTCGCCGTCTTCTGAAAAGAGAAACTCTTTCTGCAACGGGAGTCCGTCCTCACACTGCCAAGCAATGTAATTCTGAAAACTGCCCAAGCTGAGAAAATGCTCATGAAGCCGATGGTCGGGTTTCTTCAGCACATAACAGTAGATCGAAACAAGCCAGTCCCATGGATTACGCACAAATGCGAATGAAAAGAACGAACTGAAGTCTGGCTTCCCCATGGCCGTCACCAAATCTGACGCGGTCACATGCGTGTCAAAAGGATTGGGGTCCCAACTCGTTGGGAAAGGCAAGTTCAGTTGCTTAAGAACTCGCACTGTTTCACGCTGATACTTGGTAACAGCAAACGGGCTCAAAGCCTTTGATACGCTCATGCCTGCGTTCTTGTAGACGTGCACAAACAGGAAGTTATGTTTCCGTGAAATCAGCATGACAACATCAACTCAGACCTAGACAAACGCCATTCGCGCAACCAAGAATAAAAAAGCGATCGCGGTCACATTAGCCACCAATGCAAGACCGAACCCTGACCTCAACCCAAAGCGTCCTATGAGCGAATAAGCGGCACTCTCAAACAGAATAGCCAGCGACAATTCAACAGCCAGCAGACCAAGCCCCCACCACAAACCACCAGCCCAAATTGCCAGATGACACAGTCCCCAGATAATTGGGCCAGCGAACAAGTTAAGCAGAGCGCAGCTCGCCACAACACGAAATAAAACCGGCTTCTGCTTCATAACCAACACACCAATTGCAACAACCAAGCATTCCATACACAGAGCCAGCAGCACAGTGAAGGTCAGACCGCAGGCAGCAATACCCAGCATGGTATCTGCCAGCCACCGCCCTGTGTCGTCGCGGGTCAGGACAGCTGTCCCATCATCACATACATCAAGCTGATAGCGATTCAATAACGAGTGGACCTTAACTTCGTTACTGATATAGATTTGGTCCTTGGCGGGGCGGTAGACGGCAACTCGAAAGCTCTTCGGAAGGTCACCATTGAAGCCACGAAAATTGAAGTGGCCGTCAAGAAAACCGCCGCCCCAGCTATACGACGCGTAGGTCCAAACGCCGTCTACACCTGCAGGCGGAAGTGCATCCTGCAACCCAGCAATTGCAACCCCTAGGTTGTACGGCTCACTCCTAACGGATTGTCGCTTGCACAACATCGCGCCCAAAACCAAAGACTCTGAAATCGGTGCACCATCGACGGTGGCGTAAACCAATTGAGAATCACCTGCCCAAGACTGAAGCGGTACAACGAACAAAGCCAAAAGCGTGAACGCGACAATTGTTTTTGATGGAAACCACATTGCAATTACCCAGCCCAACCCTAAGCAACAAAGCCTACAACCTACCTCTAAACACTGCCTTTGAGGACTCACATTGTCCTTTACACACATCAATGCAAATAACTCACACCAGGACATAGCCCAGTACAGAATCGCGGAAAGGACACTGCCTCGATTGGCAACGCACAGAGCCACACAACCCTCGTCAAAAACATCCTAACGATGCTCATCGAACCATTGTCGCACTTGCGTTCGACATTCACTTCTCCGATGCATCCACAAATCGGTATGCGGATGAATAACTTTCCCGTCAGGAATATCAAAGATCTGCGCAATTGGCGGGCGAAGAAACGTAAAAGCGGCTAGCTCCCGATGCTCCTGCAAGAAGTCATTGGCACCACCGCATACCAGGACGGGACGCCCTTTCAAACGTGACAGACGCGTAAGTGCTGACACGCGATCACTTGCTGGATAGCCCCACTTGCGTTCACCATCAAAGTGGTCATGCGTAAAAAATCCTTTCCACAAAGCGGCGATCTCATCATCAGCAAGCCCAATATAGCTCGCCCCAATCGCCCCTCGTGAAAAACCGCAGATGAACAGGGACTCAGGATCACCACCAAACTGTTCGCAAATGCGAGGCAGATTCATTTTGCAATAATCTACGGTCGCCTGACGGTCCCCCCACCAAGTTCGCGTATTCTGCCGCTTTCCCCTTGCAACATAAGGCATCGATACCCAAATGAATCCCTTGCCACCGCTCACACCATACCCGAGATTCGCGTCCTTCACTTCTCCGGTGGACCCGCATGCAGCAAACTCATTTCCCGTGTACTCAACGATCACGGGGTACTTTCCTCCCGGCTTCCAGTCCACTGGCAAATAAAGAGCATGGTAAACCTCTGTGCCCTCATACTCTGGAGCAACCTGACGCACCCTCCTGCCAGCCGCCGGATCCTGCCTTGTCATCTTGGGCGTGGTCAAGTCGTTTTCGACGCGGCCTTCAGCAGCACACAGCGAGCCAGCCAATGCGACCAACATGAACAATTTGCATTTCATAGTTTACTTTCAGCAAGACCGGTCGTTCATTGCGTCCATGCCCAAAACAGACTCATCCACAGTTCCAGCAGTCCCAGAGCTACCAGATAGATAGTACAAGCCCCCACGACTGTACCAACAGCCCAGTCAGGCACCCAAACAACTAATGCAACCGCTATTGAGCAGACAGAAGCTCTGCAATGTTGGGACGTTCAGCCTCGATACGTTCATAATCCAGCTCCAACCCGAGCGGTCCCATGATCTGCAAGATAAGTCCATAAATCGGTTTCACATCGTCAAACGACCCTGCAACCCCATCATAGGCAGTGGCCCCTGAACCGTTTCGGATCATCTTGTCAGCTCCATTTGACAACAAGGCGCGAACGATGCCTTCGTGACATAAGAAAGCAGCCGAGTGCAGGGCCGTCCCGCCATCAGCCTTCTTCGCATCCACGTCCACACCAGCAGCAAGCAACAGCGTGACAACCTCATCATTCCCTCTTGCTGCCGCAGCATGCAAAGGCGTTCCTCCGTCTTCACCTCTCGTATTCAAATCAGTTCCCGCCGCGATATGCTGCCGCACCGCTTCAAGGTCCCCTGACCAAGCAGCATCAAGAATCTTCACGCTTGGTGCTGCCACCACTGTTTTGTCGATTGGAGCGACATCCGCTTCAACGCCAACATCGGGGCCTGAAGGTGAAGTCGCCTCATCGTTAGCACACCCCATTAGCCCCACGCATGCAAACAAAACGACAGCACAACGGCCACACGGATAAAATTCACGAGACACACGCCACCTCCAAACCAAAGTGAAACGAAGCAGATGTTCTCGCTGCCAAGACATGGCAAAAGACGGCAAACATCAGTGCGGAGGATACAGCAGTCAACGCGCATCGTCACCTTGCAAACAGTAACAACATGTAAAACAAGCCCATGAAGCCGTGCATGGAAGCTGCCTTCTTCATTACCGGCCCACCAGCCCAAATGCGAAAATCAGTTCATTTGCGTCCTGAAATACAGAACGGGCGTCTCCAGCCCAAGCCAACTCGCTGCCTTTGTTAGATTCCTCACTAGGGTGGATACCAACCACAGCCACGGTAACATCCTGCTACCACTTCACGGTTCATCCGACTTAGACACCGTTGTTCTTCAGGAAAAAGCTTCTGAGCCTACAGCAAACATTTGTTGCTGCTGTACTTTGCCAAACACAGCCACACGATGGACAACGTGATCACTAACAACGGCATCACTGCACCCGACGGCCCCATGACCTTCAAGCCACCAGCAATCAACATCGTGTAGCCCATTTGCACGACAACCGCAACAAAACTGATGGCGAAGCAATGCACTGCCAACCGACGCCGCACCAGCAGCGCAAGACTGCCCATCACGCCGCTAACCACAGAAATTGCAAACACAACATAAATCCAAAATGGAATATCACGGGACCACTCTTTCTGCTCTTCAGTGAACGATTCCATCATCGCCTCTTTGGCAAACACTTCCGATAAGAAAATCATGCATCCCATCAGGTTCCACAGCAAAGCGATAATCGCGAAAATCCAAAACCAGCGTGGAACGGACATCTTCGACTCCTCATTCATGGTCGCCCCTTTTTGCTCCTACGTTTTTATTAACAACACATCTTGATCTGTCGTGCGTGCCACCGTCGCTCAGGAACCTCCAGACAACACGGTCGCGGTCAAGGTAGGCAAACCCATTCCTCGCCAACTCATGGACAGGAATCAAATACTCCGCCCTTCCATTCCCACATAAATTCACCGAAGCGGCAAGCAGCCCCAGACCGACGACGAATCAATCGATGCGATTACGTCGCTTCCGCGATTTTGTCATACGATCCACCAACTCGCAGACGATGACATGCATTGGTACTGAAACGATGATAATTCCGACGATCGCACCCGGGCTTCCAACCAAAAGCCGCAAACCAGCAAATGTCGCCGTCAGCAACGTAACCATCCCCCAAAACTCTGCCATCGAAAATTTCATTACGCTAACCTCAAAAAGCATTCGCTCTCAGAAAACGACGATCACAAAGACAACACGTCGCCCAACCGTGTTATCCGAAACTTGACACGAACTTTCAGCCAACTCCGCGCTATTAGCGGAGGCCTCTTTCACGAATTGTGTCCAAAGCACGTGCAGTAAAATCCGTGACACCCCGACTAGGGAGCGTCTGCTGAGCTACTCCGTCGACAAGTCCGTACCGCAAGTGTAACAAACTTCCGTTCCAAACGTTTTATCAGACACACGAAGTAAAACTTCATCGGGGCGTAGAATCGTCGAGCAGCCACATTGTTCACAAATGAGTTCATGCTTCCCAAGAAGACCCGTGACAAATCTCGCATAACGTCGTGAGATGACAATCAATGAAACGATCGAGCACCCCAAAATCAGGGGAATGAGAAAATTGCAGTACTTGGTTGGGACCAACCAAATACTGACGAAGCAAACAGCAACAGTAAGAACGACCACGACTGCCAAGATTCGCAACATCCTGCGGTGCTCGGGATCAGCATTAAATTCCATGACTGCCGCACTGCGTTTGTTCACGGTCGTTACGTCCTCACAAGAACAGAAGAACACCCATACAAATGCGTAATCTCAGCAGAGCCTGCTCAGCACACTCGCATACCACATCAAACCAAGTCAACCTTTCACACATTCCTCACCGTAGAACTCACGAGTCCGCACAGCATGCCGCAAAAATCAAATGCGACAATTGCACAAGCTGAACACACCGCTCCACTGGTTACCCACACATCCCCTGCATACTGACTGCTCCAGCTCTATGCACTGAGCTGATAAAAACAGCGTAAACAAAGAGGTACCAGACACAACCTGCGACAGGCATAGTGTAACGGTTAACCAACCGACGACCACGCAAAAAGAAAGCGACCGGCATGCCAACGACACCCGGACGACCCGCCACTCCCCAGCAAGGCATCATCTTGACAATGAGCGCAACCACCTGGACAGAAAACACATCGGCTATGCAGATGTCGACCGGCAAAAGATCATGCCGTTTCACAAGCAACCACTTCAGTAATGAGCGCCGGTAACACCATGCACGCATTTCAGAACGCCTTGCGATAAGAGCCTCTAATGAACAACGTAATTGAAGCATCAATCGTCGAAGGTTCGCAACGATTCCGCATCATGCTTTGCTTCCAGTGGGCAAAACGTTCTGGTGCAATTCAACCATGTATCGCGTGACTGAGCCACCAATGACTTTAGTCAACTCTCACCTCAGGCAAACACAACGCCCCCACCCCTCGACCGAGTCCCCTACTCAAACTTGCTGGCATTCGAAATCTCTGGGCATTCACGTTACATGCAGTCAAAGGGGCAATCGCAATTCGTCATTGATCATCACCTTTCTATCCGCGTCAATCGAAAGCTCGTCCCCTTCCTCAATCGTGCCATATTCTTGCGAGTTGACTTTCAGAGAAATTGGTTCAAATCCATCGGCGGCTAATTCTATCGTGACATCGCCAGCAATGACCTTCTGTTTTGCATCCAAGGCTCCCTTGGATGCGGAAACGCCACCTACAAAAGTCGAACTGATCCCACCGCCATTGGTTCCTGCAATATGAATGCGTACTCCCCAGACCTCCCCGTTGGCCTCCCCCTCTAAATTTGTCATCGTGCTTCCAGTCGAAAAGCGAGGTGCCTTCGTGGGAGCAAGGGTGGAAGAAAAGCTGGTATCACAACCAGCACAAAAACTCGTCACCAAAACGACAAGGAACAAAGCCTGAATGTAATTTCCCATGATTAACCAAAGTACGAGGTTGGGCCCTCCTGCGGGCCAAAGGGATCACCTTAAAACGCATCGTCAAATAACTAAACAGTTAGCAGTTCAGACCACTTGGCAAGCTAAACCAAACGGGCGAAACAGACTCATAACAGACGGCCTCACCTTAAAAAAACACGCTTTCAGCGTGCAAAGACGGAACTCGTCCCCCCGGCTTGAGAGACCCTCGGGTGAATGATTGCTCTTCCGTCCTCTCCACGCTTAGTGCAGGCGATTTGCTCCTCGCTGCTAACA
>Ga0315330_10001490_pt1 | contig 15793 bp, 14 predicted proteins | sample M140m34915metaG_FD_203453 | JGI IMG/M metagenome (GOLD analysis project Ga0315330, IMG submission 203453) | Ammonia-oxidizing marine archaeal communities from Monterey Bay, California, United States - M1 40m 34915 | ecosystem: Environmental > Aquatic > Marine > Intertidal zone | place: USA...
GATTCAAAATTAGTTACATTAGAGGGCAGACGAGCCGGGTTTTCCAAAGATCCAGACGTAAAAAAGCGGCTCCTCGACGTGGAGGATCAAATAATATCGGAAATATTTTTGACAAAAACTATAGGCTCCCAGGTAACCGAGGAGGCGCTTCAAAAAATTTATTCTGAGACAAAATCTGAAATGGCTAGCGGTGATCAAATAAAAGCTCGACATATATTACTTGATAGCGAAGAAAAAGCTATGGAGATAATCAAAAAATTGCAAGCGGGTGGGGAATTTGCAAAATTAGCATCTGAATATTCGACTGGACCATCGGCTGCATCGGGAGGTGATTTAGGTTGGTTTGGAGAAGGACAGATGGTTCCAGAATTCTCGAAGGCAGCATTCGCCCTCAATCCAGGCGATATTGTTACTAAACCAGTCAAAACTCAATTTGGATGGCACATAATTTTGGTTGAAGATAGGAAAGTTTCTGCTCCCCCTTCTTTCGACGAGGCAAAAGAACAATTAGCATCAACCATGAGTCAAAAGTTATTGAAAGAGCTGATCGAAACCCTACGAACTAAAGCAAAAATTGTACGTTTTCAAGCTGATGGAACTCCAATCAAGGATAACTGAGGATAATAATCAATGGATCTTGAAATATCTCCGCTTGCGCCAAAGTCCTTCCCGCAAATGCCGTTTGTAAATGGCGTCAGAATGGCAACCGCAAAAACAAAAACTAAATACAAAGGAAGGTCAGATCTACTGTTAATTGATCTAGTATCTGGGACCTCTGTCGCCGGCGTATTAACCAAGTCAACAGCACCGGGGCATCCAGTTATTTGGTGTAGAGATAAATTACAAAAAGGAAAAGCACGTGGGCTTGTGGTAAATGCTGGAAACGCGAATGTTTTCAATGGAAAAAGCGGGATGCAAGCTGTGGAAGCCATCGCAAAATCAGTTGGTACTTTGCTTCACTGTGCAAAAAACGAAGTTTATGTAGCATCAACGGGAGTCATCGGTGAAAGGCTCGATCCAACAAAAATTGTAGAAAAAATTGCAACCCTTAAAGATGATTTACAAAATCAGAATTGGAAAGATGCAGCAATAGCCATAACCACTACAGATACCTTTCCCAAAGGCTCTCATCGGGTAGTTAAAGTGGGTAAAACATCGGTAAATTTAGTTGGAATTGCAAAAGGTTCAGGGATGATTGCTCCAGATATGGCAACCATGCTGGGCTTTATATTCACGGATGCACAAATCCCCGCTCAAATATTACAAAAACTATTAACTAGAAACGTGAAATCTACCTTTAATTCGATAACCGTTGATGGCGACACTTCCACGAGCGATACCTTACTTCTTTTCGCTACTGGCGTCGCGGAGCATTCTGTTCCCTCCAACGATCACGACCCAATTCTAAAAGAATTTGAAATAGGCCTAAATGAGGTCATGCTTGATTTAGCTAAGCAAATTGTTCGAGATGGTGAGGGAGCTCAAAAACTTATAAAAATAAATGTGAGCGGAGCAAGCTCGTCAACATCAGCCAGGCGTATTGGTTTGTCTATCGCTAATTCCCCGCTTGTTAAGACTGCCATAGCAGGAGAGGACGCAAATTGGGGGCGTGTAGTCATGGCCGTGGGTAAATCTGGTGAGAAAGCAGACCGGGATAAGCTAGGTGTCTGGTTCGGCGGCATAAAAATCGCGGAAAATGGTGGGGTAGTAGATAATTATGATGAAAGACCAGTAGCAAAACATATGCAAGGGCATGAAGTCATAATTGATGTAGATGTTGGAGTGGGTCGCGGCACTGCCACCGTCTGGACTTGCGATTTAACCCACGGATATATCAATATTAACGCCGATTACAGAAGTTAAATTAATGTTCGTCAAAACCGATAACCCACCACTAATTTTAGTTTCTGCCTGCGCATTGCTAGACGGAGATGGCAGAGTTCTTATTGCACAAAGGCCAAAAGGAAAAAGTATGGCAGGACTCTGGGAGTTCCCGGGAGGAAAACTCGAGATTGGGGAAAGTCCAGAACAAGCGTTAATTAGAGAATTAAAAGAAGAGCTCGCGATAGAAACGGAGGCCAGCTGCTTTGCTCCTTTCACATTCACAAGCCATAGCTACGAAGAATTCAATTTACTTTTGGCTTTGTTTTTATGTCGAAAATGGAATGGCATGGTTACACCGCTGGAATCCCAAGTTATTAAATGGGTAAAACCAAAATCACTTAAAAACTTTGAAATGCCACCGGCTGATAAACCGCTGATAGCCATGTTAAGGGATTTTTTGTGAGTGATTAAATAATTAGTTTAAAATGCCATTGGAATAAAAAGGAGAAATCGAATGACCGCAGATCCAGTACAATTGGAAATTGAAAAAGGAGTGGCGACTGTTAGACTCAATCAACCTGAAGTACGAAATGCTCTCACCCATGAATTAAGAACCGCTTTTCGAGATATAATTGGCTCTTTGGAATTTAATGAAGATGTGCGCTGTGTTGTTATAACTGGTGCTGGAAATCATTTCATGGCTGGTGGTGACATACGGGCAATGGTTGAGCGTTTAAAAGTAGATAAAATTGAACGCCGTAAATTAATCCTGGAGGGTATTCACCTCCTACATTTGCCCCTATTTGCCATACGCCGGATGGGTAAACCAGTAATAGCAAGCATAAAAGGCGCTGCTGCAGGGTTTGGCGTGGGTTTGGTGGCTGCGTGCGATCTGGCTATTGCCGCTGATGATGCATTCTTCACACTGGCTTACTGTCACATAGGCGCTAGCCCAGATGGAGGCTCTTCATACTTCCTTGGACGAACATTAGGCATGAAACATCAGATGGAATTAGCCCTGCTCGGAGACCGGTTTGGGGCAGAGCGTGCTAAGGAGTTGGGCATAGTTAATTGGACGGTCCCCAGCAATGAATTAGAAAAAGAGACAAAAACTCTGGCCGCTCGTTTGGCTAATGGTCCTACGCAGGCATATGCAAATTCAAAACGCTTATTTAATCAAACAAACCACCTGTCTATGGAATCTCAGTTGCAGATGGAAGCAGAGAGAATGGCTGACAGTATGTTAACTTCAGATCATTCAGAGGGCATAAAAGCTTTCATGGAGAAACGAAATCCTGTATTTAGCGGAAACTAATCCGCAATGATATGATTTCATCAATTGCCTTGAAATAAAATTAGAAAAACAGCCTACACATTTAGGCTGTTTTTGCAGATCTTTTAACCGCAACGATCTTTTGAGTTATGGATTCCTTACCTTCGTTTGAATATCCTTCCTTAAACGATATTAGCCGCATTGTTGGGCGAACAAGATCAATTAATTCCTCAGGTTCGAGCAAATAATTTGGATTGGTCGGCTTCCCATAAATTTCGTTACCCTTTGAAAACGTCTCATAGATTAGAACGCCGCCTTCATCAATGATCGATAGTAAATCGGGGAAAATTGGTCGATAGAGATAATTAGTTACAACCACAGCATCGAATGAACAAGGAAAAAAATCCCAGCTCGTGCCAGATTCCAAATCATGTTTAATTACCTGCGATCTAAACACTTCAGGAACCCAGTCCAGCTGTGAGGTATCTCGATCTAGAAAGACTACGTCGAACCCTTTTTCAAGCAGGAACCTCCCGTGTCGACCAGACCCACACGCCAAATCTAGAATCAATCCTTTTTTCTTTATATAATAATAGTTTTCTGACACCCAATTTGAAATAACCATTTTATGTTGCTAGCATCCCATTGAAAAAGTTGATTGTGAACGCTATTTCTAGTATTCCAAAACGACAACATACATTGCTAATAACATATAAAAAACAATCAATTTTACGTGCCTCTAATAAAATATTTGATGAGATGTGAATACGCAAGAACGATAGATATTGAGAGAACACTAATGATCTTATATCAACTAAAGTGTGACAAAGAACATAGCTTCGAAGTTTGGTTTAAAGATAGCCAAGCTTTTGAAAGGCAGTCTAAACGTAAATTACTATCATGCCCAACCTGCGGGTCATCCAAAGTAACAAAAGCATTGATGGCTCCTCGCATTGGAAAATCAGGAAGCGATAAGCACCCTCAAGCAACACAACCGGCGCCAGCAGGGTCAAGTTTGAAATTAACTCCGGCAGCTGTCGAATTGAAAAAGAAATTAAAGGAGTTGCAGAGCCATATAGCAAAAGAATGTGATTATGTTGGAAGCAATTTTGCTGAAGAAGCAAGAAAGATACATTATGGCGAAGTGACGCCACATGGTATATATGGTGAGGCCACCACTGAAGATGCCAAAGAATTGGTCGATGAAGGTATAGAGTTCAGTCCCATACCGTGGTTGCCAGAGGAGAACGCCTAATCATCACTTAATATTGTTGTGGGCTCAAAGTAGGTAGCAGCAATCGCATAGTTCATCGAAAGATCGTCCGTAAGAACAAATCGATCACTATTTATTTTGTAAGTCATGCCTTTGATGGAATCTACTTGAAAGCCATCTGAGGTCAATAAAATTTCAAGCTCCTGTGGATTCAAAAACTTCTTCCATTCATGAGTTCCAGCGGGAATAATCTTTGTTAAATATTCAGCGGCAACCTTTGCTATCAAAAGTGATTTTAAGGACCTACTTAAAGTCGTAAGAATTATCTTACCTTTTGGCCGCACTAATTTTTTTAACCCCTTTATAAAATCATTTGGGTCTTGGACATGCTCTATGACTTCCGAAGCTATTACTAGATCATATAATTTCTTTTGCTCTATGAGGCTATCAATGGTCCCGACTAGATAATTGATTTCTAGATTAGATTTCCTCGAATGAAGTCGAGCAGATTTAATGGCCGTTTCAGATGCGTCTATACCTGTGATACTTGCTCCTAATCTTTTGAGCGGTTCGGACAATATCCCCCCCCCACATCCAACATCTATAATGTTAAGATTTTTAAGCGGTTGTTTTTTAGCGATTGAATATTCTTGCCCCTCATTTACCGCTTTGAGTATGAATTCTATTCTTATTGGTGTAATTCGGTGTAAGGGAGCAAATGCCCCGTTTTGCTTCCACCATTCCCCAGATAGCTCTGAAAAACGCTTTATTTCTTCTTCATCGCTGTTTAAAACGTATTCTTTCATTATCTACCTAAACAAATTTCTTAGAACATACTTATTATCTCACGTATTTATACATATACCTAGATTAATCATATGCGAATCGCTTTTGTATAAAAGCATAAAACGGAAACTAGAAGTTTGGAAATTGAGAATAAAATGCCGATAATTGTCCAAAAATTTGGAGGAACATCCGTTGCTGATATTGAACACATCCACAATGTGGCCCAAAAGGTCAAAAATGAAGTGGATTTGGGAAACCAAGTTGTTGTGATAGTGTCAGCGATGGCTGGTGTAACCAATCAATTAATTGACTGGGCAAATGCTGCAATTTCTGATCATGATGGCCGAGAATATGATGTAATAGTCTCCACTGGAGAACAGGTGACCAGCGGGCTTCTTGCCTTGTGTCTCCAAAATATCAATGTTGATGCCCGCTCATGGATGAGCTGGCAAATACCTTTTCAAACAGATACCAATCATAGTAAAGCTCGTATTATGGATATTGGAACAACTGCAATCAAGAACTCATTGAATTCCGGCGTTGTCGCCGTAATACCAGGCTTTCAGGGAGTAAGTTCTGAAAATAGAATTTCAACTCTAGGAAGAGGCGGATCCGACACCACCGCAGTGGCTTTGGCAGCGGCTCTAGCGGCCCAAAGATGCGATATTTATACCGATGTTAATGGTGTTTACACAACAGATCCAAGGATCGTATCAGGCGCCCAAAAAATTGAGAAAATAACGTACGAAGAGATGTTAGAGATGGCTTCTCAAGGAGCCAAAGTACTGCAAACGAGATCAGTTGCCCTCGCAATGCGCTACAACGTGCGCTTGCAAGTTAGATCAAGTTTTGAAGACGTGCCAGGCACATTAGTATTGAATGAGGATGAGATTGTGGAAAAAGAAACTATAACGGGAATAGCCTATAGTCTCGAGGAGGCTAAAATAACACTGAGAGGGGTTAAAGACAGACCAGGCGTAGCTGGTCGTATTTTTGGCTCACTTGCTGACGCCTCTATTAATGTAGACATGATTGTCCAAAATGTATCTGAGAATGGAGAAACAACTGACTTGACGTTTACCGTAGGAAAAATCGACCTAAATACCGCCGTAGAAGTTTTAGAGGAGTTAAAGGATGAAATTGAATTTGCCAATGTCACAGCTAATCCAAACGTATCAAAAATTTCTGTTGTAGGAGTTGGCATGAGAAGTCAGCCGGGGGTAGCTAAAACCATGTTCACTACACTGGCCGATAAGGGGATAAATATTCAGGTGATATCGACGTCCGAAATAAAAGTGAGTGTGTTAATAGCATCTGATTACACTGAACTTGCTGTGCGGGCCCTCCATTCAATTTTTGAGTTGGATAACCCATCTCAGTTAGAGAGTTAATCTACTAGAATTACTATTAACCTTATTTAATGGAATATTTAATAATCTATGGCCACCCTAGATCTCTATGCAGGATTTATTTCATTTTTAAAAAATAAAGATAAAAAAGGCGGTTAATTGATGTAATTTAAACGAAAACGTATCTTGAAATATTGTCTTTAGAATTAAATTCTAATATTTTTCCTTAGTATCCATCAGTATTCGACTAACGAAACCATATGAGATTTGTCTGTAAGCTATGAAAATCGAGCAAAAATTCTCGAAGTTATTCGACAGAAAAATGATGCTGCCGATAAAGCTAAAAAGCCAAATTAACAACTCAAATGAAATTGCAGCAAATACATCAGAGATACATTCTGGTGAAGCGCTTAAAGAAGCCAGGTACAAATCCAACCAGAGTTTAAGCCAAATATCTGACCTACTGCGAATCCGCCAAGATTATTTAAAAGCCATCGAAAACGGCAGACCTGATGATATACCTGGCACAACTTATGCGATCGGTTTTATAAAAAGTTATTCTAACTACCTTGGAATTGATCCTGCGAACTACATTAACTCGCTTAAAACTAAAGTGCAGAACCCTGAATTAAAAAATTCCAATGTCTTTCCATCTCCTGCACCAGAGGGAAAAATACCTAGTGTGATGGTTATTTTTACCACCATCTTAATAACCGTAGGCATTGTTTTAATTTGGAATAACCTTCAAAAAACATCTCCCGACTGGTCCAACCAACACGATGTAATAACATCCCAAACCAATACAATAACAGCGGTAGGCGAACAAGAGAAACAAAACAGCGACTCAAGAAGTTCGCCGAAGAAAAAGGGGCTAGCGAAAAATTCATTACAACATGGTGAAAAGATCGTTGTTTCGAAAACAACACCAGACAACAATCTCAAAACTAAAAAATATAAATCGGTAAAGCTAATAGAAAACAAAGGCATTGAGCCGACTGATTCCCAGATCGTAACAACGAAAAGAACGAAAAAGAACAGTCCGGAAACAGCCTCGATCAACTCTAGTTCCCTACACGAAACTACCGACCAATTTCAGGCGAAGGCAAAAACGGATGTAGTAGCCGTGAAACGTTTGAAGGTCTCGAATGACTCTTCAATTTTAGCATTACCTAGTTTCACCATCCAGGCAACTGCCGACAGTTGGATTCAGATCAAAGCATTAGATTCAAATATTCTTTTAAGTCGCATATTGAAGACACACGAAACGTATAACGTTCCCAACCGAAACGACCTGCTTCTTAGCACCGGCAATATTGGGGCTCTTGTTATTAGGATTAATGGCAAGAAAATCCCAAAATATGCAGGTTCAATGCGGGTTGTAAAAGATATTGCTCTCACGAAGGAAAACTTACTTAAAACGTCTGATAGCAACTGATATATTTGGATAAGTCATGAATAACAGACCATATAGAGACATAATCGCAAAAAAAACCCGCCAGATAATGGTAGGCTCAGTTCCAGTAGGAGGTGATGCACCTATATCGGTACAAACGATGACTAATACACTCACCACTGATAAGAAATCTACAATAGCACAAATACAAGAATGCGCAGCTGCCGGCGCAGACTTAATAAGGGTCTCATGCCCTGACATTGAATCAACAGAGAGCTTGAGATCGATAGTAAAGGCCTCTCCGATTCCAATAATAGCAGATATTCATTTTCATTATAAAAGGGCCATTGAGGCCGCAGAAGCGGGCGCTGCATGTTTGCGAATTAACCCAGGAAATATTGGAAGCCCTCAAAAAGTCATGGACGTTATTAAAGCTGCTAAAGATAATGGTTGCTCAATGCGTATTGGTGTGAATGCTGGGAGCCTTGAGAGGCCTATTCTTGAAAAATTCGGTGAACCTTGCCCAGAAGCAATGGTAGAAAGTGCTCTTGAGCATTCGAAAATATTAGAAGACAAAGGTTTCTTAGATTTCAAAATTAGTGTCAAGGCGTCCGACATTTTTCTCGCTGTAGCAGCCTACCAAAAACTTTCCGATTTGACTGACACTCCACTACACGTTGGTATCACGGAAGCTGGAGGGTTTAGAACAGGAACAGTAAAATCCTCTATAGGAATGGGAATGCTTTTGTGGGGCGGCATCGGCGATACTATAAGAGTTTCTTTATCTGATGATCCAGTAAACGAAGTAAAAGTGGGCTTCGATATTCTAAAATCGCTTGGGCTAAGACACCGTGGCGTCAATGTTATTTCTTGCCCATCATGTGCTAGACAGCAATTCGATGTTATCAATACCGTCAAAATACTCGAGGAGCGACTTTCGCACATAACAACCCCTATCACGCTCTCAATAATAGGTTGTGTTGTCAACGGTCCAGGAGAGGCGCGTGAAACAGACATTGGATTGACAGGAGGGGGAAAAGGAACACACCAAATTTACTTAGGAGGCCTTCCTAATCATCGATTGAAAGATGAGGGGATTATTTCGCATATCGTGGGGTTAGTGGAAAAAAAAGCCCGCGAAATTGAAGCAGAGCTTGCTGTTAAAAATGATAAAAAACTAAAAATTTCATCTATAGCCAGATGACAGCAGTCTCCAGCCAAAATTATATAGATATTTTTCATGTTATAGGTCTAAAATATGGAGCGTGCTCAAGTTCGTTGAGGGAAAAGTTATTTATCAATGAGCATGAAATACGAGATTTCTCGAAATCTTTATGCCAATCAATCCAATGTGAGGTTCTAGTAGTTTCGACATGTGACAGAGTAGAATTTTACTTCCTCGAAGATAATATAAAAACGGTTACTCAAATTATTTTTAGAAAACTAGCCCTTGATAATGAACAGGTTTTTAGAAAAATTTTGGCTGCGTCATATAAATATTCAAAACACTCTGCTTTACAGCACTTATTTAGAGTTACAGCTGCCTTAGACAGTCACATTATAGGCGAACCACAGATCTTTGGTCAAATTAGATCGAGCCACAGAATAGGTAAAGAAACAGGGGCGATCCGTTCTCGACTAAATAATTTTCTCGAGCATGCTTATTTTGCCGCTAAGCGTGTAAGAAAGGAGACGAATATCGGGCAAGGGCCTGTGACTATAGCAGCGGCGGCTATTCGTGTTGCTCGGGATATCAACGGGGATTTAGCACATTGTAAAGCAGCTATTTTTGGTAATGACGAGGCAACCATTTTTCTCTCAGAACACTTCAAAGCCGCGAATTTAAGCAATTTTATATTTGTCAATGAAAATACGGATATTAGTGGCCAAAGCTCAACACATTTTGTTGGAGAAATTGCCAATTACGATGAAACGGCTAAAATCTTGATGTTAGTCGACATAGCGATAATTAGCACCAATAGTCTCAACTATGCCATCACCAAAGAAATGATGACATCAGTCATAAAAAAACGCCAATACAAGCCCCTTTTTATTTTAGATGTTGGAGTCCCAAGCATAATTGATCCCGCTATTGAGGATATTGATGAAGTTTTTTTATATAATCTAGACGATCTTGAGCGAATAGCCCTCAAAGGAAAAAACCAGCGTGGGTCCGCATTAGTAGAGGCCGAACAAATCATAGATGAGGAATTAGAACGGTTCACCAAAAGAATAAAAGGTAAAAATATTGAACCACTTTTGAAAGAAATAATAAATTCTATGAACCAGGATCGGCTTGAAGTTCTTAAAGAAAAGCCAAATCTCAGCTCTGAAGCAGTCAGCCAACTTTTAGTAAACCGATTATTACATATTCCCATAACTACTATAAAAGAATTATATACTGACGAAGAATTAGATGAGAAAACTGAATTGTTAATACGAAAACTTCTTATATCAAGAGCTAAGTGGAAAGGAGATACGGGTGAGTTTTGAGGCCAATTTGGGGCGTGTCGAGTCCCGACATCGCGAACTTGAAGGCATGCTCTCATCCTCCGAAGCATTAAACGCGGAAGAGATCACCAAAATCTCCAAAGAATTATCTGAACTAACTCCCATTGCGGAAAAAGTTTCGGAATTAAGATCAATGGAGAACGAACTCAACGAGGCCAAAAGCATGTTGAGTGACAATACCGATGATGAGTTAGAGGTATTAATAAAGAGCGAGATCAACGATTTATCAATTAGATTACCCATATTGAAAAATGAGCTGCAGCGTCTACTTTTGCCAAAGGACGAAGCCGATGAAAAAAATGCGATTTTAGAAGTGCGGGCCGGGACAGGAGGAGATGAAGCAGCTTTATTCGCCTCTAGTCTTTTCTCAATGTATCAGAAATACTCTATCATTAGGGGCTGGCGATTTGAGATATTGGAGGTTTCAGAAACAGCTATAGGTGGCTATAAGGAAGCAATCGCGTCAATTACTGGACGGTCTGTTTTCGCTAAATTAAAATTTGAATCTGGTGTTCATAGAGTTCAGAGAATCCCAACAACAGAGTCCGGCGGCCGTATACACACATCTGCTGCTACAGTAGCCGTCCTTCCCGAGGCAGAGGATGTCGACATAAATATTGATGATAAAGACCTTAGAATAGACATATTTCGAGCGAGTGGCCCGGGTGGCCAGTCGGTCAACACAACCGACAGCGCAGTAAGAATAACCCATATTCCAACAGGCATAGTAGTATCTCAGCAAGATGAGAAATCACAGCATAAAAATAAGGCAAAGGGGATGAAAATATTACGGGCCAGAATTTTTGATCTTGAACGCAATAGGATCCATGAAGAGCGGGCAGCCGACCGCAGAGGTCAGATTGGAAGTGGTGACCGCTCAGAAAGGATACGAACATATAATTTTCCACAGGGCAGAGTTACCGATCACCGGATTAATATGACACTCTATAAAATTGATAAGATAATCCTTGGGGAAGGCCTTGAAGAAATAATTAACGGACTCACAGCCGAAGATGAGGCAGCACGTTTAGCGCTAATGACCTGAGACAAATGAGTTTAATGCATCCAAAACCAGCCAAAGAAACCACTTCGGTTAAAGTAATTTTAGAGTGGGCCAAAGAAAAACTTTTGGGAGTCCAAATAGAAAGCCCGATTCTAGATGCCAGGCTCCTTCTTGGTTTTGCACTTGGTACCCCTCAGGAGCGTTTTTACGGATCAGAAGATAAATTTTTAACAAAAAGCCAAATAGATAATTATGCAAAACTTATAGAGCGTCGTTGCAAAAGAGAACCTGTATCAAGAATTATAGGAACCCGTGGTTTTTGGAACCTCACATTGAGAATTAATTCATCGTCCCTTGATCCAAGACCTGACAGTGAAGTATTAATGGAGGCTATTCATAGGAGCCTCCCAGATAAAGCCGTCAACTTAAAATTTATTGATTTTGGAACTGGGACAGGATGCTTGCTATTGTCGGCTTTAAACGAATTTCCCAATTCAAGTGGTGTGGGTGTCGATATTTCTAGGGAATGTATAAAATTAGCCAAAGAGAATGCAGCATTAAACGGGCTTAGCCAAAGAGCGCGCTTCATAGAAAGTGACTGGGGTAGAGAAGTGACCGATAAATTCGATATAATTATAGCCAATCCGCCGTACATTCAGTCCGATACCATTTCAACCCTTGACCCAGAAGTCAAAAATTTTGACCCACATATAGCATTAGATGGTGGTCAGGATGGACTATCCTGTTACAAAAAACTAGCCCCCCAATTTGTAGGAATCCTAAAAAAAGGAGGTCTTATTTTCTTGGAGATAGGTTATAATCAAAGTGAAAGCGTCTCTAATATAATGGAGCATAGTGGCCTCAAGTGCCTTCACATAAATCAAGACCTTGGACACCGCGATCGTTGCCTGGTTTTGGCTCATCGCCATCAATATTAAAGTAATTATCAATTTATACTTGGATTGGGCGAAGAACCCTACTAGTATAAGGAAAGCCATGGGGAAAGCGTCTTCTGGAACGATCTTTTTTTGGCTAGAAATCAGGTATAAAAGATAGTTCACCCAAAGCAAAGGTGCATTTTTTATGTGTTTGTATTTGAAAAGACGAAGAGACAAACTTCGTCAATCAACACCACAGAAATGGTAAATAATGAGACAAGGTTCCCATTCTAAACGTGGCCGAGGTAGAGGTGGAAACCGCCGTTCCTCAGGCCCTCCTGGCCGTAATCATACTTTTGATAGCAACGGTCCCGATATAAGGATACGGGGCAATGCGCATCAAGTTCATGAAAAATATATGAATTTAGCACGCGAGGCATCAACAAATGGGGAAGTTGTGCTGGCTGAAAGTTATTTTCAACATGCTGAACATTATTACCGAATATTAAGCGCTTTTACGGATGATAATAACTCGGAAGCAAATAAAAATAGGAATCAAAATAATGGGAATAACCATTCAAGCAATGGACAAAACGCCGCGGAAACAAATACTATCTCCATAACGACAGAACCGACAGAGTCTGAAAAACAACAAGAACACAATAAAGAGGCATCGGCCGACGGGGTTGAAACAATTGAGCGACGTGGAGTGGATATAGAGGACGCGGACGTTGGTAACAAGTCAACAATCGCATTACGAAGCCACCAAAGGGTCGATACAAGCATCGAATCCGACAACAGGTTAGATGAAGAGACCAATGATGAAGCCCCAAAGAATCAAAGACATGCTAGGTCTCGTCGGCGAATAAAAAATAATGTCGCTAGAGATAAAGAGGAATCAGCTGCCCCCGAAGATCAGGCCTCCCATAGTTCCGATTGAAACTAGCCAACACTATTTTAGGTATGAATTTATCAAAAATAGTCCTTTTCCATGATAAAGATTGACTTAGCTAACTGGGAAAAGGTCGTTAGTTTGGTAATGATCATAGGATGATTTATCTATACTTGTAGAAAATCCAATAATCCCCATATTAAATAACAAGTGTAAAGTGAACTGCGACAAGTAAGTGGCTAACCAAAAAGGCTATAGGGAATAGTATGTCACATTCTTTTTTAGCTCCTAAATAACTGTATCTGAACCTGAAAAATAATCACAGCTATTAGAAAATCTAATCTAAAACATGGGTGCCCTTCAAAGATACACGAGAGGCTTTTTTACTTTAATAAGCTTTAGAACCAAGGTTAAACTAGTATGTCAAACGATAAAAAAAACAATAAAAATCAATCTAGTCAAGCTTATGAAGCCTTGGAAAAGTATACTCGCGACCTAACTGAAATGGCTAAAAATGGCAACTTGGATCCTGTAGTAGGTAGAGATGACGAAATCCGGCGTACAATACAGGTAATCGCAAGAAGGACAAAAAATAACCCTGTCCTGATTGGTGATCCCGGAGTGGGTAAAACAGCAATAGCAGAGGGATTAGCGTTGCGTATTATCAATGGCGATATCCCAGAAACACTTAAAGATAAAAAACTGCTCAGTTTAGATCTAGGTTCCGTAGTTGCAGGGGCAAAATTTAGAGGAGAATTCGAGGAACGAATCACTTCATTACTGGACGAAATCACTAGAGCAGCAGGAGAAATAATACTTTTTATCGATGAATTGCATACGTTGGTAGGCACTGGCGCTACAGAAGGATCGTTAGATGCATCGAATATGTTAAAACCTGCTCTAGCGCGAGGGACGCTACATTGTATCGGAGCTACTACACTTGATGAATACCGAAAGCATATCGAGAAAGACGCAGCATTGGCTCGCCGGTTCCAACCTATATTTGTTAACGAACCCAGTATATCCGAAACAATCAATATACTCCGTGGCCTGAAAGAAAAGTATGAACTGCATCATGGGGTTCAGGTCATGGATAAAGCTATTATTTCTGCCGTAAAATTATCTGATCGCTACATAAGTGAGCGATTCCTTCCAGATAAAGCAATTGACCTTATAGATGAAGCTGCTTCGAGCCGGAGAATAGAAATAGACTCGAAGCCTGAGGAAATTGATGCACTGGATAGAAAAATCATAGCATTGAAAATAGAACAAGAGGCGGTGAAAAAAGAACAGCAGAACAGCAACGAAGATCGTTTACATCATTTAGAGGACGAATTATCAATATTACAAGAACGCTCTGAAATGCTGACCAAGAATTGGAATGATGAAAAAGCTATTTTAAGCCAAATTCAGGCTCTTCAGGAAACTCTCGAAAAAACTAGACAAGAATTGCTCGAAGCCCAGAGATCTAGTGAATATGAAGTTGCGGGACGATTACTTTATAGTGAGATCCCCAATCTAGAAAATAAGCTACAATCCATGAAGAGCAAATCATCCAAAACACTAGTTAAAGAAGAAGTAACCTCCGACGATATAGCTTCGATAGTATCTCGTTGGACCGGTATTCCATTAACTAAAATGGTTTCTACAGAACAAGAAAAACTATTAACAATGGAAAACTTCATCAACAATCAAGTTATAGGACAAGCATATGCCATCCAAGAAGTAGTGAATGCAGTTCAAAGAGCTCGCGCTGGGTTACAGGATCCATCGCAACCAATCGGTTCTTTTTTATTTTTAGGACCAACTGGTGTTGGGAAAACAGAATTGAGTAAAGTTCTAGCAACGTTTTTATTTGACAATAGAGAATCCATGACCCGAATTGATATGTCTGAATTCATGGAATCCCACTCTGTTGCACGTCTGATCGGCGCTCCACCGGGATACGTCGGATATGAAGAAGGCGGCATGCTAACTGAAGCTGTCCGCAGGAGACCATATCAAGTTCTGCTTTTTGATGAAATTGAAAAAGCGCACTCTGAGGTTTTAAACATACTGTTGCAGGTATTAGATGATGGACGGCTTACCGACGGGCAAGGCAGGACGGTCAATTTCCGAAACACGATAATAATAATGACTTCAAATATTGGAGCAAATCATTTCTTATCTTCTTCTAAAAGCGAAGAGTTCGACTCTATTCGAGAGCGTGTTATGGAAGAGGTGCGACAATTAATGCGTCCAGAATTTCTGAATAGATTGGATGACATTATTCTTTTTTCAAAGTTATCAATATCCGATATGGAAGGAATCGCAGACCTTCAAGTTCAACAGCTCCAAGCACGACTAAAAACTAAGGAAATTGATATTTCTCTGGATACCTCTGTCAAAACTTGGCTAGCGAGGGCTGGTTATGATCCAAGGTATGGGGCGCGTCCATTAAAAAGGGTAATCCAAAATCACCTCCAAAACCCCATCGCTAAAGATATTTTAGAGGGGCATATCTCGGAAGGAGATACAATTAGAATATCTGCGAATAATGATCGTTTATCGATTTCTCGGATCACATAACACAATACTTTAGGCTCCGTTAATCGCTCTTCGTCATCCGTGCACTATAATCCCAAGTCATTAGTCGTTTGGGCTCTATAGATATAATAGTTTCGTTTTCAGA
>Ga0315330_10001494_pt1 | contig 15783 bp, 9 predicted proteins | sample M140m34915metaG_FD_203453 | JGI IMG/M metagenome (GOLD analysis project Ga0315330, IMG submission 203453) | Ammonia-oxidizing marine archaeal communities from Monterey Bay, California, United States - M1 40m 34915 | ecosystem: Environmental > Aquatic > Marine > Intertidal zone | place: USA...
CGTGCCGTACGCCGCGCCCATGCAACTGAACACGAGCGCGCTCGTCGCGCCCATGAACCCAAAGAACGGCGCGACTTCATCGCTCGTCGACATCGCGCGTCGGATGTCGCGTCCCGCCGTTCGGCGCGCGTCCGGTCGTCGCGTTCGCGCCGTTCGTTCGCGCCGTTCGCCGCGCGTCGAGGTGCGCCGTCGCGCCGTCGCGCCGATCGCCGATCTCGAGATCTTCGCGTCAATCGAGGGCGTCACTTCGATGGTAATCTAGGGTTCGGCGTCGCACAACCCTAGGAATCGACGAATTTTTCGACCGCGCGCGTCCGACGGTTGGCGCGATGGACGCCATCGCGTCGCGCGTCGCGTCGACGCGCGCGCGCGATGCGCGCCGACGGCACCGCCGGCGACGGTGCGGTCGTCCTCGCGCGGCGCGACGTCCGCGCGCCCCACGTCGGCGACGACGACGACGACGGCGCGCGCGTCGACGTCGCGTTCGCGACGCGCGACGACGAGGCGGACGGCGACGACGACGGCGCGACGACGCGTGCGTCGCGCGGCGTCGTCGTGAGCTACGCGACGAGCGCGCGCGCGTGCGCGTCGACGCGCGCGGACGCGCGCGGGAGGTTCGAAGCGCGCGCGCTGCGCGTGGAGGGCGCGACGGGCGAACGCGCGGCGTGGGCGAGCGGGACGCGCGCGACGGGGACGCGGCGACTCGCGGCGGCGTTCGGACGAGAGGCGCGCGTCGCGACGGACGACGACGAGGAGGCGGTGGTGTTCGAGGCGAACGTGCTCGCGATGTGCTTCACGCGAGGAGGGGCGATGGCGTGCGCGATGGACGATGGACGCGTGGCGACGCGAAGCGCGAGCGGCGGCGACGCGGGGACGCGGCGCGCGCGCGAAGGCGGGGCGAAGCGCGCGATCGTGAGCGCGGAGGACGGTGAGGACGGCGCGTGCGGGGCGGTGGCGGTGTGCTTCGACGGCGAGAGCGTGGTGTACGTCGCGCGGGCGGCGGTGGACGAAGCGGTGGACGCGCTGAGACATCCGGCGCGAGCGCGCGCGACGAGCTGGCGCGGCGGGACGTTGGCGACGCTGTGCGCGGACGGCGCGCTCAGGCTTTGGATGCGCGCGAACGGGCGGACGGAGTTGACGTGCACGATTCAAACGCCCAGGGGTGGGCTGGTTCCGGTCGTCGCGTTCGATTGGTTGGAGACGAGCGAGACGAGCGATAGTTTGTACGATCACGCCATCATCGGCGCCGACGGCGCGAGCGGGATTCACGTGTGGACGCTCTCCGACGTGGACGCCGCGCATCCGCTCAGCGCGCGTCGACCGGTGGTTTCCCATCGTGGATCGATGACGTTTGAACGCGCGATGGATTTGACGCTGGCGGATGGAGTGGTGATTCGAGGCAGTTTGACGCAAAGCGACGACGACGTTCGCGTGCTCTTGGCGTCGAGGAGACTGGGCGTCGTCGTCGCGCGCGCGGCGCGAGATCGCCCGAACGTTTTAGAGAAGTTGTACGGCGTGTCTCTCCGTGGACACGCGACCACGATCGTGGACGCGCGCGTGCACCCGACGACGGGCGTGCTCACGACGAAGGACGCGTCCGGAGTGTGTCGAGCGTGGAGACGCGACGCGCGCGGCGAAGTCGAAATCGCCGACGAAACGACGGACGCCGACGCGGCTGAGGCGATCGAATGCGCGCGAATGGAAAGATGTGGATCCGGCGCATCGGTCGCGGCGCGCGCTCACGTCGGAGGTCGCGACGTGGAAGCGTCGAGCGATGGAAAGAGGTTTGCGTTCGTGGATGACGAAGGACGGCGCGTCGTCGGCGCCGTCGCCGGCGATTCGAAAGTCATCTTGGAACGCGTCGACGCGACTGCGTCAGTTCCGCGAGCTTCAGCCATATTTCGTTGGTTCGACATCGGGGGCGGTGCACACGCGCTCGCGACCGCGATGGGGACGGTTTTAGAGGTATACGCGCCGTCACCATCGCTCTACGCGTCCAAGAAGACTCCGTGGCGGCGAATATTGCGCGTCGACGTCGCCGAATTCGCCGGGCCGACGCAGAGCGCGATTTCGACTTTGACCTGGAGTCTTCTCGGAGATGTCGTGTACGTCGCCATCGATTGCGTGATACTCACCGTTGGTTTTGAGGGCGACGACTCGAAGTGTGGCGTCGCGCGGCGCGCCATTAGAGAATCGAAGAATCTACCCTCGTATCATCCGCGCGTGCTCATCGACTGGCTCAAGCGCGGGGAGCTGGATCGAGCGCGAAAGTCTCTGCGCGCGGTGATGAAGTACCTCGCCGCGAATGATTTTGACTCGCCGTGTCCATCGATTCCCCCGAGTGAGTTATGGGTCATGGATGACGACGTCGAAGACGTCACGGTGGCGTCGCCGGCACCGACGGCATCGACGGTGGACGTGCCCGAATTCGACATGTCTGCGTTCGGAGCGTTTGGCGGCGGCGCGCCCGCCGCGGCGACATTCTCGTTCGGAGCGGACTTCGATCAAAACGCAATGACGTCTACATCGCCGTCGACGGTTAGCGCTCGACGAGCCGGCCATGGTGACGCGTTCACGCAGCGCGAAGCCGAAGACGCGACCGAGTTACTGAGTTCGCTCGCGGATAAACTAGCGCTCGCCCCAGCGGAACGCGTGCAGTTACTAGGCGTTATCGACGCGCTTCGCAACATTGAGAGAGGAATTGCGACGCTTGGAAGCGCAGTGGATGAACCTGGCCGACGATTTGCCGCGCTCTGGCACACGCGACGTTTGCGCCGCGTGAACGATCACGAAGGACCGTGCGGACAAGAGTTGGCTTGGGCGGCTCAGTGCGCGACGACCGTCGAACTTTTAGACAACGTACTCGATGGCTCGGCAGTGGACAGCCCCAACGCGGATTGGATGACGGTAAAAACGCTTGGCGTGCCGATTTGGTTGCGCGATGATGGGACACTGCGAAGTCTGATTGAAGAGTGCGCCAAAGGAGAGTTTGCGAGGACGAAGAATGCCGACGATTGCGCCCTTCTCTTCGTGTGCGTCGATCGCGTCAAGGTGCTGGCTGGGTTATATAAGGCGACGCAAAACAAGCCGCTCTACGAGTTTATGTGTCGAGATTTCAGCGAGCAGCGTCATCGCGACGCTGCGCTGAAGAATGCTTACGCATTACTGTCAAAGCATCGATATTCATTCGCGGCGGCGTTTTTCATTCTCGGCGGTCAACCGCTCGATGCGGCGTCCTTGGTGTGGAAACACGACCGCGATTTATCGCTCACGCTCGTCATTGCCCGGCTCGCGGCGAAGAAACACGTTGAAGGTACGCATTCAACGGTCGGGTATCTGACGAGTGACGTTGTGTCTGTGCTTCAGAATGATATTGCGCCGACGATGTCGGATCCGTGGACTCTCGCCGCGTTGCGTTGGCTCGCCGGCGACTTTAAAGGATTTTTTTCATCCATGAATTCATTGATGGAAACGTACGCTGTGGATGCGACGGATTTACTGGTGCATATCGCATCAAGCTCGCGTGAAGAAGACACGGTTTCGAATGCGAAGACATTGTTGCGGTGCTCATCGGCGACGTTGTTGCATTCGCTGGAAGCGCTCGGCATGCCTTTGGCCGCACTCGAACGATTGCAGTCATGCGGGCAGGACTCCATTGAAGACGCTTGCAGACTCGCCGTAGGCTCGTTGCTGGCGGGACAAAAGTCAAGTGACGTCACTGACGTTGCACTCGAAGTATTCACGCGCAAGCCGTGGAGTTTGAGTTCGGCGACAATGCGTTCAATTTTGCACCGAAGGTTGGACGTTGAACGTTTCGAAGGATTCGACGCGAATGAACGCACACTGAAAGATCTCAACACGTCTACACCCGTGAAATCGTTGCACGTAAAAACACCGTCTGTGCTGCCGACCGAGATTCATACAGTGAGCATTCCTCGCGTGCCGAGCGGACAAGACTTGACCATCAGTGGATCGCCGACGGAAAAAGTAGCGAAGGCGCGAAACGCGTTCAGTAAACTTCGAAGACTAAGCGTGAACGCGAAACGTCAGAAAAATTTCGGTATTGGAGAAAGCGCAGGAGATGACTCGCCAACTACGCCAAGATCGCCAGAGTTCGACAGTGGGACGAGGCAAGTTGGCAATGATGACGCATCGGCCAAAGCTCGAGTCTTGCGAACGCCCGTCGACGTCGCTTCGTTACAAAACGACGGCTTTTACGACATATGCTTCAATCACGAGGTGCCCTACGAGTTAGGGTGCGCCAGCGTTCGCCAAGGTTTATCCGTGGTCAATCTTCGAAAGTTGAATGAAAACGATAACGAGTCGCACAAGGATGCGTGGGCGGTGCTCTTGCAAGCGCAACCGCCCATTTCAGGCTTCAAATCGTCCATGAATTCTTGGCTCCACGTAGAAGATGTGGCGTCTACGCCGGCGTCACCGCGAGGTGGTCACGGGCGCGAGCACGAGTGGGCGACACATGCAGGATTGGACATGACGTCGCTCACAGGAATCATCCCGCAGTCTCAAAGCGAATCCGTCGGGCGATCTCGAGCAGCGATTACACGAGAGCCAGCAAACGATGTCGTTGCACGAAGCGTCGCCGCACACCCATCGCGAAGCTTTTTCGCCGTCGGGACTTCGATGGGTGGTGTGCAGTTGTGGGATTTTCATGGCGAAAATGCAGATCGATCGGCGGCAGTTCTGTCGCTCGGAGGCAAAAAGTCGACTTCCGGCACGGGAGCGAGCATGCGCTCGCTCGCGTGGTCCCCGCATGGCGCTCGTCTTGCAGCGTGCGCTTCCGATGGCAACGTCACGTTGTGGCTCGGTGACGCCCCGGACGTAGAACCGGCTGCGAGTAAAATGTGCGGATTTAAAGGTAGCAAGACCGAAGACGTGCTGTTTCTGTCGACAAACGTCATGGCTGTCGCGAGCTCGACTGGAAGTTCACTACAAAGGGCGCCCGAGTGCGTCACGCTCTGGGACGCCCTTCAGCCTTTTCACGCCTCGCCTGGGGTCATTCGTGCTCATTCTGGTGGATGTACATCACTCTCTCAGTTTCCATCACTCGTCGCTCCTCACGGCGTGCCCTGGCCTTTCCTCATCACCGGCGGTTACAACGGCGACGTCGCTGCTCACGATTTGCGAATGCTCGGCGGCGACGCCGAATCCACCGTGCTGTGGCGCTCATTCCCGCCACAAACGTCTACCATCACCTCCATAGCCGCAATTCACCACGAAACTACCCCGCTCGTCGTCATCGCCGACCAGTCCGGCGATTTACTCGCCCGTTCTGCCCTCGACGGCGCCGAGCTGCAGCGCGTCAAATCCGCGCACGCGCCGCAGAAATTTCTCACCCCTCGCGGCGGCGGCGCCTTCGCCTCTCTCGGCGCTTCCAAAATCATCCCCATTCACGCCGGTATCTTAAGTGCCGGCGGTGACGGCATCGTCCGTTGCTTCCGTCTAGACAAATCTCGCGTCGCCTAACGACGCGAGCATAGTCGCGTTGTCACCGCACCCACAGCGCAGTTCCCCGCCACGATCGCCCACACATTCACGCGCGTCTCCACCATGAGCGCCGCCGCCAAGAACAGCGCCGCGTACTGGCGCATCGCCGGCATGAGTTACCTCAAATACGCCAACGCGTGCGGCGAAGTCGTGCGTCAAAGCCTCAAGGAACCGTTCTTGACCCAGGTGCGAACGATCGATCGGCGTGCGCGCGAAACATCGACTAACGACGCGCGCGACGCGGATTCAACAGGCCAAGGCGCGCGAAACGGTGTATTACAAGATGACGAAGTACGCCGAAGGCAAGGCCGGGCAATCGGGTGCGTGAACGATCGACGACGGCGGGAAGAAGACTAGGGCTTGAATTTCGCGAGCGGGACGCGCGAGGCGTCGCGAGACGCGCGGGACAAAATTTCACGAATCGGGATCGCGCGCGACGCGCGCGACGGTGAAAAACGATAGTTTGACGACGACTGACGACGGATCGCTCGCATCGCGCGCAGTGATCACGGAAGTGTTGCCGAAGTAGACGCCTCGCGCGCCGCGAGCGCGTTCGCCTTCGTTCCTCCTTTGTAGTGTGTACTTGACTATTGATAGCCCAACAGCCTCGACTTTCACAGCCCAACACCCACCCTGACGTAATTTCGTCACGTTCGAGCAAATGAAGTCGTCAAGCAAATGAAGCCGCTCGTCCTCGAATGATCCTCGAAGAGTCCTCGTCCTCGAATAATCGTCCACGAACATGTATCCATCAAATCTTCGTCGCGGAAGCATCCGACGGCGGATCTGTAATCACGAAAAAAAACGTTATCGCTATTTACATCTTCTACTTCGCCTGGTCTATCGCGACAATTCGTTTCGCTTGCAGCTCGTCAACAAGTCGGCGTACGGCTGGCACTTGGCCAAGTCGTCTGGAGAGTTTGAGATGCACTCGCCGAACGCCTTCGCCGCCTGCGCGCACGGGTTCGGTTGTTGCGGCGCTTCTGACGACGGTACGCTTTCCGTGGCGTAACCCGAGCCGCCGGAGCTGCCTAATAAGCTCGCCGTGGCGGCGCGGCCGAGCGAGCTGCCGACGCCCCAACCGAAGCCTTGGTAGATCATACCGGCTAATCCGCCGACGAGCGAGCCACCGGACTGTTGCTGTTGCCTCGCGGGGGGTGGAGCGCCACCGAAACGACCTCGGTTGCCCGGAGGCGGGGCGCCGAAACCGCCGGAACGTCTTCGACCCATCTTGTTCGTGCGCTTCGTTGTGAGGGGGTCGAAGGCACCTTTGCGGACGTCTTTGCGTCGGGTCGGTTTGATTTAAATGCGGTGCGTGTGATTTACTACAGTGGCCTAAAACAAACGACTAAGCGAAGGCTTGAGCGGTGGTTTCACCGCCACCTTCGTTCGAGAAGAATGGGGCTGGGAAATCGTCCGCCGAGGTGTCTTCGGCGACGTCTTCGATGCCAGAGCCGAATTCGACGTCAAACGTGCGCGCCATAGTTTCATTGGCTGTCGTCACGGAAATCAGCTCCTGGTCGTCGTCGTAATCAAAGTTCACGGTGTCGCCCGAAGATGCAAATCCGTCGAGCATGCATTCGGCGAGATTGTTCTCCAATAAACCTCGCACGCATCGACGCATTGGTCGGGCGCCAAAGCGAGGCGAAAAACCATTGGAGTACAAAAGTGATTTGAATGAATCGGTGAAATCGAGCGTGATCCCACGAGCGAGCGCACGCTTGGAAACCGATGCGAGCATGAGATCCGCGATGGCGCTGACCTCGGGTCGTTCCAGCGGTCTGAAGATGATAATTTCATCGAGGCGGTTCAAAAACTCAGGACGGTACTCCTTGCCCAACTCTCGCTTGACTTGCGTTTGAAGTTTTTTGTACTTTTCCTCATCTTCGCCTTCGCCGCTCATGGATTCTAAGATCTCACGACTGCCAATGTTACTTGTCATGACGAGCATGGCGTTCGTGAAATCCACCGTTCTACCTTTGCTATCGGTCAAGCGACCGTCTTCCAAGACTTGGAGCAAAATGTTAAAGACGTCTGGGTGCGCCTTTTCAATTTCGTCCAACAACACGAGCGAGTGCGGGTTCGTGCGCACAGCCTCCGTGAGCTGTCCACCCTCACCAAATCCAATGTATCCAGGCGGCGGACCGATCAATCTACTCACCGAATGCGATTCCATGTATTCGCTCATGTCTATGCGCACCATCGCCTTTTCGGCGCCGAAGTATGTCTGAGCCACCGCCTTGGCGAGTTCAGTCTTACCAACGCCCGTGGGACCACTAAATATAATGCTCGCCACCGGTTTCGACGCATCTGCCAGCCCAGCCCGCGCGCGGCGAATGGCTTGTGAGATCGAACGCACGGCTTCGACTTGGCCGATGACGCGCTTGCCGAGCTCTTGTTCAAAGTTCATCAACGAAAGCGACTCATCTGCGCTCAACTGTTGCACGGGCACGCCCGTCCACTGCGCCACGACTTCGGTGATGTGACTCTCGTCAACCAACGTACTATCACCGGGCGTGAGTTGCACCAAAGCGCCGGCTTCATCGATGACATCGATAGCTTTGTCTGGTAAGAATCTGTCGTTGATGTATCGCGTGGAGAGCGAGACGGCGGCGCGCAACGCCTCGTCGGTGAAGGACACGCCGTGGTGCTCTTGGTAAGTGTCCTTCAAACCGCGCAAAATTGTGAGCGTTTGCTCTGGACTGGGTTCGATGACGCGCACGGGTTGGAATCTACGTTCCAAAGCCGCATCCTTTTCGATGTGTTTCCTGTACTCGTCAATCGTCGTCGCCCCGATGCACTGCAACTCGCCTCTTGCGAGCGCGGGCTTCATCAAGTTACCGGCATCCATACCACCATCTTCTCCGGTACCACCGGCGCCAACGAGCATGTGAATCTCATCGACGAATAAAATAATATCTCCCGCTTGTTTAACCTCCTCCATGACATTCTTCATCTTTTCCTCGAACTCGCCGCGGTATTTCGTGTCGGCGAGCAAGAGACCAATTTGCAAGCTCACGACGCGTTTTTCCTTCAAGCTCTCGGGAACGTCGCCTTTAGCGATCATCATCGCTAAACCTTCGGCGATGGCCGTCTTCCCAACCCCGGGTTCGCCCACCAAACACGGATTCGACTTGCGTCGTCGCACCAAAATCCGCATCACTCGCGTCACCTCTTCGTCCCGGCCGAGCACTGGATCTAAATTACCCTCGCGCGCCTCCGCCGTCAAATCGATAGAGCAATCCGCCAACGTCTGCTTCTTCGTGTTCCGCGTCTTCTTACCCGCCCCCACGAGTTCTCGCTCATTCGCTCCAGTGATCTCCTTCCTGAGCACCTTCAAATCGCACCCCTCCAGCGCCGCCATCGTCGCGCGCGCCCCGCTCGCCGGTTCGTCAATCATCGCGAGCGCGAGCTCCTTGCTCCCAACCTCGCTCCCACTCGCACTCGCGCGTTCAAAAACCTTTTTCAGCTCATCGCTAAGCGCCAGCAACCCCTCGGCGCTCGGTTTATTAAACGGATTCATCAGTTCCAGTTCGCTCACCCCCGCGCGTTCGCCGAGCGCGCGTCGCGTCGCCTCCTCCGTCACCCCGTGCTTGTGCAATGCCTTGCTCGTCCGATCGCGATTCCGCGTCAGCGCGAGCAGGACGTGTTCAGAACCGCATTCAGCGCTTCGAAATTTCTTCGCGAGGTCCATCGCGTCCTTGACGGCGACGACGGCGTCGCCGTCGAATGTTTCAAAGAATCCACACCGCGTCACTTTTCGCGGTCTCGACGCCTTCGCGACGCCACGCGCGCTCGTTTTCGCGCGAGACTCGCGCAGGGCGTCGAAGAACGACCCACCGCGCGATCGGCGCGCCGTGCGCGCGTCGAGCGCGGCGCATCGCATCGCGCCGCGCGTGGTTTTATGACGCAAGTCGACGTCACGACTGCGGTGCGCGACACATCGCGCCTTCACGCGCGCGCGACGCATGCGACGCCCCACGTGCGCGGTCGACATCGACGCCGATGGCGTCGGCGTGCTTACGCTGTCGCGCCCGCACCGCGCGAACGCGCTGAACGAAGAAATGTGGACCGACTTTGCCGAGTGTGTGAAGTTTGTGGGACAGTCGAACGCGCGATGCGTCGTCGTGCGCGGCGATGGTCGGCACTTCTGCGCCGGCATCGACGTCGCGGATGAGGCGACGTTGAAATCGACCCTCGGCGACGTCGGCGACGTCGGCGCGGCAACGTGCGAGGGACGCCGGCGGGAGAGTTTGTTGAGGAATATTAAGAGGTTGCAAGACGCGTTCACGGCGCTCGAGCGGGACGTGGAGTGTCCGACGATCGCGTGCGTGCGAGGGGCGTGCTACGGAGCGGGGGTAGATATGATCACGGCGTGTGATTTGAGGGTGTGCTGCGGGAAATCGGCGCGGTTTTGCGTCAAGGAGGTGGATTTGGGCATCACCGCCGACGTCGGCACGCTTCAGCGCTTGCCGTCGATTATTGGCTTCGGTAGGGCGGTGGAACTGGCGATGACCGCCAGGGAGATGGACGCGAAAGAGGCGCTCGCGATTGGATTGGTGAGCGAGATTTGTGACGACGTTGAAGCACGCGCGATGGCTCTCGCGAAAATGTTGGCGAAGAAGTCGCCTCTCGCGCTTAGAGGCACGAAACGAACACTCCTGCGGCAGCGCGACGACCCAAACGTCGCGCGCGGGCTCGACTACGTCGCAACGCACAACGCTGCCATGCTGATGAGCAACGATTTAAACGAAAGTTTGCGCGCTAGATTCGAGAAACGCGAACCGATATTCGCTAAGCTCTAGCTGTTGTACAACAAATTCGCTAGTCAGTTCAAGTATTCGAGTCGCTAATCGAGACGCTCGCCTCGTCCTTCAACCGCCCCTCGCACGGGCGTCAGCAATCCATTCGCGCTCAAACTAATTGTCGCTGGGTCCCGCACCAAGTCGAACGCCAACAACTCTAAATCGTCGTCCACATAGCATTTGCCGTCTGCCCGTGTCTCGAGCGAAGACCAACTCCTCGTCGACGCGCCGACCAGTCCCCCTCCCTCGTAAATCTCCCGTATCGCCCGCCCGCTCTCCGTATCCAAGATCTTGACGTATCCCATCAGCGTCCTATCCCCATCGCACCAATACACATCCACGACTCGACAGCACGCGCGCGTCTCGTCGTCGGCGTCCCGGAACTCGGCCTCGTTCGTAGCCGCCGGGTGTTCCAACTTCCCGTACGCTCGACCGCGCCGCACGCGCGCCGCGACGTACGCCGCGACTTCCCTGTGCAGTATGGGTTTCGGATACACCCGTCCGTTGCGATTCACGCGATCGCACCGCGCGAGAACGCCGTGTAAATACAGCTCGCCTTTGTTGTTCGCCAACGACCGCGCGAGCGCGTCGACGCGCGATCGGCGCTCGATCTCGGCCTCGTCCGCGAGCGCGCGCTCGACGGTGTGCACGGACACGCACACGCCCATCGCGCGCCGAGGTTCGGCGTCGAACGCGCGACTTCGCGCGTCGCCGTCTGCGGATAAAGCGCGCGCGTCCCGCTCTGAGCGGGACAACCCGACGTCTCGGCGCGAGCCTCGTCGCGAGGCGTGCGATCGCGCGCGACTGAAGAGTGCTCGCGCGCCGTCCTCGGGGCGTCGCGCGCGATGTCCTCGCTCGAGGCGATTCGCTACGCGCGCGGAAACCTCGAGCTGCTCGATCAGCTCGCGCTGCCGCTGGAGACGAAATACATCGACGTGCGCGACTGCGACGCGTGCTGGCGATGTATCAAAGATATGAACGTGCGAGGAGCGCCGGCGATCGCGATCGCAGCGGCGCTGGCGCTGGCGGTGGAGCTAGAGGCGAAGCGAGGGACGCTGACGACGTGCGAGGCGGCGGAGGCGTTCGTGCGCGAGCGGTTTGATCACATGTACACGTCGAGACCGACGGCGGTGAACTTGGGGGAGGCGAAAAATAGGATACAAGCACTCGCAAAGCGATTGAGTGAAAGCGGAGACGTGTCAGGGATGATTGAAGGGGTGATTGAAGGATGCGAGGCGATGCACGCCGAGGACGTGGCGTCGTGCAGAGCCATCGGAGACAAGGGTGCTGCGGCGCTGTTGCGCGCGTGCGGCGCTAAAGATGGAGAAAAGATCAAAGTGATGACGTGCTGTAACACTGGATCGCTCGCGACGGCGGGCTACGGTACTGCGTTGGGGGTGATTCGTGCTCTTTGGGAGTCGGGGCGACTCGAGCGGGCGTATTGCTTGGAGACGCGGCCGTACAATCAAGGGTCGAGGTTGACCGCGTACGAGCTGGTGTACGAAAAAATTCCAGGGACGTTGATTTGTGATAATATGGCGGCGGCGCTCATGGCACGAGGAGACGTGGACGCGATCGTCGTGGGTGCGGATAGAGTCGCCGCAAACGGCGACTTTGCTAACAAAATCGGCACCTATTCGCTCGCGGTGAACGCGAAGCATCACGGAGTGCCCATGTTCACCGCAGCACCGGTGACGACGTTAGATCCCGAGACGGCGACTGGGGCAGATATTCACATCGAAGAACGACCGGGCGAAGAAGTGACGCACTCGCTCGGTAAGCGTGTGGCGGCGGAAGGAATAGACGTGTGGAACCCATCCTTCGACGTGACCCCTGCGGCGCTCCTCACGGGTGTCATCACGGAGCACGGTGTGATTGAAAAGAACGCCAGTGGATTGTTTCCCGTTGCAGACTTCGTAGCTCAAGCAAAGGGAGGTACATTGACGGTCGCAAAGCCGAGCGGTCCACCGGGATTCATCGCACTTAATTGCGAAACCGTACTCGATTACGCAGCGTCAAAGGAAAACGTTGCCAAAGTTTTGGGAGGCGCCTCGACGCGCGCGTCGTGGTCGGCGAAAGAAATCGGTGACGGTAACATCAACTTTGTCTACATCGTCACCGGTGCGTCTGCAAATAAATCCGTCATCGTGAAGCAAGGTTTGCCATTCGTACGCTGTGTTGGCGAAAGTTGGCCCCTCACGCAGGAGCGCGTTCGATATGAAGCCGAGGCGCTCATTCAAGCGCACAAATTTTGCCCCGAGCACGTCCCGGAAGTGTACGTGTACGACGCTACGATGGCAACTATCGTCATGCGATACCTAGAACCACCGCACATCATCCTCCGAGGCGGTATTATTGAAGGTAAAGTGTACCCAAAGTTGGCCGAACACGTCGGCGAATACTTGGCGACGACACTCTACAAGTCGTCCGCGTTGGCCGTCGGCGGTGCCGAACTTCGACGCGCACGTCAAGCTTTCGGGCAAAACGAGGATATGTGCGAGCTCACTGAACAAGTCATCTTCACCGAACCGTACGGTAAGGCTGATAACAATCATTGGACGACGCCACAGCTCGACGACATCGTCGGCGAGATTCAATCCGACGCCGCACTCAAGCGCGCCATCAACGCGCTGAAGGAAAAATTTATGACTGAAGCGCAAGCGCTGCTGCACGGCGACTTGCACACCGGCTCTTTGATGTGCACGGAGACGACAACATTCGCGATCGACAACGAGTTCGCGTTTTATGGGCCGATGGGATTCGACATTGGCGCATTTTTAGCAAACCTACTGTTAGCCTACTTCTCTCAAAACGGTTGGGCGAAGTGCAACGGAGAAGATCGCGGCGCACAACGCGACTGGCTCTTGAGCGCTTTTGCGTCTACGTGGGGTATATTCGAAAAACGTTTCTTAGAACAGTGGAACGAACAAGGAGTGCGCGACGACTGTGGTGGTTTGTCGCCCGCAATTTTGTACGGTAAAGATGTGAAGAGCGGCGCGAGCGCTCTCGAGGAACATCAACGCACGTTCATGCGAAAGATATGGGCCGATACTCTCGGTTTCGCGGGTGCTAAAATGATTCGTCGCATCATCGGCATCGCGCACGTCGCTGATTTGGATAAGATACCAGACGCCAACGTACGCGCCCAGTGCGAACGCGCGGCGTTAAAGTGCGGTCGCGAGCTCATGCTCAACGCGACGACGCTCACGCCCGAGTCGATCGTCGACGTCGTGAAAAGCTGCGAGTAGTCGCGAGTTGGCTTATATTAGTGCAGTATAAATACAACAACTACAACGAAATAACAACACGCGCGCGTATGCTTTCTATACATGACTACCTCGTCTTGCGTTTGTCCAACCACTTTGTGGCCGACGACTTCGTAGACGATCGCGCATCTTCGCGGCGCACATCCTTTGCCTCGACTTTTGGCCCGTAAGGGATGTGTGATCGAGTGATTTGCATCAAACCAAAAGCAGAAATCGGCATGAATGAGATTTTTCCTCGATCACGTGTCGCCGCATCCGCGAACTCCGCCTCAATCTGTCTATATATTTGATCTCGCGTTTTGGGATTGCCCGCGTTGACAAAGTCAATCACGATGATTCCCGAAATATTCCTCCGCCTAATTTCCGCCGCTGCGGTGCGAGCAGCCATGACATTGATTTCCGCCACACTCATACGGCTCGAGCCGGTGTTTACATCGATCGCTGTCAGCGCTTCTGTGGATTGAATCACGAGCTGCGCCGACTGCGTATCTGGAATCGTCACGCGTTCGCTAAACGTCCTCGCGCGTCGGATCAAGTTTTGCATTTTCACTTGAGACCCCACGCGGACGACGGTTTGCATTTCTTCGGTATCCGCGCGCAGCGTCGACACGCTCTTTGTGATTTCTTCAAGTTCTTCCGGCTTGCTGTCGTTCGGCATGACGATGCTGTGAATGTTCGTGCTCGCGAGCTCGCGAAGAACCATTCCTTTGAAATTTGTGTTGTCGCGCCACAATAATCGCGGCACCAAAGGCTGCTGCCGCTTCCGCGACTTCGTGACGGATTTCGCAGCACTGATGCACATAGACTTCCACCGACGCGTGAGTTCGCTTACCTCGCGCGTGACCACGTCCGGAGGCGCGCTCGCGCTCGCGGAGCGCATGATGAGATGCGCGCCGCCGCCGTGAAACCCGGTGAAAAGAGGCGCTTCATTCTTATCTTTTATCTTCTCGAGGCCATATCGCCACGTTTGCTTCAAAGTATTCTCGCCCCACTGCGCGAGCGAGTCGCGCGTCACGACGCTCAATTTCTTACTGGCGTGCGCGCTTACCCCATTCGCCGTGCCTTTGAAAACCGTAAACCGTCCGGTGAGGCTCGGCTCCGCCGTCGCGATCGCGCCTTTGTGTTCCCGTGAATCTCGAATGATTTCAAGAATCACGGCATCGCCGATGTTATACATTCCAAAGGCTTGCTTACCAGCGCGCGCAAGCTGGTCGTTCATATCCGAATGCATCATGGAGCTGATGAGCTTCATCTCGACGTCTTCGTCTTCATCCGGTAGAGACACTTCCGACGCCTCGATGACGACTTTGTCGCTCTCTTGGCCTTTCCACCAAGCCGCCGGCTGTGACAGACCGTCGCGCAGTAACACCGTCTTTGTAAACTTGCCATTCTTCGTCGCCACGCCGACGAGCAGTGATTTCATGTTCGGCACCTTGCTCACCACCGTACCGAGATAGACGTCGCCGACGCGCATCGCTTGGTCGCCTTCTTCTTCGTCGCGAACGTTTTCCAAAATCTCCACCGCCTCACCGTCCTCCGTCAGAACCGCGCAGTCGTCGCTCGGGAACCAAATCTCCGTCTTCACGTTCCGATCGTCTCTCGCGCGCAGAGACTTGCTCGCACCGCCGGTGTAGTACTGAAGCACTTGTTTCAGCGCCGGTTCGTTCATGCGAAACGTATCCGTCAGAGACGTAAACTCTCGCTTCTCTTCGGTCCACACGTCGACAACCTCCACCATGAACGCGTAGCTCGGAAGCGTTAGCGCGCTCGTCCCACTTCTCCACACGTAGGTCGGCCCCGTGCTCTCGGCGACGTCGTCAATCACCGCGAAATTATACTCGCACACCACGCACTCCTCGCCGACCACGCGACTCGTCGGCACCTCCAAACAAACCGTCGCGCTCCACCAATCGTTCCCTTCGGGCGCGCACCGAATCGACCCTCCCAGCACTCGCCACGTCCCGAGCTCGGCCGTCGACCCGACGAGCACGACGCGCTGCCCGAACCGCGTTCGTTTCCGCACTCGAAACGTCGTCACGCATCGTCCCGGCGTCCCGATCAGCGCGAACGCCCCTCCGTCCCCCCTCGCGAGCCCTGGTCCGCTCCCCGACGTCGACGTCATTCTCGCCCCCTCCTCCTCGCTCCGACTCGCCCGTTCCTCTTCCTCGAACCGATTCGCCCTTCGTCCCGCGCGTCTCTCCTCCCCC
>Ga0315330_10001495_pt1 | contig 15782 bp, 13 predicted proteins | sample M140m34915metaG_FD_203453 | JGI IMG/M metagenome (GOLD analysis project Ga0315330, IMG submission 203453) | Ammonia-oxidizing marine archaeal communities from Monterey Bay, California, United States - M1 40m 34915 | ecosystem: Environmental > Aquatic > Marine > Intertidal zone | place: USA...
CATCATGCAACTCTTGAAATGAAATCTCTTTTGAATCTTCAATTTCATCACCTTCCCATATAATCGCAGTTTTATTTGCACTATTTTCTAAGTGTCGGTCGATGCAGTTATAGCTTACATTTAGCTCGCCTCCGGAAAACCAACTCGTTTCAGCAAATTTCTCGTTATGCGTTTCATCAAATTCCTTGGACCAAGAAAGACTCTCCTTAGCCATTTTTGAAAAGAAGTTTTTAGGATCCTTGATTGACTCCTCATACATTAGCTTAAATTCATCCAAGCTTTTAAGATGGGGATTTTTTGCAGTTAGCTGAGGCTCATAGATTAAATTATCAGACATGATCTAAATAATAGATGGCTGCGGATTAATAAAAGTCTTACCCTTAGGGTTTGACATGATCTTTGTAATCAAAGATTCATAATCGCTATCATTCGATTCAAGATTTATATCAGCCGCATTAATTATAAGTAAGGGTGAATCTTCATAGTATAAGAAGAATCTCGAGTAAGCATCATTCAATCTTTCAAGATATTCTAAAGTTAGAAATTGTTCATTAATATTTCCTCTTTTAGTTATCCTATCTTTCAAAACATCTATTGGAGCCTGCAAATAAATTACTAGATCGGGAGTAGGAGCATCAATAGTTAGATGATCATAAACATTGTCATAAAGCTTCATTTCTTCCTGAGACAAAGTAACTTCTGCAAAAAGCCTATCTTTTTGAATTAAAAAATCAGCAACTCTAACGCTTTCAAATAAACTTCTTTGCTTCAAATCCTGAATTTGCTGCATTCTTTGGAAAAGAAAGAATAGCTGCGTTGCCAGTGCTGACTGGCTAGGATTTTTATAGAAATTCTTTAAGAATGGGTTTTCTGCGGGCTGCTCGAGAAAGGCATCATAATTAAAAGTATTTGCAATTTTATTTGCTAGCGTAGTTTTTCCTACACCGATCGGGCCTTCAACTGCTATGTACTTAGGAAGAGGTATTTCCTTTATTGCTGGATCCATTCAAATAAAAATTATTTTCTAATAGATTATCTCAACTCCTCTGAGAATCCAAATTTTTTAAAAGAATCTTCCTCGTTTTTTTCTTTAAGTGAATTGATTAGTTTTGATCTAAGGGCCTGATCATTAAGCTGAAACTTTTCCCACCAATCACCTGGCCCTTTTTTAACTTTTGCAGCTCTTTCTCTTACTAACATGAAGTCATATGCTGCCCTAAATCTTGGATGTTTGAGGGTTTTGTATGGTTGATTGCCTATTCTGCTATGAAGTTTTAACTGGAGCACCCAAATATCTTTAATGTAATTATAAAACTTTCTTGGAATAGCAGTTTTAATTTGCTGTCTCTTAAGTACTTTGTCCATAGACCTAAAGAACTTTCTTATATTTATTTCCTCAGCTGACACGCATTCCTTCAGCAACTCAGGCCATAAAAGTGCCGCAATAAGAAAACCAGGTGTCTTTGATTGATTATTTTTAACTCTAGCATCAGTATTTTTAACAGCTTCAATCATTACACTTTTGGAGTAATTATTCTTATCGGGATTAGATGCTATTAAATACTTTAGTAGATGAAAAGAATGGAGTTTATTGAAATTCTTCTCCCCATTACCATTTAGAAAAATTTTGCAGAACTCATCAAACATTCTTGCATTAGATATATCCGATAAAAGATAGCTTTTATCATAAATTGCATCTTTAATTTTATTATCAATTTTAAAACCAAGCTTTGAGCTAAATCTAATCGCTCTAAGGCTTCTAACAGGATCTTCTTCAAATCTTTTTTGTGGATCTCCAAGAGAGACTATTATTTTCTTCCTGATATGGCTTTGACCATTGCTAAAGTCTTTTATCTCGCCCTTGATAGGACAATAGTAGAGAGCGTTTAAAGAAAAATCTCTCCTTATGCAATCGTCTTCAATGCTTCCCCAAATATTATCTCTTAGAATTTTTCCCTGATCATCTTTTATTAATTGATTTTGATTGGAACCTGCATCAGATCTAAATGTCGCCACCTCAATAAGTTCGTCTCTACTGAAGACATGAACAAGTTTAAATCTTCTACCAATAATTCTAGACGCTTTAAAAATTTTACGAACCTGCTCTGGTGTTGCGCTTGTGGCAATATCAAAGTCTTTAGGTGACATATCACAGAGAATATCTCTTACACAGCCGCCGACCAAATATGCTTCAAAGTTATTTTTTTGGAGAGTATCTACAATTGATATTGCAAACTTACTAATTTTTTTATTATCTATCAAATCATCTCAGTGAAAGCATTTTAAATGTCTATGTCTTAGCCACTAAGTTGCTTTTCTTTAATCTCATCAAGCGTTTTGCAATCTATGCAGTGAGTTGCTGTTGGCCTCGCTTCAAGCCTCTTAATTCCAATTTCTACGCCACATGCATCACACCAGCCATAGTCATCTTCTTTAATTTTTTCAAGAGAGATGCTAATTTTGTTAGTCAGCTTTCTTTCTCTATCTCTTGTTCTTAGCTCAAAAGCAAATTCTTCTTCTTGTGATGCTCTATCAATAGGGTCAGCATAGGTTTCGCCTTTAGTTTTTAGGTGATCAAAAGTTTTTTGCATCTCATCAAACAAATGTTCTTTCCAGTTAAGCAGCACTGCAGTAAAGTGTCTTTTCATAGCAGCACTCATGTATTTTTCATTCTTCTTTGCTTTATATGGAGCAATCTTTGATTTGTTTGTCGTTGCTACGACCTTTTTTAATGCAGCTTTCTTAATAGGCGTAACTTTTTTGGCAACAGTTTTTTTATTTGTAGATTTTTTAACCGCGGTCTTCTTTGCTGGAGCCTTTTTTGCCACAGCTTTTTTGGTTGTAACTTTTTTTGCTACAACTTTCTTAGTTGCAGTTTTTTTAGCTACGGCTTTTTTTGTAGTATTTTTCTTAGTTTCTTTGGTTTTTTTTGCAGGCATTAGCAATTAATAATTTTTTAGGGTGGAGAAAATATCAGATACTGACAATATTTACTAGCTTTTTTTCAATTTATTTAAGATTTCTCTATATTTATCACCTGAAACTCTGGGCCCAAAATTTGTTACAACCATTGATGAAGCATAATTAGCAAATACTGAACATTCTTTAATACTATGGCCATCTAGATAGGCGTGCATAAAAGATCCTGCAAACATATCCCCGGCACCATTAGTATCTATTGCTTTTATTTTTTCAGCAGGAGCATCAATCTGCCTGCCATTTTCTATAACAGAACTCCCTTCTGAGCCTCTTGTAATTGCTGTTAAATAGTCTTTCTCTTTATAAAATTTAATTGCCTCGTCAATAGATGGCTTATCAGAAAAAGCCATAGCCTCATCGTCATTACAAAAGACCATATCCACCCCATAACTTTCGATTTTTTTAAACCTATCTTTAAAAATATTAACCAAACCAGCGTCAGCTAACGATAATGCCTTAATTACTTTTTTATCTTTAATGTGTTCAAGAACCTTAAGAACAGCACTAAAATTATCATCACTTGTTACCATATAGCCTTCTATGTAAAAAATTTTTGAATTTTCAACAGCATCTAGGTCAATATCATTTTCTCCAAGAAACTCACTTACCCCTAGCATACTAATCATGGTTCTCTTTGCATCTGGGGTAACTAATATCAGACATTTTCCAGTTGGTAGGCCCGGGTTTTCTTTACTTATGCCAATATGATGAACCCCAGCTTTTTTAAGACTATTAATATACATATTGCCGTCATCATCGTCAGCTACTCTGCAGACATGATGACACTTTGAGCCATAGTTTGAAGCCGCCACTAGAGAGTTGGTAGCAGACCCTCCACAATCTGATACGGATTCGCTATTGAGGGCCTTCAGCTTCTTTAATATAGGCTCTTGATCTTTTGCAGAGACCAACACCATTGAATTAGCCTCAAGGTTAAATTCTTGAAGAAATTCATAATCAACCATGAATTGAGTATCAACCAATGCATTTCCTAGCGCGCTAATATCATAAGACATTTAAAAGCTCTCCATTACAGCACTTACTTTTGAAAGGGTATCATCTATCACTTTGTCTGAATGCGTAGTTGAAATAAAACCCGCTTCAAATTTTGAGGGCGCAAAATAAACCCCATTAAGTAAGCACTTTGTTAAAAATTTAATGAATATATCATCATCAGTTGCTGCAACATCATTAAAATTTTCGGGCAGCTTTTCTGTAAAAAAGAAACCAAACATGCCACCTATGTGGTTGTGGCAAAATGGAATACCTTTTGATTGCATAATAGAGCTCATTTCACTCAAAAGATATTGTGATTTTTTTGCAAGCTCGGGATAAGGGTTTTCAGATATCAAGAGATTTAATAATGTTGAACCAGCAGACATGGCCAAAGGATTTCCTGAGAGGGTGCCAGCCTGGTATACAGGACCCTCAGGCGCAAGATAATCCATAATTTCTTGCGAGCCACCAAAAGCACCTACTGGGAGGCCTCCACCAATGACTTTTCCTAATGCAGTAAGGTCGGGCTTGATGTCATAAACCTCTTGCGCTCCTCCAAGAGAAACTCTGAAGCCTGACATCACTTCATCAAAAATCAAAAGTGATCCACTTTTCTCTGTAAGTGATCGCAGTGTTTGTAAAAATTTATCAGCGCCTGGTACAAATCCCATATTTCCTGCAATAGGCTCAACAATTACAGCGGCCAAATCGTCTTTTATTGCCTCATAGGTATTCTTAAAAGTATCAATATTATTGAAAGGAAGGCTATAAGTTAGTTTGGCTAGTTCAGCAGGAACTCCTGGCGAGTCAGGCAGCCCAAATGTTGAAACCCCAGATCCCGCTTTAATAAGAAGCGAATCTACATGCCCGTGATAACAGCCATCAAATTTAATAATTTTATTCTTGCCAGTAAAGCCTCTTGCTAATCTAATCGCGCTCATGGTGGCTTCAGTTCCAGAATTAACCATTCTAATTTTTTCTATACTTGGCAAGGCTCGTTTAATCAATTTAGCAACATCTGATTCGAGTCCAGTTGGCGCCCCATAGCTTGTACCAATTTCAGCCTGTTTCTTTACCGCCTCTACCAACATGGGGTGGGAGTGGCCCATAATCATTGGACCCCAAGAACCTATATAGTCGATATATTGATTATCATCAACATCATAGAGATACGGACCTTTTGCACTTTTAAAAAAAATTGGGTTACTTTTAATATTTTTAAATGCTCTTACAGGAGAATTTACCCCACCAGGCATTAATTGCTTAGCCTCTATAAAAAGTTTTATCGATTTCTCTATATTGCTCAATTTTTAATTTATCCTTGGCCTTTATTGGGCCGCTATCATATCAAAAAAAGTTTATTGTTAAAAAAATAGCTTAAAATTTAAATACGGCAGCAAGTATTCCAACTAAAAGAAATAGGACTGGAAGCTCATTAAATAATCTCATTTTAAAAGCCGTCCACTTTAACTTATTGCACTCCAGCTTTTTAATGATCCTAAAGCACATTAACTGATACCAAACCAATCCAAATACAACTGCTAATTTAAGAGATAGCCAGCCCTGGGTTATAAGAGCTACCATGTCATATGACAGATATACCATAAGAAGCCCAAAAATTATTGATAGAATTCCAAAAGGCGTTATAAATTTAATTAGCCTTTGCTCCATTCCTAATAAGTGTTTTTTTGTATTTTCATCATTTGTTTCAATATGGTTTACAAAAAGTCTTGGTAAATAGAATATTCCTGAAAACCAAGCAACCATAAAAAAGATATGAAAGACCTTGAACCAAAGATAAGCACCCATAAATATATTTTATATTGTTACAAAGAATAATTCAGAACTATATGTCAATTTTGAACTCTATTAGTTTAGCCTTACAATCTGATGATGAGATTTTATAAATATTTTTTAACTGCAACTTTTTCAATTTCTTTGAGCGCATCCTCTGATCCAATGGATTGTGCTGAAATAAAATCTGATAAAAAGAGGCTAGAGTGTTTTGATAGCATATTCTTTAAACCATTGGAATCACCTCAAAAATCAGTACTGGAAAGTCCTAAGGTAGTTAAAAAAGAGGCTGAGAAAATTAAAGAAACTCCAAGCGAGGAGCCAGTTAGGAGTCAAGAATCAAGGTTTGGTCTTTCTCAAAAGCAAATCGAAGAACTTAATCCTAAAACTGTCAGTAACTCAATAAAAACAAATATAAAAAAACCAATAAAGTTATTTACCGGAAAATACAGGTTCGAGTTAGAAAATGGGCAAGCTTGGGAATCCTACACGGCTTTAGCCAGACACCAAGCATCTCCTTTTAAAAAGAACATAAAAGTAGAGATTGAGAAATCTCAGATGGGAAGCTTTTGGATTATTGATATATCATCAGGCAAGAGAGTGAAGGTGAAAAGAATAAAATAATGGACAGCACAGCCACAATTAAATCAATTAACTTAACTGATTCTGCTAAAAATAGAATATTGGCAGTTCTTGAAAATGAGAACGAGTCAAACTTTAGAGTATATGTCACAGGAGGAGGCTGCTCTGGTTTTCAATATGGATTTAAGTTTGATAGTGATGTTGCATTTGATGACGATGTTATTAACTTTGATAAGTTCGATATATTGCTTGATTCACTTTCTTATCCATACCTATATGGATCAACCTTGGACTTCAAAGAGGATTTATCTGGAGCTAAGTTTGTAATAGACAACCCAAATGCCAAAACAACCTGTGGCTGTGGCGAGTCCTTTACTATTTAATTTTTGTTATTGACCCCAAAAGAGCCCTTGTAGATATATTTTTGCCAGTAGGCACTAATGATGGGATGTTTTTAATTCTTCTGTATCCGAACCATGCAAAAGCCATTGATTCTATAGCTTGAGGGTCTAAGCCCTCATCAGCTGTTGTAAGAACGTTCAAAGACGTGAGCTCAGATATTCTTTGCATCAAGAATTTATTTTTAACACCACCCCCACATGCAACGATTTCCTTCGGATCTAAATTATTATTATCTATGGCAAGCTGCACTGACTTTGCTGTCAGTTCTGTCAGAGTTGCTAAGGCGTCTTTGGGAGAACTAGAAAGTAAATTTTTTGATAAAAGATCAATATTAAATAATTCTTTGCCTGTAGATTTAGGGAAGGGGCTTTTAAAGAAATCTAATGAGATTAACTTTTCAAGCTCATCAAAAATAACCTGTCCTTTTGAGGCTATGGTTCCATTTCTATCAAATGGCATATCTAATTTTTTTTGACAATAAAGATCTAGCAAAGCATTGCCAGGACCTGCGTCACTTCCAAAAAATTCAGATTTATTTTTTAAAAAAGTAAAATTGGATATTCCGCCAATATTAAGTATCAATCTTTTAGTATTTTTCTTATAGAAAATATTGCTGTGGAACTCTGGCACAAGTGGTGCACCTTGGCCGCCAGCTGCAATGTGCATTCCTCTTAAATTATTAACCACAGGAGCATTAATTTTAGCTGCGACAATACTAGGGTCACCTAACTGAAGAGAAAAACCCTTTCCCTTGATTATTTCATGTCTTACTGTTTGCCCTGATATTGTTATGCCTGCGATGTCTTTAATTGAGATACCGCTAAGAAGAATGGCTTTATCAATAGCCTTTGTATACATTTCACCTATTTCTTTATTTAATCTTCCTAAATTGCTAAGTGATATCTCATTTGTTGCGATGAGGCCTCTTATTTCAGTCTGTGTTTTTTTTGGTATTTTTGCGCTATGAAAAAACTTAAGCTTTATTGATTTATTTATTGCTATAAAAGATATATCTATTGCATCACAACTGGTCCCAGTCATTGCTCCAATATAAATTGATTTAGTCATCTTTCATTTTACTCGTATCAGGATTTGTAAATTTTTCCATGTCTTTCAACATTAAATTATTTTGTTCAAAAAGGATATCAAAATCTTCTTTTAGACTTTCTGAAATAGGTTCTGCTGATGGAAGTTTTACTTTTACAGGATCTGTTCTCTTATTACCTATTTTAAATTCATAGTGGAGGTGGGGCCCTGTTGCTAGGCCCGTACTACCAACAAAACCAATCACATCGCCTTGAGATACTTTCTTGCCCCTTTTTATAGTTTTCGCATAGCCATTTAGGTGGCAATAACGAGTTGAGTAATCATTTGTATGCCTTAATACTATTTCTTTGCCACATCCATTTTTTACACCAACAAATTCAACCACACCAGATCCAGTTGCTCTTACAGGGGAGCCTCTTGGGGCAGCATAATCCACTCCATTATGTGCTCTTATGGTATGAAGGACTGGGTGCATTCTGTTTGGATTGAAGTGAGAGCTAATGTAAGAGAATTCTAAGGGCGCTCTTAAGAAAGCTTTTTGCATGTTATTACCCTCTGCATCAAAGTATCCTTTATCACCATTTTCTTTAATATATCGATTGGCAACATATTCTTTACCTTGATTGATAAATTTTGCCATTAAAATATCACCACTTTGTATAGGCTCGCCCATTGAGTATGGAGTTTCATAAATTACAGCAAAATTATCGCCATCTCTTATATCGAATACAAAATCTATATCCCAGCCAAAAATATAAGCGAAATCCATAATAATGCTATCAGGCATTCCTGCTGCAATTGCATCCTCATAAAAAGACTTTGATATTGAGCCTCCGGCATAAGACTGTATTAGTTCAGCCTCCTTTCTTAGCTTATTAATGGTCACCGAATCTTCTATGCTTACAAATACTGAATTGAGCTTGTCTTTTTCAATCTCTATGCTCTCTAATTTACTCCCTAAGTAATTAAAGATGATTTTATTACCAGGCCTAATATCGGTTACTAGACTTGAGTTCTTTAGGCTATAGATTTTATATTGCGTGTTTAATGAGATATCAAAATCTTCCAATATGATTGATAGAATTTCACCATCTTTAACTGTATGGGTTTTTTGTGTTTGCACATCCGCAGGTGAAGCCTTAACTTCTTCAGTAAATAAAACCTCTTCCTCCGGAGGGGGTTGATCTGTACTTAAATCAAGATAGAGCAATAATATAAGCACCACCATAGATATAAATACAAATAAAACCAACTTTGTTGGGACTTTTTTGAAGCCTATCATTCTTCAGATTGTAAATTAAGCAGTTCAGTATTTCCGCCAAAGGCAACTGTATTTTTTGATACCACTTGTTCATTAACGAATTGAGACAGGTAGTTTGGGCCTCCTGCTTTACATCCAGTTCCAGAAAGCCCCTCTCCCCCAAAAGGCTGCACTCCAACTACAGCTCCTACCATGTCTCTATTTATGTATACATTTCCTATATTTGCAGTCTTGCTAATTTCATCCGCTCTCGACTCTACCCTTGTATGTATTCCTAACGTTAAACCATAATTTAATTTATTTATACTGTGAATAACATTTTTAATTTCAGTAGATTTAAATTTCATAATATGAAGAATCGGGCCAAATTTCTCAGACTTTATCTCGTCTAAAGAGCTAATATCTATAAGAGTCGCAGGAATATAGTTTCCCTCAGTATCAGAAGGGGACTGATACACTTCTAAGTTATTTTCTTTTGCCGAATTAATATAATCATTTAGACCATCAAAAGCATCTTTAGAAATTATTGGGCCAATATCATTGTTGAAGTTATCAGTAGGACCAATATCCAGGACAGACATTGCTCCTGTTATCATGCTTTTTAGCTCAGGGTAGATCTCATCTTGCACCAACAAAACTCTTAATGCAGAACATCTTTGACCAGCGCTGTTAAATGCTGACCTGATAACATCATCAGTAACCTGCTCAAGCAGGGCGCTTGAGTCTACTATCATGCAATTCAAGCCACCTGTTTCAGCAACAAATTTAATCATTTCTTCTTGATTCTCTGAAAGACTGGCCTGAATATGCTTTGCGGTTCTTGTTGATCCTGTAAAAGCCACACCCTTCAGGCCATTAGATTTAGTTAGCGCATTACCTTGAGAGCCATCACCAAGAACAAGCTCTAGAGCATCTACAGGCACACCATGCTTATGGAATAATTTAACTATTAAACTAGCAAGTATCGGGGTATGCTCTGATGGTTTTGAGACGACATCATTCCCAGTCGCAAGGGCAGCACTAATTTGCCCCACTAAAATAGCAACAGGGAAGTTCCATGGGCTTATGCATAAGAATCTTCCTCTTGGGCGGTAGGTAAAAATATTTTCCTCGCCCGTAGGCCCATTGAGCTTGACTGGCATTTTCTGAAGTTTAATCGCTTCTATGCTGTAATACCTGAGAAAATCAACAGCCTCTCTTATTTCATCAACCGCATCCTCAATATGTTTGCCAGCCTCATGAATTAAATAATAAAGAATTTCATAAGGATCATCTTCGAGAGAAGAGGCGATGCTATTCAGAACATCTGCTCTTTCAGTCACACAAGTAGATCCCCATTCTGATGGTTTATAAGAAGAGAATGCTGCTTCAATATCATCACTAGAGTCAAAAGTTACTTTCCCAATTTCTCTATTTGTTGCTAAAGAATATGCTGATTTAGATTCAGCAGCTTTCGATACTCGAGATGAGTAAATGGATTCAACGGCTATCTTATTGTCATCAAAGTTTGAAAGTTTATTGTTTATTTCCTCCAAAACCGAAGTTTCTGATAGGTCTATACCCATAGAGTTTTTCCTATCACTAAAGATATTTTTAGGTAGTGGAATTTCTTTTGTTTCATCAGATATTTTTTTTACTGGACTATCGGCTAGCCATAGTGAATCTGTTTCAGGATCAAGAAGTCTATTAATAAAGGAACTGTTTGCGCCATTTTCCAATAGCCTTCTTACAAGGTATGGCAGCAAATCTTTATACTTACCTATTGGCGCATAGATTGAAGTTTTATAATTTGAAGAAAAGACCTCATCAGCTTTTTTATATAAAAGCTCTCCCATACCATAGAGTCTTTGATACTCAAACTCTTTGCCTTTAGCCATTTCATTAATTGCAGCAATAGTATGAGCATTATGAGACGCGAATTTAGCCGATATTCCCTCTATAGATAGTATCTTTTCAGCACAGGCCAAGTATGAGATATCAGTATGAGCTTTTTTTGTGAAAACTGAATAGCCTTTGTGCCCTGATACCTGTGAATTTTTTATTTCATAATCCCAATATGCACCTTTTACAAGCCTGATATGCATAGATGATCTTTTTTTAAGAAGTGACTCAACCCATTCAATGATGTCTAGAGCTCGTTTACCATAGGCCTGAACAGCAATACCTATATCCTCCCAATCTTTAACCTTGTCAGATAATAGGATATCTCCAATAATTTCTAAACTTAACGAAAGCCTATCTTGCTCTTCTGCATCAATTGTAATTTCAACATTCTTGTCCATTGCCTCATGAATAAGAGCGGTAAGTTTTTTTGAAAGATGTTGCTTAACTCTCTCAATTTTTCTTGTTTCATATCTTGGGTATAGCGCAGAAAGTTTTATTGAAACCCCATTCTTATTTCCTGTATCTCTGTTGATATCGCTCACAGAATTAATTGCATCAAAATAGGAATGAAAATATTTTTCAGCTTGTTCTTGCGTTCTAGCTGCCTCGCCCAACATATCAAATGAGTGCAAATTTTCTTTAAGATTTTGAGATTTGAGCACATCATCAAAATCCCTACCCATTACAAATTCTTTGCTTAGGATATGCATAGCTGCCAAAACAGCATTTCTGATTGGCATTTCTCCAGATTTAGATATCAGATTTCCAATAAATTTAGCAGGATTATTGTTTGATAATTCTGACGGTTTAACCATTGTTCCGGCAAGCAAAAGCCCCCAAGTAGATGCATTTACAAAAATACTGTCAGCTTGATTTAGATGATCAATCCAATTACCCTCGGAGAGCTTCTCTGAGATCATTAAATCACGCGTGGATTTATCAGGAATCCTAAGAACAGATTCTGCTAAACACATTAAAGCAACACCTTCATTATTAGAAAGGCCATACTCGCTCAAAAAGGCATCTAACATGGTTCGCTCTGATTTAGCTTCTCGGCAAGCATCAATTATTTTTTTCGCGTTATCAATAATTTTTGAATTACTTATAAAGTTTGAATTACTTATCAAGGCCTCAACTAGATCCGCTTCAGCTTGAAATTTGTTTTCATAACGTGGCATAGATATATTTTAATCTTTCAAGGATAAGTAGCAAGAATGTGATTCTATTCATGCTCCAAAAATACTATGATATGCAGATGGCCGATGCATTATCAACAATTAAAAGAGGAACAGATGAAATCCTCACCGAATCAGATCTTAAAACAAAGCTAGAATCTGGAAAACAACTTACAGTTAAGGCTGGATTTGATCCTACAGCCCCTGATTTGCATCTTGGTCACACAGTGCTGATCAATAAATTAAGGCATTTTCAGGATTTAGGCCACAAAGTTATATTTCTCATTGGAGATTTTACTGGTCAAATAGGCGATCCATCTGGGAAGAATAAAACTAGACCAACCCTTACTAAAGAGGAGGTAGCTGAGAATGCAAAAAGTTATAAGGATCAGGTCTTTAAAATCCTTAAAAAGGATCTGACAGAAGTAAGATTTAATTCTGAATGGTGTAAAGATCTAGGAGCAGAGGGTTTAATTGATCTAGCATCTAGATATAACGTAGCTAGGATGCTCGAAAGAGATGATTTTAATAAGAGATACACATCAAATCAAAGCATAGCAGTTCATGAATTCTTATACCCTTTAGTTCAAGGCTATGATTCAGTGGCGCTTGAAGCAGATGTTGAGTGCGGTGGAACTGATCAAAAATTTAACCTTCTTGTTGGGAGAGAGCTGCAAAGATCCTTTGATCAAGAACCACAAGTGGTGTTAACTGTTCCAATTTTAGAAGGGCTTGATGGCGTAAATAAAATGTCCAAGTCTTTAAATAATTTTGTTGGAGTTGATGAAGAGCCAAATGAAATGTTTGGGAAAATCATGTCTATCTCCGATACCTTAATGTGGAGATGGTTTGAGCTTTTAAGTTTTCTTCCCGAAGACGAAATAAAAGAATTGCAAGCATCTGTTGAAGCCGGAATGAATCCAAGAGATGCTAAATTCAAATTAGCGATTGAAATCGTTGATCGCTTTCATGAAAAGGGAGAGGGCGAAAAGTGCAAAGAAGCTTTTCTAAAAAGATTTCAAAAAGGCGCCATTCCTGAGGATATTGAAGAGGCTAGCTATTCCTTAGATGATGAATCTATACCTTTGGTAAATTTACTTAAAGAAACTGGAATGGTTGCTAGTACTTCAGAAGCCTCAAGATTAATTAAACAGGGCGGCATAAAAATTGATTCAAAAAAAGTAGAAGATCCTAAAATGCTGATTCTAGCTGGAACAAAACAGATCTATCAGGTTGGCAAAAGAAAGTTCTTAAAAATAGAAACCTAATATGAAAAATATATATATCTTGCTCACATTGTTTTTAGTTATCGGCTGCAATCAAGATAGCCCAAACATAACCCAAATACAGAACATGCAATATTTTATTGATAATAGTAAAAACCCAGACATTATCGAGGTTGAGCGTGGTCTTCAATATTCTGTTATAAATAGTGGATCACCAGAAGGCGCCACTGCTGAGCTTACTAATACAATAACTGCACATTTTCATGGGACCCTCACCAATGACGAAGTATTCTGGTCTTCTGTTGAAATGGGCGAGCCTTTAACTATTCCCTTGTCTGGCTTAATCGAAGGCTGTCAAAAAATTATCTCTTTAATGCGTGCTGGAGATAAGTGGAGGGTCTTTATAGATCCAAGTATGGCCTATGGAGATGAGGGTCGACCAGGCATACCATCGAATGCTATTCTCATTTTTGAAATTGAATTATTAGAAATTTCTTAAAAAAAGTATTTAACTACTTACCTCTTGAAGGGCATAACCATATATCTCTGATATTTGATCAATAATTTTACTTTTTGGAGTGCCAGCTCCATGTCCAGCCCTATCTTCTACTCTAATTAAAACTGGATTATCGCAAGATTGAAGTTCTTGCAATCTGGCAGCAAATTTAAATGAATGAGATGGAACAACCCTATCATCACGACTGGCAGTAGTAACTAGAGTTTTTGGATAGCATTTCCCTTTTTCGATATTGTGATAAGGAGAGTAGGCTAGCAAGTTCTCAAACTCAACTTTATTATCTGGAGAGCCATAATCACTTTCCCAAGCCCAACCAATAGTAAACTTGTGGAACCTAAGCATGTCTAAAACACCAACCTGAGGTATTGCAACTTCAAATAAATCAGGCTCCTGAAGCATTGTAGTTGCTACTAAAAGCCCACCATTAGAACCGCCAATAATTGCAGTCGTCTCTGGAGATCCAATCTCTGAGGCATGCAAAAACTTGGCAGCATAAGCAAAATCATCAAATACATTTTGCTTATTTAAAAGCATTCCTTGCTCATGCCATGAATCACCATACTCACTTCCGCCCCTAAGATTCACCACAGCATATACACCATTATGCTTTTTCCATGCAGCATGGCTTTTGCTAAATCTTGGCCTCATTGGAATATTAAAACCACCATAACCATATAACATTACTGGCGTATCCTTCGATAACTTTAAAGACTTTTTATAGCTAATATGAATTGGAATCTGTGTGCCATCTTTGGATGTAAAGAAGGTAAAATCTGATACAAACTCGTTTGGATCATAATTCTTTAAATCTTCTTTCCAAAATAAACTTGCTTGAAGAGTAGTTAAGTCAATTTCATATATCTCTTTTGGTTTTATAAAATTATTGATTGAAAAATATGTTTTTTGATCGTCAATGCTGCCACCAAAACCAGATATTGTTGACTCTTCAAATCCTTCTAATTTATTTATTAAATCTCCACTCAAAGTATAGAAATAGATCTCTGAGAAAGTATCAACCATATAATTAATTACAAAGCTGTTATTAATTAAGCTAATACCGCTAATATTATTTTGTTTTTCAGCGACAACTTCCTTCCAAATAAAATCATTACCATTAATTTCTAACGAGACCACTTTGCCGTTCTTCGCATTTTCTGTCGTGTAGAACCAAAAAAGACCATCTTTATAACCAATCAGCGAATACGCTGCTCTCAATTCGTCAACAATCGGCCTAAATGTTTTGTCATTTGCTGTTTTAAAGTACAACCTATTTCTTTCATCTGTTCCTTCTGAGATTGAAAGAAATCTAACATCTGAATCTTTAACAACTCTAATACCCCAACTCCATCTAGGCTTATCTTTATTTTCATATGCAACAACATCTTCATTCTGATTTGTTCCAATTTTATGGAACATAAGCTTGGGTGAGGAATTAAGATCTTTTAAGAGTTCATCTTCAGGTTCCTCATATTTTTGATAATAGAAACCAGAGCTATCATTTTCCCATGTAGGAGTTGAGAACTTTGACCACAATATTTCATCTTCGAGCTGCTCTTTAGTTTCTAGATTTAATAATTTCCATGTTCTCCAGTCAGAACCACCATCAGAGATAGAGTAGGCCATGTATTTAGCGTCATTAGATATGCTTATTCCTGCTAAGGAGAAAGTACCATCTTTTGAAAATGTATTGGGATCAAGTAAAACTTCAAATTCACAATCAGGACATTTTCTCATCATCAATTTGCTTTGCTGCCATGAGCCATCATTGAAATAGTAAAAAGTTTTATTACTTACATTAAATGGAATACTCCTAGAATCAGCATCCCAAATATCGCTTAAATAACTTGATATGGAATCTTTATATTCAGTATTTTCTATAAACTTATTTGTAAATTTATTTTGGCGTTTTACCCAATCAA
>Ga0315330_10001498_pt1 | contig 15770 bp, 9 predicted proteins | sample M140m34915metaG_FD_203453 | JGI IMG/M metagenome (GOLD analysis project Ga0315330, IMG submission 203453) | Ammonia-oxidizing marine archaeal communities from Monterey Bay, California, United States - M1 40m 34915 | ecosystem: Environmental > Aquatic > Marine > Intertidal zone | place: USA...
GGCGACCACCCGTTGAGTGATGTCTGAACACGCATCCTCATTGAATTCACACTACGCTGCCCTGCGATTCACTTAATCGCAGGGCATTTTTACGTAAGAGCCACCTTGAATTGGTTTACCATGGCTCAGTCTTGCTTGTGCTCATCCTGGCGCTGTTTGCGTCCGAACGCCTCGCCTGTGTTCACGATCCTAAAAAAACGTTGCGTTATGCTCCAAAACGTGTTAGTCAACAGCTGACCGGCTTGATAAACGACTGCCCCTTCATTGTGGGCTGAGCATGGGCAACTAGCCCTGTATTTTTGAGAAAGAATCCTCCGCACATTTCCAGAATTGCAGATCGTCGCTCCAAATGAGTTTGCCGTTGTGTTTCCTGCCCTCTACAAATTCATGACCCGATGCACGCCCAAACTCAAATTAACTTGCATGTGTGGACCAACAACATCCTGATCATTGAGCGTTGAAGCCAAGTGCTCGCGTATTTCTGCAACGACTGACCCGCCCATGAAAATCGCCACTTGCTGCTTGGGGAAAAAGACAAAGAAGGTTTTTTTCTGCATCTTGATATTAATCACAACAGCATTTGGCTTCCTGGTATTCAATGCAGCGCGTCTACGATCACGACAACTAGACGTTCAAGCAATCGAGCAAAGTGACATTGACCAAACCGTCGCACTGTCACATTTATCAAATGCAGTTCAGATCCCAACGGTGTCTTACACCAATCGTGCAAAAAACGAAGAGCAAGCGTTCCAGGATTTCCAAGAATTGCTTGAGGCTTCTTATCCGGCCGTTACAGCGCACTTGAAACGATACACGGGAGAGGACTTTGACGACGCACAAAACCCCAGCCTGCTTTATCAATGGTCGGCCGACAAGCGTGAAGAGACACCCGCCATTTTGTTGATGGCACATTACGACGTGGTTGCCATCGAGCAAACCTCGCTTGAGGAGTGGCAGCATCCACCGTTTTCGGGTGTGATCGAAAATGGATATCTTTGGGGGCGTGGTACCTTAGATGACAAAGGTGCTGTGATCGCTTTGATGGAGGCATGCGAACGGCTCATCAAATCTGGCTTTCAACCCCAACGCGACATCTACCTCTCGTTTGGACATGATGAAGAAGTTGGTGGCAAATATGGCAATCAACAGATAGCAACATGGATGCGGAACAAAGGAATACGACTGGAAATGGCCCTTGATGAGGGAGGTGGCATTTATCAAGGTGTCCCCGGGCTCGAGCAACCAGCAGCCCTGATTGGAATTGCAGAAAAGGGTTATGTGAACGTCGCAATGAGAGTCCAGTTGAATCAAACGGAGGCAGGACACGCATCCATGCCGCACGGGGAAACTGCGATTGGAATTTTGTCATCTGCACTTACGACACTACAGCAGACACCGTTTCCTGCGAGGCTTGATGGTGGGGTCAGCCGGATGCTTGATTACCTTGGTCCAGAAATGTCTTTTCTCAATCGAATCGCGATTGGCAACAAGCACCTCTTCGGCTCGATCATCGAAAACCAGTTCAGCAGTACACCAGCAGGCAACGCTGCATTGAGAACAACGTTGGTACCCACCATGATCGAAGCAGGCTTTGCAGAAAATGCCCTGCCTTCAACTGCTTCCGCGAATCTCCATCTGCGAATTCAGCCGGGAGAAAGTGTTGAATCGGCACTGCGATTTTTACGTTCCACCATTCAGGATGATCGCATCACTCTGCACATTGATCAGACGCTGAATGGTAAACCACGAGACCAATTGGCATACCGGGATCCATCCAGAATATCTTCTGACACAAGTGCTTCTTTTCTAGCCTTGCATCGCACAATCAAACAGATTTTTCCTGACGTAGCCGTGGCACCTTTTTTCGTCGTCGCCAGCACTGACTCTGCTCACTACGATGACCCCACTCTCACCAAAGATGTATACCGCTTCACACCATGGCACTTGGACCGGGAAGGGGTGACATCGATTCATGGGGTCAATGAAAAGATTGCCACTACCCAGTTCATACAGATGATCCGTTTCTATGAGCAATTAATTATAAATTTAGCGGGAAACACTTGAATCGAGGTCGATTTAGCGAAGGGGGATCCCTTGCACGTATAGTTCTGTGCGCGTGAGACCGACCTGACAAGTCGACTACCACCGCCGTCCGCCCCTAAGTTTCCTGAGCCATTCGGTCGCACTATGAATCGGTCAAAAATGTTGAGCTATGGCATCACTGCTGTCTGTCTCGGAATCGTGGGGTATTACGGCTGGAAATTTACAGCTCGCAATGCCTACGAATCGGCCCGTTACAGTGTCATATCCTCGGATGGCAATTTTGAGGTTCGCGACTACGCCGATCTCATTTTAGTCTCAACAGCGATGCGATTTGACGCTCAAGGAAGCGATGGCAGCTTCTCGCGTTTATTCCGTTACATCAGCGGCGATAACGGCCAACAACAAAAAGTGGCAATGACGACGCCTGTCTTCATGGAGCGAGGGTCTGAAACACTTACTGGCGAAACCACGCCGGATCAAACCCGCCCTGATGGTGGACAAGCGGGTAACCAACCTGGTCAGATGGCGTTTGTGGTCCCCGAACAAGTAGCGTCCGGGGGAGCCCCTCAACCGGGTAACGAAAACGTCAAATTGCGAGAGCGGGAAGGCGGAAGGTTTGCAGCTATCAGATTTACGGGCCGAATGGGTGACGAAGCGCTTAGTCGAAAAGAAAACGAGTTACGTCAGTGGATGGAACAACAAAATTTGACCGCTGCCGGGTCAGTGGAGTATGCCGGCTATGACCCACCATGGACCCCAGGATTCCTGAGGCGAAACGAAATCCTGATCCGAATCAAATGATTTCATGGTTCGCTGATCTGACAACCAAAGGACGACTTCCATATCGCTAACGACCCGCCACGCTGCCTGGTTTGATCCAAGGGATTGATGACCGGGTTCACTGTCATGCACGGTTGCACATTGCTGCCTGCTCGCCCATCAATTTCCCGATGCTCGTTGGTTCGTTTATAATCTCGCTCCCCACCAAACCGAACGGAGCGAGTTTCAAGATGCAGCCTTACTGGTTTCCTGCGCTGATCTGTTTCATGATCACCGCCACGATTCACGGAAGTGAACCTCTCGTTCACGTCTCCCTTGCCAAAGAACATCGCATCGTCACTTATCGTCTCAGCGAGCGGGACGGCACTCTCACCCTCGTTGACAGTGTGACTGTCAACGGAGGGCCAGGGGCCTTGGCTTATCACCCTACTTTGCCCCTTCTATTCGCCTCGATCCGCAGCACTGGAAACCTTGCCAGCTTCCGAGTCGACACATCGACGGGGAAGCTGACAAGCATCAACGAGATCCCTGCGGGTGCTGACCCCGCCTACTTGTCCGTTGACAAGTCAGGCCAACTGCTCATGAGTGCCTATTACCGCGCGGGGAAAATCCTTGTGCACGCGATCAAGGAGAATGGTACCCTCGGAGAGGAGTTGCAATCCATCTCGACTGACGAGCGAGCGCATGCGATCGTGCCGGACCGCTCGGGTCGTTATTGGTTTGTCCCACACACCCGACCCAACGCAATTTTCCAATTCGTACTCAATGCTGGGGCAAAGTCGTTGGTCGAAAACAAGCAACCAAAGTTGTTGCGCAAGTCCAACACAGGTCCACGACATCTTTGGTTCCACCCAAGCTTGGATTTTGCCTACAGCAGCGATGAACAAGGATGCAGCGTTTCAACTTACGCATTGGACAACACAAGTGGCACCCTCAGCCTAGAACAAACGCTGTCAACACTGCCGGAAACAGAAGGTCATGTGAATACAAACAGCACGTCGGACATTGAGGTTCATCCGTCAGGCCATTTTGTCTACGTCGCAAATCGAGGGCACGACAGCATCGCCCGGTACGCCGTGAATCCCAATGACGGGCTTCTAAAGCGACTTGGGAACACTCCAACCGAACAGACAACGCGTTCCTTCAACATTGATCCAAGCGGCCAATTTTTGATTGCTGCTGGCCAAGCCTCTGGTAACCTCGCAGTATTTCAAATCAACCCAAAAAGCGGGGACTTGAAACGCCTGCACACGCTGATCGCCGGCAAGACTCCGTGGTGGGTCATCATTCGATAACCTAATCTCCGCAATGTCACTTGGTTATTCCCAAGCTCCACGTGTCCTCACCAGCCCCAGCTTCACAGCGAGATCAGGAAATCAGAGTGTCGCGAGCATTGCCCTTTGCGATCAACGCTGCCATTTCAGGATCCAACTGCATCGTTTCCAGCACGAAGCCCTCTTCGGTAGCAACAGAATCGTTTTTCAGAACTTCCATCAAATTGCGTTCGATCGTGTGACAGATCGCATCTAGTGGCAGGTGGTCGATTCGTCGCGTATCGAATGGGTTTTGCAATTCCATTCCAATCCGATCGAGAGACAACATAGGTAGAGCCAACAACATGATGAACAGCGGGATCAGGTAGATACCATGATTAAATTCCAGACCGCCAACAGAAAAGGTTGCTGCATCGACGAACTCGCCCATCAAGGCGAAGGGTAACGCGATCAAAAACATGAGGATGAATTGGCGAACCTGAATTGCAGATGCACGCGCAAGCGGTGTATTGCGGATCCGCTCACACCCACCCAAGTAATCGATGATCATTCCCCGTTGCTGCTCGGCTTGCAAGAAGGCATATCGGCTCATCCCTTCCCGCCGTCCCTCACTCAGCATCTGAGCCATGATCGTAGCAACGAAGGTTGGCATATGAGAAGCCTCGGAAACTCGTTTCGCATTCGCTCGCCCTACCAATCTCGATATTTCGGTTAGCGTGGGGTCATCTCGCAAACTGCACCGAATCACATGAGGCATGACGGCTGTCCAACGAATGAACTGATTTCGCCATTCTCCGCTGGGTGGTCCGTAGGATGACGCGATGACCCCCAGATTGCGTGATTGGTTCACAATGCCGCCCCACAGCTTTCGTGCTTCCCACCAGCGGTCGTAGCCAGCATTGGTGCGAAGTACCAACAAAAGACCAAGCACAGCACCTGCTGCTGACAGCACACTGGATGGTATAGCCAGTACCACATCGAACTTTGCCTTCGCTACGGTTGCGATCAGAACGATGAGAAACGCGAGAATGCCAAACTTAACGATGTCGAAGATAACGCGTGGAAGTGCCGATCCCCGGACGGTCAAAGCCCCTACCCAGAATGAGTAGTTCAAGGCTTGCGGTTCCTCAAGCGACTCAGTTTCGTTTCTTTCGATGGAGTTTTCTGATGAATCCACGCTGTACGACTCTCGAGGTTAGGATCTGTGATCGGTTGTAGGGAGCACAAAAGGCACCAGCACCACCCAACAAGAATGGCAATGCCCGCCTCCGGCTTCGGTTTGGATGACGCCGTGTTTAGAGACGCGTGTTGAGAAGCCTGCAAAGCAGTGCCTGCCCCATGAACTCGCGGTACCCGTGTCGCATTATTGTAAATATTCAACCCGTGCGGTCAACGAGCGGCGATATGGCTTTGAATCGGTAGTGTTTTGTTCAGGCTTGCCAAAAGCCACGCATGCATCAAAGACATTCCCATCACATTTAAAAATGGAGGAAAAGAGCCCCTCGGCGGACAATGTTTTTGTTTCGCGCAGGTGAGAACACGTGTCAGCAGCAGACAACTGCAAGGTCGCTGAAGCTGTTTTCTGTCCATTCAATGGGAAAACAAATTCCAGCGGCAAACTACCGCCAAGCGATCAAGAAGCAAAACTCAAGACCTGAATCGTCAGTCAGAAAGCCTTCGCTTTCTCAGCAGAAAAATGCCTGCAACTCACGACGACCGTTCCGGCGTGCGTGCTGTAGTCTTTAGCAGCCTGAGCCGATCTAGGTTTGGCGTAGTAGCTGAATCATCATTGCAAGAGATTCAACGATGATCAGCAACACGCACGGACGCTTCGGTACGCCACATCTCAACAGGAAGCGAACGAAGATAAACCCAATCGAATCAGGCGGCGTCGTCGATTGCTCGCCAGTAATTTTTGATCCATGGGGCAGGCAAGGTTGATTTCAACAATCCACCTTTGTAACCCTCGATTGCTTGGTCTGGCAGGGGATAACCGTGGAATACCAGAATTCGCATATCGACTGGTTCCTGTGGTTCCCGGATTAGATTGAATGGAAAAGTTGGCCGGCAACTACGTTTGAAACTGCGCACCCACTTTTCGGGCCAGAATTCCAGGTCGTCGCGAAGCGTGTTACTGACATATTGCTGCTCAATCCGAAAGTTCTCAAGCGCCCATGCTTCATTCTCAGCAAAGTGGGAATAGACGTATTGATGCTTTTCAGGATTGAAACGGAAGATCGATGTATTTCCGACTCGCCCATCTCTGCCCGGCAGATACTTTGCCCTCCGCTTTTCCAACCAATCCTGAATCACACAGAATTTACTCGGTGCAAAGGTGAAAAAGTCATCCATTGGCCCGGTGATCACAATATCGAGATCGAGAAACAGAGTGTCACCTTGAAGGTTTGCTAACCCGGGCTGGAACAAGCCAACCTTACGCCAAGTCGATCCACCAGGGCGTCGATCAAACTCAGCTTCATCGAATGGTGTTACGGGCAGCGGCAAAGCCTCCACCTCGTCACGAAGCCCGGAAGGATCATCGGTCAAGCAGATGAATCGAACCGACCCCGAAAGGTGCTCGCGAACTCCTTCGTACAAACGGTTCACGTAGGCTCCGCCGTACTTCGAACCCCATTTAATGCACAGTATGTTCTTCGTCGTCATGACAAAGCGTCTCCACAGGCGAAATCGAGAAGATGGACGCCCTATGTTGCCTGAATTCACGATTTCAACCAAGACCAGTTTTCTGAGTTCACTCAGCAACACTTAGGTCGCAAACAACGGGAATCCAACCGCTGTTCGCGGATGCTGCCCGAACAAAACCACCAGCGGATTAGAAACCTACCCAATTTTGCCTGTCAGGAGCGGCCCTATTTCCATGCTGAATTGACGTGAAATACTGCGACAAGAATACAGGAACCTGCCGACGCACAAAGTCTGCCAGGTCATGATTAAACCTTGCACCAGTTGTCGAATTCAAGAATTTCGATCATCCACTATCGGCACATCAAAACCCTCAATGACATTCTGACGCAACTTTAAGCGTTCCACTGATGCGGCAATTCGAATTCCCCGCCGCTTTGCTGTGGCCCGTGTCTCGCGAATCGTGTTTTTAGCCACTAGGGTATCCTTGGTGTTACCAAGAATATCGATCGCGATGCCACTCTCGTCACCGCTATCGATGATCCGGTTGTTCTCCAACACATTGCGATTGGCCCAAAAATCTTGACCACGTGAATCATCGCGAAACAGCACGCCGACCTTTCCGCTTCGAGTGATCTCGTTGTCTCGCATCACATTATCAGTGTCGTTGTGGCCAATCGACATCCCCTGCGACCGATTCCCATGCATTCGATTCTGTTCTGCGAGTCCGTGTTTGACGCCCCAGCACCAGAACAAACCGATGTTGTTATCTTCCAGCAGGTTCCCCCGCATGACCGGTCTCTGCGATCCGGAACCAGGATGCAAACCATTGCCTTGGTTGCCATGCACATGGCACTTTTCAACATGAACATCATGACAAATCTGGAAACTGATCCCATCACCGTTGTAATTGCGTGATTCAACATTACGAATCACAAATCGTTTGCAATCCTGCAGAAATATATTTCCTCCGTAATTGCCATTCAAATTGCCGTTATTCGCAAGATTCCCATCGAGGCAAAGATCCTCAATCAGAACATCAGAACACTTTTCGCTGGTCAACAGCGGAAATAGTGACTCGCAAGTTGGGCCTTCGCTCATCCATAAGTTTTTGCGCAATCCCTTATTCAACTTGAATCGATTACCGGCACGAGCCACAAGTGTTCGCTTGATGACCTGAGCACCACCGTGGTGCGGATTTTTTCCAACAAGAGTTACTCCATCCCCAATTCGAAAATCAGCAACCCCTGCCAAAGTTATTTCCTGATCGTACCAATCAGAATCTGCAGCCAGTGCTATCTTTTGGGATGAAATTTTCGTCAGCACAGTGCCTGCTCCGGATCCTTTCAAACGAATTCCCGAAGGCAGATGGATTGAATTTCGGAGCCGATAAATTCCGGGACCTATTTTTACGGTTCCGCTTCCCAATCGCGCGACATAATCCACAGCAGCTTGGATAGCCTTGTCATTCTGACCGACGACATCTCCCTTTTCCTGCCCCACTGTGATGGTCAACTTCTCGGCCCACACTGCACGATCATCGCCATCAACCGCGCGATTCCCCGCCGTCTCATTCGGAGGTTCGATCGCCTCAATTCGCTTACCGCAGCTAAGAAACCCGGCACCGAGACAAGCAAGCATGTTTCTTCTGGAAACTGACATCATCGAAATCATCCCAACAGAGTCGAAAAGATTGAAACATTGGACCACAATGCTTCAGAGCAACTGACAGCCAATCATCACACACACGCCAGTTTACCTTTCCCTATGGCCGGCCGGGGCAAAGCATACGGCGTTTCAAACTCGGTTTTCTACGACTTCAGAAAAGCTCATTACCTTAGTCAATTTACCAACGCAGATTCAATCTCGTTTCAGTTACAATACGGTTTCCCCCTGTGCAAACGGAATCAAGCCGATTCCAAGAAACGCAAGTCCCACCATGACCTTTCCTCACAGATCAAAGCAAGATGCACGGATCACTCCCCCGCGTTGCCAAACGCTGCGTATGGATCACCAGCACCGTATGTTTGGTTCTGTTTTCAGCTGCGAATCGGCTTTCGGCTCAACAGTCTCCCACCACGGACAGCGTGCAGTCCGTTGATGCAACGTCTGAACAGTCCTTCGTAAAGGTGGCGTTGCCCTATCTCCAAACTCACTGCTATCGCTGCCACAACGAACTGGAACGTGAATCCGGCATTCGTGTGGACCAACTTGATGGCAAGCTTTCCGAAGCCTCATTGAAACTTTGGGAGGAAATTTCAGAGCAGATTGAGATTGCCGCCATGCCGCCCGCGGAGGAAATACAGCCCACTACTAAACAACGCAAAGTGATGACACGTTGGATCAGCAACGCGTTACATGAGGCTCGTTCAAGAACAAGACCTGTGAATGGATCGGTGCGACGCCTGACAGTTCAACAGTACAAAAACGCTTTGCAAGAACTGCTTGGACTGGAAGAAGATTTTGCTGCGACATTACCTGCTGACGGCGTATCTCGGGATGGATTCACCAACGACGCGGACACCCTGCTGACTTCACCTTTACAGGTGGAAGCATGGTTTGACATCGCTGAAAAAGCTGTCGACGCCTGCTTGGTCGACGAATCCTCCCAACCGTCGATCCAGAACTTCAGAATGGACCTAGGGAAGTCGATCAACCCAGAGCCCTTTGGAGAATCTTTGATCTTGGGAGCCAACAGCCGCTTGTTGCCTAATCAGGATTTCAGAATCACCGAACTGGATGCTGACAAACCATTTTCATTCAGCCCGTTTCGCATGCAAACGAAATATCGCTTCAACGAGGGCTACAAAGGCAACAGTACGGTGCGTGGTTGGCGAGATTACGACAGCATCTACCATGCGGTTTTCGCGTGCATGAGAGGTGATGGTGGCTACCCCAAAGGCAATGCCTATCGCACAGTCAAAAACGGACTGCTGCTAAGACCAGCGATTCCAACCACCGAAATTTTTCGCGAATCAAGCACGTATGGGCCAAAAGCCAACTTCAAAATCGCGTTGCGAGAACTACCCGAGCATGGCAGATTTAGAATCCGCATCAAAGCGGCAAAATACGAGGACGGCTTGTTGCTCAGCGGACGCGGGTATCAACCGGCCGTGACAACAAAAGAAGACTCGTTGCACCTTAGCCAAATCGAGTACACCCCGAACAAAAAAGACTCGATTCTTAAAATCGATGAGTCAGGCGTCTACCAAGTCGATGTGCACCCAAAGTCACACGGAAAAAAAATTGATGCTGAACCTGATAACACTAGACTTTCCGACGGCCTGATTGGGCACTGGGCTTTCGACAGTGAATCCCCGGGGACGTCTACAGCAGGCAAGCTCATAGGCAAACTGACAGGCAACACCCAAACTGCGAATTCACCAATCGGCAAACACAGCAAGGCGATCAGCTTGGACGGCACAGATGATTCAGTCATTGTGGCACGAGATGATTCGATGAATGTTGGCAAAGGAAACTTTACGGTGTCGGCATGGATCAGGCCCACGCAACTGAGACAGGGCGGTATCGTCTGCCTAGGTCGTTATAGCTGGACACATGGGTGGTATTTCGACATGCCCAACAACCAAGGCGTACTCCGTATCGAAACGGTTTCGCCCGACAACAAAAGCAACGGAACCGTTGCCTCTCGCCCCGGCGTCATCCGAGTCAATCAATGGCAGCACGTCGCAGCCGTGGTGCGACGTGGAGAGAATCAAACACGCCTTTACGTGAATGGTTATCTGGTGGCATCGGGTACCGTCGCTGCGACCAATCTGGACAACCCTTCGGTGGACCTGCACCTTGGACGTATCCAAGATGCCCAACTATTCAAAGGACAAATCGATGAAGTACGGATCTACCGACGTGCACTGGAACCTGCAGAATTACAGGCGTTGGTGGAACCAGGCCGACGATTTACAAAGCCCCCCCCCCTCCAAGGACCTCAACAACTTGAACTAACGCTGGACGATCGAATATTCGCCTCAAAGCTGAAAACGGGTGAATCTGCATTCTTGGCAGTTCGAATTCCAGCCGGAGAACATCAACTCAAAGTCAATGCTGGGAAGGACACTGCACAACTGGACCGAATTGTTCTTACCCGACTGGCTGAAGAAAACCGATTGGCTCAGGAGTTTGTCACATTCGAAAATCGGAACCCGAACCTTGGCGTCTACATGGGGCTAAGGCGGGACTGTGGTCACACTTGCCTTCAAGTGCAAGACCCTCAGCCCGTTGCCAACACCGATTTACAAGCCTATGTGTTCGAGGGATCAATCAACAACTATCCAAGACCATTTGTAGAAAAAGGCAATGACAATTATTTAGCGGGTGTACGTGAAATCACCGTCCGGAACGAGTACACCGATGGAAGAGACATGCCGCGACTGCTTTTGGCATCCGTCGAATTTGAAGGTCCGCTGTACGAGTCCTGGCCACCAGCATCACACGAACAGATTTTCAGACCAAGTGAAAATCAGGCAAACCCTGATGTCTATGCAACTGAGATCATTAAGACATTCGCCAGCCGCGCTTTCCGACGACCAGTGACGAGTGATGAGCTGCAACGCCTGAAAAAGACTTGGAAAACGTTTTACGAAGTCAACCACGACTTCCAACACAGTGTCAGGGAAACACTGGTCGTCATTCTGACCTCACCAGCGTTCCTCTTCATGGTTGAACAGAGCAATGGGCCACAACCAGAAACGCTGAATGCACTTGAACTCGCGTCAAAGCTTTCTTTTTTTCTTTGGAATGGCCCGCCTGATGAACACCTCATGCAGTCAGCCCGCTCAGGTAGCCTGCAACATAACCTTAACGACCAAGTCGCTCGGATGGTCGAGGATAAGCGTTTCGGAGATTTTGTGAAACAGTTTGCCGAACAGTGGCTTAGCATCGACAAGTTTGATGTGGTGCAAACCAATCGCAAGCGTTACCCGCGACTCACACCAACGGTCAAGCGTCAGATTCGTCAGGAACCGGCGAAATTTCTTGAATACCTATTTCAAAGAAACCTCCCGGCTAGCAATCTGATACGGTCCGACTTTGTGATCGCCAATGAGATCACCGCAACTTACTACGGACTTGGTGAACAGTCAGAGAGTGGATTCAAGTTTTCGCCGATTAAACACCAGCAGCAGCACCTGGGCGGCATTCTTTCTCAGGCTGCAATCTTGGCAGGATTATCCGATGGCCAAGAACCCAACCCTGTCAAACGCGGTGCGTGGTTTGCAAGAAAGATCATTGCCAACCCGCCAGCTGATCCACCACCCAACGTTCCAGAACTGAAAGACGAAAGTGGGCTCAGTCTAAGGGAACGCTTGGAGCAACATCGCAACGTCAAAGGCTGCGCGAAATGCCACGAGGGAATCGATCCATGGGGACTCGCATTTGAGCAATACGATGCAGGCGGTCTGTTTCTGAATGATGGTGTCGATGCCACGTCAACACTGCCCGATGGAAAAACCATTCATGACCTGAACGATTTACGCGACCATCTGGTGAACAATCGAATGGACAACGTTGCCTATAGTCTTGCTCGACACCTATCAATCTATGCGATAGGCCGAAGCTTGACCTACAATGAGGATCGCGTCCTGAAGCAACAGTGTCTAGAATTAAAAGCAAAAGACTACCGAATGCTTGACATCATCCAGTTCGTCGTCGCGAGTGATTTGTTTCTCAAGAAGTGATTTTTCCCTCCGAAGCCTGCAACTCGCCCCACCTCTGAAAGCAACGCAATGTTCCACCCAGCTAAAATCAAGCGACGTTCGGTCCTACAGGGAATTGCGGGAGCCGCGTTGGCACTTCCTCCTTTGGAAGCAATGGGCAGCGACATTACCGACAACCCGCCAAAACGTTTTTGTGCAGTCTACACTGCCAATGGCATGTCATTGCCCAAAACAGATCATGGCATTGATCAATGGAGCTGGTTCCCAACAAAAGAAGAATCTGGCGAATTTGTTTTCGGTGAGTCAACGCTTCCTCTCAAGGCATTCCGTAAACACGTCAGTTTTGTCGGTGGCCTTTACCACGAAAACGGAGTCAAGGCCGATCCCCATACTTGCTCGGACATGTGGCTAACAGGCGCACCACTGCATGACTCAACTCGAGAGACCTACAATACCGTCGGACTTGATCAAGTCATTGCGCAGCACACTAAGCAACATTGCCGCCAACCTTCGCTGGTACTGTCGATTGACGCAGGCGTCGGGTTTTTGTCGCGTACAGGCACAATCTCCTACGACCTGCAAGGACGCCCTATTCCAGCAGAGAACAATCCGCGTCGGGTTTTTGATCGATTGTTCCGAGTTGATCAGAATTCAATGCAGGCACAGCGTGAAAAATTGCGGGCGAAAATCAAACTCGTGGACGCTGTGCTTGAAAGTTCAAAACAATTCAATCAGCAACTTGGAGCTGCGGACCGTCGAAAGATGGACCAGTACCTCGCCTCACTGAATGAAATCGAATCGCGTCTGATCGCGTCTGAAAAGTGGATCGATGTCCCTATAAAGACTCAGGATCACTCGCACCTGAATCTTGACGTCAAGAAAGAAGATGACCCTCGCGAGTATTACCGAAACATGTTCGACTTGATCGCACTTGCTTTCGACGCTGACATCACTCGCAGCGTTGCCTTCATGCTGAATCGTGAAGACGGAATGGGCATCAGTGACACGTTCCCACTAAAGCTCGGGTTGAGCAAGACCCATCACCAGCTCTCTCATGCTGGTGACAAAGCCGGACAAATGGATTTTGCAAAATACGATCTATTCCTTAGTGAGCAAATCGCTGAATTCTTGCGTCGCCTGCAACACTACAAAGATATCGACGGCACGCTACTGGACAATACCGTGGTGCTTTACGGTAGTGGTGCAAGCACCACGCACTGGTCAAAAAACTTACCCACCTTGGTCGCAGGGGGATCCAACATGGGCCTGAGACACGGTCAATACTGGCGACAGGGTGAAACCCGCATGTCCAACTTGTATCTTAGTATCCTTCGCTCAATGGGCATTCAGACGGATTCCTTTGCTGACAGCACTGGAGTTCTGGAAAACTCGATCTTTAACGCAGTTTGAAATTGTGCATCCATGGCTGCGTTAAGGCAGTGCCCTAACACCCCAGCACCAGCACACTTTACATTATTCCTTAGCCGTCACAGCCATTGCCATGCCCCCATTCAAAAGCCTCACCTGCCTGATACTACTTGGCCTTGCACCGACCCAATTCACATCGGTGAGCCATGCGGACTGGCCCAGTTGGCGTGGAGCGGATGATTCTGGCAGCATCACTGAAGGCGACTACCCAGGCGAAATCAGTGACCAGACGATCAGGTGGAAAACCCCCTTGCCCGGCAAGGGATGCTCAACACCAATCGTGGTAAACGAAACCATCTACCTGACTGCTCCAAAAGATGGAAACGATTCCCTGCTGGCAATTGACTGGGATGGCAAAATAAAGTGGACCACCTCCTTTGGTTCCGAGGTCAAAGGCAAGCACCGAAATGGTTCGGGAAGCAATGCATCGCCAGTCAGTGACGGTGACGCTATTTATGTCTACTTCAAAAGCGGAACATTCGCAGCATTGGAAACCGATGGTAAAATCCGCTGGCAAACCAATATCGTTGAACGCTTTGGCAAAGACACCCTGTTTTGGGATCACGGAACCTCGCCGGTTTTAACGGATCAGCACGCGGTTCTGGCTCGAATGCACCACGGTGAATCGTGGTTGGCTGGCTTTGACAAAAAGACTGGCGAACTTGCATGGAAAGTCGCTCGCAACTACGAAACACCCGTGGAGTGTGACCATGGCTACACGTCCCCCTTGGTGATCCAACATGAAGGCAAACAGGCATTACTGGTATGGGGCGCCGAGCATGTGACCATTCATGATGCTACCGATGGCAGTACTCTTTGGTCTTGTGGCGGCTTCAACCCGGACTCCAAAAAGCTGTGGCCGGCAATCGCGATGCCCGTCATCGTTGATGATGTTGCAGTGATTGCCTTTGGTAGAAACGACCGCAAGTTACCGTTAATGTTCGGCGTTCGACTCGACGGCAGCGGTGACGTGACTGCAAGCAATCATATCTGGCAACGAGACGACATTTCAACGTTTGTTCCAAGTCCTGTTGCCTACCAAGGGCGTGTCTACATGGTTCGCGACCGTGGCGAAGTCGAGTGCATCAACCCAGCCACGGGACAAACTATCTGGAGCGATTCGCTTCCCAAAGGGCGCAGTTCCTACTATGCCTCGCCAATGATCGCCAATGGCATCCTTTACGCACCCCGCGAAGATGGGGCACTGTTCATTGCAAGCGTCAAAGACGATCAATTCAAATTGATCTCGGAAAATGAGCTGGATGAACCAGTGATCGGATCACCAGTACCCGAGCAGGGCAACGTGTTGATTCGTGGTGAAAAACACCTGTACTGCATCCAGTCGGCTCAGATCAAACCATAGTCGCAACCGCACGGATCACTTGACGACTGATCCCAGACGCAACCACAGCCCGAACCACAGACCGTTTGCCCAGTGACGTACTCTCTAGGCTACCCAGCAACGCTGGCATGGCGTTAGCACGGCACCGCGAACTGCTGACACTCCCAACAATTCCAGCAGGCACCCCATGGCTTTCATATGTGTCCAACTGCCAGCTTGCTGTATACTGCAAGGCCTGCCCTTGGCTGCATTTCCATCGAATGATTCAACCCGCTGCAGTCATCCCTAACACGCCGAAAATCTGCTTTGTTTTTTTCCTACCTTCGGTTCGAAGCAATCTTCCAATGCGTTGTGCTAGCCTGCATCGCGATTACAGGCTTTCCCCTCGCACACGCTGCAGACGCAACATCACTGAACACCTCGGATTCCAAGTCAGAATTCAAACGTGATGTCCTGCCCGTGTTAAAGAAACACTGCTTTGATTGCCACGGAGCGAGCGATGAAAAAGGCGGGGTGCGTTTAGAAGGTCTATCTCAGGATCTCATTACAGATCGCCAAGCAGCCGAGACCTGGCATGAGGTCCTGAAC
>Ga0315330_10001499_pt1 | contig 15769 bp, 10 predicted proteins | sample M140m34915metaG_FD_203453 | JGI IMG/M metagenome (GOLD analysis project Ga0315330, IMG submission 203453) | Ammonia-oxidizing marine archaeal communities from Monterey Bay, California, United States - M1 40m 34915 | ecosystem: Environmental > Aquatic > Marine > Intertidal zone | place: USA...
GTCGTCGTCGTCGTCCCGGTCGTCGTTCGACGCGCGTCGTCCGTCGTCCGACGCGCGTCGCGCCGTCGTCGGTCGCGCGGCGACGGACGCACCGCGAGCACGAACCCCCAGTTCGCGACGGGCCCCCAGAAGTGGGTCGTCCTCGGCCCCGTGGGGCTGTTGATGAAGGCGCGCACGCTCATGGCGCGGCACTGTGCGGCGATGCCGACGCCGGCGAACGACCGCGACGTCGTGCGCGTGCGCGCGACGCCGCGCTCGAGCGGGTGCGACGTCGTCCGGTGGAGCGCGTGCGGAGACATCGCGTGCGCGGCGCGGCGCGGCGCGGTGGTCGTGGTGCGCGCGACGCGACGCTCGAGACGGAACGCGAACGAACCGAATCGACCAAAGACTGACGACGCGCGCCGACGACGACGACGCGCAGCGGGATGGATTCGACGCGACGGAGCCGGGGATGGAGTGCGCGACGTTCGATGCGTCGCGCGAGGGAAACGCGCGAGCGTCGGAGGCGCTGAGACACGGATTGGAGGCGGCGAAGAGCGCGCGGCGGTTGGACGCGAGCGGGACGACGACGCACCGGTTCGGGGAGACGCGCGCGGGAGGAAACGATGGCGCGAACGCGGAGAAAAGCGCGCGGGCGCTCGATTGGTCCGCGGTGGGGGCGATGGGGAGCGGCGAACGGTGCGCGCTGGCGATGTGCGCGACGGATGGGACGTGCGAGGCGTTCGCGCCGCCGGAGACGGAGGCGACGAGCGCGTGGAGGCGAGCGGTTCGTTTGAGCGACGCGTGGGGCGACGCGTGCGCGAGCGATGGGTACGCGCGAGCGCGCGATGACGTCGTGGGCGTCATCGCCGAGGTAGGGCTAGAGGTGAAGCGGGATGAGGATTGTTTCGAGCGCGCGGCGGAAGTCGCCGCGAGACGCGCCGCTGAAGACGCGAGCGGCTCGGATGCGAAGCGAGTGAAGGAAGAAGATCCGAAACCGATGGATTCGACGACGGTCGACGGCGACGAAATTTACGTATACGGCGCGCTTCGTCAGGGCGTGGGCGTGGAAGTGTCTTCTAGCGCGGACGTGGCGCCAGAGCTTTGGCGCGTCGGCTCCGTCGTTTCGGCAAACTTCAACGCCGCGCCGCGAGCGCGCGTAGAATACGACGACGACAAGGTGCGCGGGGAGTTTTTAGTATGGGCAAATGAAGACGTCTGGGGGAGTGGTGTCGCAACGATTCCCGCGCAGGATCGATTCGCCGTGCGCAAGGTGCGACCGACGAGGATGACGTGCGTCGCGCGGCCGGTTCCGCCTCGCGACGATTTGCGAGCGAGCGATTTACGCGCCGGCGAAATCATCGAGGTCATGCACGAAATTCCGTCCACATGGCGGTTAGCGCAGGTGATCAAGGTTGGGAAGGACGTCACGGTGAAGTTTAGTCTCGCGAAAAATTCCGCCGAAGCGCTCGTGCCCGTGAGCGCGTGTCGTCGTCGGCGAACGTGGACCGGCGTTCGCGGCGGATGGATCGCCGCGAAGGACGACGTACGCTTACCGCTGCGCGCATTCGAGTACGAAAAGAATGACGAGACGGCGACGGGAGGCGATGAAGTCGAAATGGTCGATACACCGCAGGTTGCCATAGGCGACGACGCAAAGCAAACGCGCGTGGCGATGGATGAGTTTTTTCGTTTGCGAACTTCGGAAAAGACGTATAACGGATCCGCGAAATTTGACGACGAAGACGCTCGCTTGTGCGAACGGATTTTCGACTCGGTGGGTTTATCGACACGCGCGCGACGCGACGCAAAGGCGGAAATACGTAAGCTCTTGACGACGACTCCTGAGGTCGACCCCGGGTTTGAACTGCCGAAATCATCGAAGACGCACGTGCAGTTGACGTACGACGACGCTCCGATGCTCAAAGCCGAGCTTTTGCAGTTCATGTCTTGCGCGTGGATGGCGATACCGTGCGCCGATGGTGCCACGCTAACGTACCATCACATGCTCGCGTGCGGTACAAAAAGTGGCCATGTCGTCATTTTTCTCGTCGGCGACGACGCGACGGTGCGCATCGTCGCGACGCGGCGAGTCGCGGCAAAAGCCTGGATCACGAGTTTGGCGTGCAGTAAAGATGATTCAACGAAAGAAATCACGCTTTTCATCGGATGCAGCGACGGCGCGATCGTACGCGCCACAGGTGACGTCACCGCCGCGCAAATCGCGCTGGCGCGCACCCCAGTCGTCGACGAATGCGACTTGTTTGCGACGTTCGCCGTGCTCGATCCCGCCGACGGCTGTGCGGTGACGTGCATGTCTGCTTCTGGCGGCTGTCTCATCGCGGGTAAGACGAATGGTGACATCTTCGCGTGCGATTTCAGGCGACCGAATAGAGCGCGGAAACGCCGTGTGTCGCTCGAACCAATCGCCGGCGCGTGCTGGTCGCGCGACGCCGCCACCGGCGCCTCGCTCGCGCACGTCGTGAGCGGCGCCACCCATCTCATCCTCGACGTTTTTCACGACAGCCGAGACGACGCGAACGCGGTTTTCATCGCCACTCGCGCCGACCTTCCCTCGCAGTCCAGCGTCGGCGATCGTCGCAAGCGCGTCGACGCCGTCCGCGCCGTGGAAGCTTCCTTCGGCGCCGCCGCGTCGCCCGCCGCCGATGCCGTCGCTCGATGCGACGCCTACGTTCGCGTCGACGCTCTTCGCACGAAGGACAGTTTTTTTGAAGCGAAATTCTGGCGAGGCGAAATCGTGCGCACGCGCGGCGGCGCGGCGGCGTAGCGAATGTTAGACACTCGGCGCTCTGTAGAGAAACAGAAATGTTCCACCGCACACGCCCGCGCGCGCGCGCCGCGACCGCGCGCGATGCCGCGCGAAAACGACGACGTCAACACCGCCGACGCCTCGCCGAGCGCGGCCGCGTTCTTCGCCGACGACGAGCGCTACGTCCCGCGCGCGGCGTTGCTTCGCGCGTCACGAATTGGCGAGCGTTTGCGCGCCACGTGGAGCGCGCGGCGCATCGCGGGCGACGCCGCGCCCGAAACCATCGTCGTCGTCACCTCCGGTGGCACCACCGCGCCGCTGGAGCGGGCGCAGGTGCGGTGCGTGGATAATTTCAGCAGCGGCGCGCGCGGGGCGAGGTTGGTGGAGGAACTGTTGCGAAGAGGCGACTGCGACGTGGTGATGCTGCAGCGCGAGGGATCGTGCGCGCCGCACGAGCGCATGGTGAATGAATCATTGGTGAATGATGCGCGCGCGCGCGAAATTGGGCGCGCGCCGCACGCGTTGGATGCGTTTGAGATGGTGAAAGATGGCGCCGCCGACGAATTTCTGGGCGCGACGCGCATTCGCGCTCGGGACGCGGGCGGGACGAATAGTTGTGGTGTGTTGACTCAAGCGCTTCGTGGTGTCGAGGCAGAGTCCGAGAGGTTGATCGTGGTGCGATTTAAGACGTTATATGAGTATTTAACTTCGCTTAAGGCGACGTGCGAGGCGGTCGGGGACGAGGCGAAGGCGCGCGGCGGACGCGCCGTCGTCGTCCTCGCGGCGGCGGTGAGCGATTTTTACGTTCCGTGGTGCGATTTACCCGAACATAAGATTCAAAGCTCGGCGCACGGTGCGGCTGGGTTAGAGCTGACGCTGAAACCGGTGCCCAAGATGCTCGGGATGATCAAACACGAGTGGTGTCCCGAGGCTTTCGCCGTAGGCTTCAAGCTCGAAACCGACGTCGATTTACTCGCCGACAAGGCGCGCAAATCCCTCGAACGCTACCGTCTGGACGCCGTCGTCGCCAACGAGCTCACGACACGTTACGACTACGTCACCGTATTCGCCGCCGACGGTTCGTCCAAGAAACTCGAGCGCGACCCGAATCCGCGACCGCCGACTTTGGGTCTCGGCTACGGCGCCGCGTCGCTCGACGGTCAAATCGTCGACGAACTCTTGCGTTTAGCCACCGCGCGACATCCGTAAAACGACGTCCACGGCGCGTTTCAAACATTCCGGTCACGCGTCGTTCCATCCTTCCGCTCGATCGCCGTCATCGACCCCCATCGTCGCTCGCTCGCCTCGCCGCTCGCCGCGCCGCGTCCGCACAAACCGTCGCCCGTTCGCGACGATCGCGATGACCGCGTCGAGCATGGACGTCGACGCCGACGCGTCGACCAAAGAAAACGTCGAACCGAGCGACGCGAACGCGCGTCGCGCGGACGTCGCGCACCGGGTACGCGTCGTCGACGGTGCACGCGACGCGACGTCGCGTCGTCGAGATCGATCGCGACGCGCGGCGCGTCGTCGTCGAACGCTTTTCGATCGAGCGCGCGCGATGACGGCGGACTGACGACGCGTTCGACGGACACAGCTCGCGGGATGCGTGCGCGACGTGCAGAAATCGGTAGAGGCGAAGGGCGAGGCGAGATTCGTCGCGAGAGCGCTGCGAGAGGTGCGAGACGGCGACGCGCGAGGCGAGGCGAGGCGAAGACGCGAGGCGGACGCGGAAGAAACGACCGAGCGATGACTGACGGTGCGCGCGCGCGCGGTGGATGACGTAGACGGCGATGGTGCGACGAGAGTTCACGAGCGAGAACGTGCGCGCGTTCGTGGGCGCGGTTTTGCCGGAGGAGAGCGCGGCGCGAGCGGCGCTCTTGGCTCGATGCGAGACCAAAGCGGCGGGAAGACAGACGAGAGGGAAGAGCGCGGGGACGAAGGGCAAGGGCGGCGAAAGCGATGATGCGGTGGTAGACTTAAGCGACGTTGCGCCGTGTGCGCTTCCAGAGGCGGAGGTGTACGCGTACTTGGTAGTTTTGATGCACTTGATTGACGGCGAGCGAGGCGAGGACGCGCTCGAGTGCGCGCGAGAGGCGGTCGATAGAATCAAGCAGTTTAACCGTCGATCGATGGATGTGCTCGCGGCGAGAGTGTACTTTTACTACTCACTCGCGTACGAGAGATTTGGATCGCTCGAAGACGCGCGCGCGACGCTTCTGGCGCTGTATCGGACGTCGGCGCTGCGCCTGGACGAAATCGGCCAAGAAACTTTGGTCAACTTGCTGTTGCGCAACTACTTGCACTACAACCTTTACGACCACGCGGAAAAGCTTCGATCGAGAGTGACGCTGCCGCAATCGCGATCGATTCAACAGCAGTGCCGTTACGCGTACTACCTCGGTCGCATTCGCGCCGTGCAGTTGGAATACAGCGAGGCGAAGGAGTACCTGACGCAGGCGTACCAAAAAGCGCCGACGGGGGCGAAGGGGTTCCGTCTCGAGCTGTTGAAGTGGATCACCATCGTTCGAATGCTTTTGGGAGAGATTCCCGAGCGAAAGGAGCTGACTCAGCCGGAGATGCGCGCGGCCTTGGCACCGTATTTCGATCTCGTCCAGGCGGTGCGCATGGGCGACTTGACCGCGTTTCAACGCGCGGCGGAGACGCACGGGACGACGTTTACCGAAGACAAGTTGTCCAACTTGATCAACCGCTTGCGCGCGAACGTCATTCGAACCGGGCTCACGCGTATTAACACTGCGTACTCCAAGATTTCCCTCGCCGACGTGGCCGAGAAGCTCGGTTTGCCGAGCGTGGAGGACGCGGAATCCGTCGTCGCGAAGGCGATTCGCGACGGCAACGTCGACGCCGTCATCGATCATTCGGCCAAGGTGATGTATAGTAAGGAGACCACAGACGTCTACAGCACGCAAGAACCGCAAAGTGCGTTCCACGTGCGCATCGCGTTTTGCTTGGACACGCACAACGAAGCCGTCAAGGCGATGCGTTACCCGCCCAAGGAGAAGGCGAAAACCGCCGACGCGCTCGCGTCGCGCGGCGTCGACAACGACGCCTCAGGATTAGATCTCGCGGATTTCGACGACGACTACGACGATATGGACTTCTTCTAGACTCTCTAACGATTTAATTACCAACACCGACGCGCGACGTGCGAAAAAACGCCCTCACTTCCGTCCCTTCTTCCCCTTCTTGCCGGAGCGCGCCTTCTCCGCTTTCTTCCCCTGCCCCGGCGCCGGCCCCGCCGCGCCCGCCACCTGCTTCAGGTATTCCTCGAACACCCTGTGTTGCGTCATAAACCTCGGATTCGTCCCCGGCTTCCCGTTTTCTCCTCGCTCCGGGTGCGCCTTGACCGCCGCCGCGATCGCCCGCAGCAGCTTCCCTCGCGTGTTCAGTTCCTCCCTCACGAAGCTCCCGTCGTCTCGCTTCCACTCCACGCGCACGCGTCCGCGGCACCAAAAATCTCTCGAGTACGCCTTATCCTCCAGCTCGCACCGCATCCCGAGCGCGCGCTCGCACGCGTCCGCCACCTCGAGCGCGTGCGGGTGCTCGACCGCGTCCTCGCGCGCGATGCGCCGTCCCTTCGCCACCGACCGCGCGGCGTCGATGTACGGCGGGTACACGACGACGCGCTCGTCGTGCTTCCAGATCATCGGCGCCTTGCTCGCCATGGCGTCGCGCGCGGGCGTTCGGAGCGCGCCGCACTGTGCGGCCGGGACGCCGACCGGATGGCGCCCGCGTCGCGCGCGAGCCGTCGATGACGCGCGCGTCCGACGCGCCGGACGCGTCGGCGCCTCGGCGCTCGCGCGCGGACGACGCCGTCGCCGGCGTCGTCGCCGGCGCGGCGTGCGTCGCGGCGGGACATCCGTTCGACACGGTGAAAGTGTTCGTGCAAAAGAACCGCGGACACACGACTGGAAGCGCCATCGCGGCGCTGTACCGCGCGCGAGGCGCGCGAGGACTGTACGCGGGCGTCGCGGCGCCCCTGGTCGGGGCGTCGCTCGAGACGGGGGCGAACTACGCGTGCTTTCACGAGGCGCGCGAGGCGGCGCTCGCGGGCGCGAGCGGCGCGGGCGCGGGCGCGCGGTTGGCGGCGAGCGCGTTCGCGGGCGCCCTCGCGGGAGGGCTCATGACCCCGTTTCTGACGCCGTTCGAGCTGGTGAAGTGTCGAGCGCAGGTCGGGGACGGAGGCGGGAGCGCGCGGGCGGTGGCGCTCGACGTCTGGCGAACGCGCGGCGCGCTCGGATTGTTTCGCGGCGTCTCGCACACCGCGGCGCGCGAGATTCCGTCGGGAGCGGTGTATTTCGCGACGTATGAGATTTTCCGAACGATTTTCCCGCGCGCGCGCGGCGCGAGCGACGTCGGCGGCGACGTGACGCGCGCCGCGTTCGAGACGCGAGACGCGCGGGGCTTGCTCGTCGAGGCGCTCGCCGCGGCTTCGTGTGGCGGCGCCGCGGGCGTCGTCACCTGGCTCATCGTCCTTCCGTTGGATAACGCGAAGACTATTTACCAGTGCGAGCGTCCCGGCGGCGCGCGCGACTTACCGCCGCTGGCGCTCCTTCGCGCTTTGGTCGCCGAGCGCGGCGTCTCCGGGCTCTGGCGCGGCGCCGCGCCCGTCGTCGCGCGCGCGTTTCCCGCCAACGCCGCGCAGTGGCTCGCGTGGGAGTTCGCGTCTCGCGCTCTGCGCGCCGACCGGCTCGAGCGCTCGTAGCTCGCTCGCAGTTCCGATCGTCGCGCCGGATCGGGCGCCCGTCCTCGTCGCGCGCGCCGACCGCCGACTTTCGTCGGGGGAACTTAAATCGCCAATTCATCATTCGCCGCACACGTCGACGCCATGTCCGCGCCCTCGCCCGCGCGCGACGCCGACGACGCGCGCTCGCCCGTCGCCGTGACGCCCGAACCGACGACGACGTCGCGCGACGCCGACGCCGCCGACGCCGACGACGCGCGCGCGCGAACGCCGACGACGCTCGCGGCGAGTTTCGACGCGATGACGCTGCGCGATCGCACGAACGACGCGACGACGAGGGAAACGAAACACGCGCGCGCGTCGTCGCTCGGCGGGAAGAGGTGCGCGATCGATCGCGACGGGACACGACGACGCGCGATGATTGATGATGAATGATGAATGATGAATGAATGATTCGTCGACGACGCGCGCGGCGACTGACGACGACGCCCGAACGCCGGACAGATTCCACTCGCCCACGGACAGCGCGCTGAGCCCGGCGTCGAAATTCGTCGCGCGCAAGGCGCACCACGCGACGATCGCGATCGCGGATAAATCGCGCGCGGCGCCGCGTCCGGGCGTCGAAAACGCGAGCGAGGCGCCGCCGCGGTCGCGCTTCGCGCCCTCGTGATCGAACCGCCGCGACGGGCGCGGTCATTCTTTCCGACGCGTCGATCGATCGATCCGCGCGTCTTGTACATCACACGCACATTATCTTTTCACGAGATCGCGTGATCGCGCCGTCGTCGTCCCGCGCGTCGGCGCCGCGCGCGTCCTCGCGTCTTCGCGTCTCGTCCGCGTCGACGCCGCGGGTTCGCTGTTTCCCCCGACGCGTTTCGATGGCGCCATTCGATCGCGCGCGGCGCGTCGACGGCGAGCGTTCGGCGGACGCGCGCGCGGCGCGAACGCGAACGCGAACGCGAACGTCGAACGACGTCGACGTCGATCGCGACGCCGCGTCGCGCGCATTCGTTCAACGCGCGCGTGAATTCATTCATTCGACGCGCGCGTTGAATTCATTGAATTCATCGCGAACGCGAACGCGACGCGATGCCGTACCTGGGCGGCGCGGTGGCGGCGAACGTGAACGACGACGACGCGCTGGACGCGCGCCTGCACGCGAACGTCGCGATGCGACACGGCGGGGCGAGCCCGCTGAGGGTGGTGAAGTGCGTCGGCGAAGCGAAGCGCGCGAAGCGAAGGAAATCGAGCGAACGAAAGCGCGAAGCGACGCGACGACGCGAAGGGCGCGCGCGAGGTGACTGACGAGCGCACGTCGCGCGCGGTGTCGCAGGTTTCGAAGCGATCGGCGAGGGATGCGAGCGAGAGGGCTGTGGACCAAGGTGCGAGTGGTGGTGATTCTCAATCAATTGCTCGGACGCGTGCGGCGGGGCGAGAAGTTTGAAAAGCTGCACGATAAGGATAAGCTTCTGATCGAGTTCGTGGGGGTGACGGGGACGGATATTAGGGATGAGATTCGCCGCGTGCAGGAAAAGTTTAGCGCGCCGACGAAGAGAAAGACGCTGTTGGCTTTGACGCTCAGGCAAAAGGTTTATCTCGCGCTCACGGAGCCGTCGTCGGGAAGGCTGGCCTTGTCGATCAGTGCGTTGATGTTTACGTTGATTTTCGTGTCGATCAGCTCTTTCATCGCGAGTACAATGCCGGAGCACTCGGGGAAGGCGAGTTTGGACATCATAGAGATGGTGTGTCAGCTGATCTTTTCTCTCGAGTACGCGCTGAAGATATGTTGCGCGCCAAAGCGGTGGATGGCGGTGAAGGACCCGCTCAACTTGATCGACCTGGCGTCCATTATTCCGTGGTACGCCGAGATAGCGATTTCAGGCTTGCAATTTGGTTACGAGGGAGCGGAAAGCTCATCGTCGACTTCCAGTGCGCGAGTTTTGCGAATCTTTAGACTGTTTCGCGTCATCAAGGTGTTCCGACTCGGTAGTCGGGCGAAGAAAATCCAAGTGGTCTTGATCGCCGTGCAAGACAGCGCGGACATGTTCGTCGTGCTAGGGTTTCTACTTGCTTTAGGACTGGTGATGTTCAGTGCGTTGATGTACTTTGCCGAAAACGGACAAAGCCCGCCGACGAACGCGTGGGACGCCAACGAAGGCGACGAGTTTGATTCCATTCCGAGCGCGTTTTGGTGGTGCATGGTTACTTTGATGACCGTGGGCTACGGTGATGCCGTGCCGACGACGATTTGGGGTAAATCTGTCGCGGCGATCACGATGTTAGGTTCCGTGGTGATCACCGCGCTCCCGATTTCTGTCATCGGCGCCAACTTCACGCAGCAGTGGCTCGCGTTCAAGGCGAAGGAGCATCGCAAAGTTGTCAGGCTGAACATCAAAGATCATTCAGAGATGCTGCTCAAAGAGATGTACGCATACTCACAAGTGGTCAGCGCTTTGAGCGATCACATCAGCGCGATTCAGAACGCCATCATCCGCGAAGTTGGCGTCGTTCGCAAATTGCTCGACGACGTTCTGCAGATGGCGCCAACGTCTTCACAGGAGGAGGTCACGATACTTGCTCGCACGGTGGATTATCGTTTCAGCAAAATAGAAGACATGAAGGAGGAGCTAGAAGAATTAGTTGAGACTTATGACCTGGTGTCACACACGGAGTTTTCAGTTTCACTGCAAGAACTTAAGGCGATCGGGAACAAGATGCGAAAACTGGAGGAAACGGGCAGCTTGTTGGACGATGATGTAGAAACATTGGTGCAATCCACGTCGGCATTGCGCTCGCAGCTTGCCCGCGTGAAAGAAATTTTGGATCACACGCGAAGCAACACTCCGATGACCAAGGCCGCGGAATTAGCGAGTGAGCCCGCACGGAGCGGGCTCTAGTCTAGGAAAGCGAGCGTGAGTGGCGTCGCCAGATGGTCCGCGAGTTGAGAGATTGTGATGATTATCTACTACTTATAGCTAAAAACGTGCGCCGATATCCACGCATGGACTAAGCCTAGGAAGAGGTCGCGTCGGCGTCTGCGAGATCGACCAAACCTAAGAAGTGTTCGCTTCCTCTCAGTAGCGGCGCGTCGACGAGTCTCATCGTAAATTTCATGGGACGCTTCTTCGTGTCGACATCCACCATCTTCAACCTACCGCAATAGACGTACTCGCACCCTTCCATGCGACAAAAAAGATGTAAAGGCCAGTCTACGTATTTTGGTGCCGCTTCTTCGCCGTTCTCTGCGCGTGTCATGGCGTCTTCCACGCTCTCCTCTTCTAGCGTCGACGTCTTCATAATCGACTTGATGACGGGTGAATCCTCATCTTGTCTCGGTTGCGCGAACCACGTGATTCGCGACCCCGCGCGAGTGAAGACGTTATCATACGCGTTCCCGTGCTTGTCTCCGACGTTCACGTATAGCGCGACGCAATTTTTCCATTCTTGTATTCCACTCATCTTGGAAAATTTTGGATTGCTCACCGGACTCAACGCGTGAACTACCGCCGCCTTCAACGCCCCCCGGTCGCTCTCAGGTGGATGGATCGGTTCACCTAGATAATTTGCGTACACATCCCAGAGATTTGCGTTCAACGCACGCAGGGAGTTCGCGCTCGGCGCCTCGCGTTTGCTCGAAGAGAAATATTTCTTCGTCGTCGCACTCGAGGACGTTTGCGTCATCTTCGCGCGCTTGCGCGCCGAAACACCGTCGCCGAGATCATCGTTGACGTCGAAGGTCGTGTAAACCGGGGCTGGGAGCCGACGGACGCGCCCTGAGCGACGTAAATCAGCCTCGTTTGTGGGTTGCTTGGGACGAGGGCCGCGAGGCTTTGCCGGCGTCGGGCGCTCGGCGTGGAGCGCGGCGTGCGCGGGATTTGACGCGATCAGACGCTCGAGGATAGATTTATTGCGCGCGATGCGCGCCTCGCGCTGACGCTCGAATTCGTTCATCGCGCGCGTGCGTATGTTGTTGCTGGCGCTCTCTCGCAGTGACAACGCCCTACGGGCTAGAGATATTTTGGTTGACCAAAATATTTTGGTTGACGCGGCCTAAGCCGCGGGCGTCGGAAGCGCGACGCAAGAGAGCATGCCGAATCGATCACCGTAGATATATCTGTTTCGAGATACTTCAATCACGGAGCACAGCGCGCTAGTGGAGCGCTTCAGAGGTGGCGCGCACATTGCGACAGGCGACCAGCTCGAGCGGCGTCCTTGTAGACGCGCTGTGGAGAGGTTCCAGCACGCAAATGAACAGTCTGTAGATGCTGAGAGTAATGGCTTCATCTCCATGTCTCTGACTCCCTTACCGGAGCTTCCCGCATTCACAGAATTCGTCCGTTTCGGTCTTCCACTCCCCTCGGTCGTCAGGCACGTCACCGCTCCGACGTGCGCTCGAGACTTGCTCACGCAGCGCCACGCCTGACGAACATCGTTCACGAGTTCGCCCCCGGACCAAAGGCACAGCTCGCCGTCGCTGGAACCAGATGCGATTATACCCACGGGCTCACGACCACGAGTTTCGTCCTGAAGTACGCAGAGCGAGGTGACGTCACCCAAGTGCCCGCTCAGACGAATGTCGCCCCCGGTGTCGCCATCGAGACGCAACACTCGCACTAAACCGTCCGCACCCGCGCTGGCGGTAGAGTCTGACCCTCGCAAAGGTGCCAAATACGTCACTCTGCCTTGATGCGCGTGTGCCAGCGACACTGGCCCTGCTGTGGCGTAACGAGGATCCCAAGCGCGCACCACGCCCGCGGCATCGCCAGTGAGAATGCTGCCGACGGCACCGCCGCGCGCGTCGCGAGTGGCAAAGGCAGTGACGCCACCAACGTGGCCTTTAATCACGCTCACTGCACGCGTTGCATCGCTTTGTCTAGCGTCCCAGAGTTTCACGGTGCCATCGTTTCCCGCCGATGCGGTGAGCGGCGCAGACGATATTACTTGATTCACCACCGGAGACACGAAGGATACGGTTTCTCCTCTGTGCGCGTCCGGAACGATGGATATACGCGTGCCCGTCACCGAATCCCACGTCTCAATCACCCCATCACGGCGACCGCAGAACGCATGCGCGCTACGCGGTATAAACGTCAGCGCAGAGAGCGGTGATGCGTGAATTTGCGGACTGTGCGAACGCGTCGTGACGCCTGAATCCGGAGCGAAGAAAGCGACGTCACCTCGGCCACTTCCAAGAGCCACCAAGGACGAGACAACACCAGACTGCACAGTCATCGCCGTAATGGCTGATCGATCCCATATCTGTGCTTCAATAACGTCCGAAGGACAACAATCTTGCACGGGTGCGTACGAATGTAAGGCTCTGTCGTTTGCGCCAAAGTGGAATGCGCTCGATTGTCGCAACTTTTCCACCCAAGACTCGAATGAAATCGTGGAGTACGCCGACGCCGACAGAGCTCTGCCAACACTAACGTCGACTTCAACGGAACACATTTTCTCAAAATCAAATCTCACCATGACTTCGTTCAATAACGCAGAGGATTGGTCCGAAGTCAGTCCGACGAGGGCAAAGCACCGAACCAGATCACTTGTCCTGGTTTCGGCGTCGGTACCGTGTAACCATGCGACGTCTGTATTGACGGCAAATAAACCGCACCAAAGATTGACAGCATCCCATCGTGCGGCTCCCTTTAACCAAAGCGTGCGGGTATTCGAAGGCTGATAAGTGCGTACGATGCGGATGGCGTGCGCCAGCGACGTGGCATCGCCGGCAGCATCGGCGCGCAGAACGGCTGCGCTGATCGCGATTGAAACAATATTGAAACGCCTGGTACCGGAGATCAAATGCCTTTTGACACCAGTGAGAAGAGCGATGTAGTTGAGAGTTGCGGCGTGCTCCGCCAAGGCGGCCGCCACGACGTCGTCGTGATTGGTGAAAATTGGATACACGAGCGCCGTCGCCTCGTCGACGTCGTCATCGTCATTGGATGGCTGCAAATCTTGCGGGACCTCGACCGTATCGATCGCCTCATCGTCGTCAAGCACATCCAAATCATCACGGTGCGAACGGATGTAGTCAGCCAATGATGCCGCATCTTTCTTTGTCAGCGTGTTGTAATACCAGTCAAAGTTGACCGCCTTGTCAGCGTTCTCGGCGACTTGTATCGCTTTTGCTAGGGCGCGTTCTTCGGGCAACGCGTCGGACCCCATTCGACGTCGCACTCTATCTTTTAACCATCCCCATGTTGCTCGCTTTAGCGTCGAATTGGTTGACGATCGAGCATCTCGGACGGGAACATCGTTGAATTTGTCGACGTTTTCGCCGCCGAGCGAAGGAGAAGAGTCCATAAACTTTGCCTCGATCTTTTGATAAATCGAAAGCGAGCGCATAGACTTTGCGCTTTGCTGGGCGTCATCGAAATTCGAAATATGAAGACGCGGTATCAAAAGCGAGTCCGTCGACCGAGACTCGATAGAAGCGGGTAAAACCAACGAGTCGCCTGTCAGCTGTGTCGAACGAAATTTCGCGCGTCTCTTCCTGCCGATGTCTCCTGCTACAGATTTTCCAAGCCTGGACAGCGACGAAGCGTCGTCTAGCAAGGACAAGAACGCATTTGTTTCCAAAATCTGATCCGTGAACGCACCGCGCCAACGACTGATTTCGTGCCTATAATCGTGTTTCTTGAGTTGCGCCGCTCCGCTGGCGTCCTGCACGACGTAACGATGAAGAGAATCGAGCTGAAGTAACTCGTACCAAAAATCGGTGAAAACCGCAGTCACACGCATGTTGACGTCCGCATCCCAGTTGACGAACATGCTCGCATCGAGCTCGTCCGTATCAACGATACCAGGCTTGATTATCTTTCGCACGCGTTCGATGAAATCTCGCAACATGCTCTCTTGAGGCAGGAGAATTTGCTCGCCGCCGTCTCGCATCGATCCCGTGTCTAAATCTACCACCGTAACACCCTCGAGCGCGCGTTCATCCACGTCGACGTCGTGCGTGGCTCCCATGATAAACGGCATGGGCGCATCCAAGTAATCAACCATTGAAATCGGCAAGCAGGGAATGTACACGTGTCTCCACACGAGCGGATGCGCGAGCCCGCGCAGGGCTTCGGCGCACTTGACCAACAAGCTCACCTGCTTGCTTCGCAACAGCAACCGACGCTCGCACGCGATCGCCGCGACACACTTGAACACAGTTCGCACGGGCAAACACCGCATCAGCGGCTCTTTACCGTCCGCAAACGCCTCGCGCGCGCCGTGATCCGCCGCCCCCCGCGGCGGCACCGTCACCAACGCGCCGCCGATTGGAAACAAAACCGCGCGATCGCGTCGCCACATCAACCTATCCACCACCATCTCCGCGATCACGGACAGAACCGGTAGGTGCCCTCGCCCTGGCTTTCTAAAGTAAGCCTCGAACACGTGCTCCAACGCCTCCATCCACGCGTCCAGGCACGGCATTCGCGACACCAAACACACGCACGCCCGCGCGCGCGTCGCCCCCGCCGTCTCCCCGCTCATCGTCCTCAGGCTCCGCTCCGGCGTCGCCGCCACGAACGACACGCACGCGACGTATATCCTATCCCCGTTTTCATCCGTCAGTATCGTCGGGTACCGAGTCGGATGTTCGTCGTCCGCGCGTTCGTCGTCGCCGTACGCGTCGACGCCTCGCGGCAGCGCCAGCGTCGCCAACTGCGCCGGGTACCGCGCGCTCGCCCGCGGGCACTCATCGAGCACGCCGGCGTGATACACCGTCCGCGTCCACTCGCGCGCGTCCGCCGTCGCCGCCGCCGTCGTCGCCGTCGCCGTTCCGCTCGCGATACCGTTGCTCGACGTCCCGACCCCTCGCGCGCGCGCGCGCCGCATCGCGCGCGGGTTCGGCGGCAACCCGCACACGACGAACGCGTCCACGCACGCGCCCGTCGTCGCGCGCGCGCGCCGCGCGTCGCCGTCGCCGTCCTCGTCGCCGTCGTCGCTCGCGCGCGTCATTCGTCGACGCGTCGACGAATGACGACGCGCGCTCCGGACGACGGCGACGCGCGACGCGGTCGCTCGACGACGGGCGCGTCGTCGGACGCCTTCGTCGAGGGCGACGCGTTCGAGTACGCGCGCCGGACGACGGCGAACACGACGGGGCAGCTGACGTGGCCCGCCGCGCGCGCGCTCGCGGCGTTTCTCGACGCGAGCGACGCGCTGCGGCGCGCGCGCGAGGTGCTCGAACTCGGCAGCGGTAACGGTTGGCTCGGCCTCGCGGTGCTGCGCGCGCGCGGCGCGCGCGACGTGCGAGTGACGATGACGGAGACGACGGAAGGCGGCGCGCTGCGATGGCTCGAGGCGCGCGCGCG
>Ga0315330_10001500_pt1 | contig 15766 bp, 11 predicted proteins | sample M140m34915metaG_FD_203453 | JGI IMG/M metagenome (GOLD analysis project Ga0315330, IMG submission 203453) | Ammonia-oxidizing marine archaeal communities from Monterey Bay, California, United States - M1 40m 34915 | ecosystem: Environmental > Aquatic > Marine > Intertidal zone | place: USA...
GACCAACTGACCCACCACTTCCGGGTAGCAAGAATTTCGGCGTTGGTCCCCAACTGCCAGATTGTCTTGCTGACCCCTGATACTTCGCTGGCTTCAACGCGGGAAGAATTCGCGCTGGCGCTCTTCGTGAAGAACTCTCTCCACGCGTTTACGGTGACGTTAGGGGTTGAGGGCGAGCGTCTGCCAACGGTACCTGCGGTCAATCAGGTACAGCTGACGCGACGCGCGCATACCGAAGAACCCTCGAACGATCAGGAACTGGCTGAAGAAATGACGCGCCTGGTGCACGCGGTCATGCAGTGTGCTGTGCCTGCACCCTCTCCCAGTGAGAGCCGATACCTGTCCAAGATCTTCCGCGGCAACGCGGTCACGGTCTGACCTCGTATCACTCCTAGGCGGGGTTTCCCCCGCTATTGGCCAGCGGCCGGACTCATCCCCCCGGTCGCTGGTTTCTTTTCCCCGCTGCAAATCAGCGTCACAGATGTCAAAACTTCAAATACCCTCGCTCAACCTGATTGGCCAACGCCTCAAAAACCACGTCTACCATTAGTCAGTTTAAAAAGGGATCACTCTCTCCCTCTATAATGAGAACGGTTAGCCGTCGTGCAAGTGCTCGCTGATGGCTGCGAGCGCCGCCCCCAATTCTTGTCCATAGGCGCTATCCGATGCCGCCTGCCCGTTGCTATGCACAGCAATCACCAGCTTCGCTTGGGGATCAACAGCGATTGCTTGCCCGAAGATACCGTAGGCACCGTAGCGCTCGTCCGCATCAAGCCACCACTTATACCCATAGCCGTCGTAGCCTTGAGAGGGCGTGGTACTGGCCGCCATCCATCCCTCAGGCAGGACACGGGTACCGTCAGGGAGAACGCCATCCGCCAACGCCAACTGACCGAGCCGCGCATAATCGCGCAGCGTCGCACTGATGCAGCAACCACCGGTTTCACGATCCTCAGGTAATGACAAGAGCCAATTGGCGTCAGATTCCATCCCCATGGGCTGCCAGATCTTTTGACTCAAATACGGCGCCGCATTCATGCCAATCGCAGACCGCAGCACCTCCCCCAGCAAGTTGCTCTCGGCCGTGTTGTAGTTAAAGCGGGTCCCCGGTGGCGCCATCCGCGGTAACTGCGCGAGATAGTCAGTCAGCGCCACGCCGTTCAGCGCCGCCGCACGCGCAACGTCCGATTCGGGGTCCTCATAGTCTTCGTTCCACGCAATCCCCGAAGCCATTTGCAGAATGTCTTGCACCCTAGACTTGCCGTACTCCGAGCCGGCGAGGCGCGGCAGATACTTCACTATCGGGTCCGTCACGCTATCAATGTAACCGTCGTGAATTGCCGCTCCGATCAACAGCGAGGTCACCGACTTGGTCACCGAAAATGTCACCCACGGCACGTCAGCACCATGATCGGGTGCGTAGTGCTCCATCAATACCTTGCCGTCTTGCACCACGACTAAACCCATCAAATGCTCACTGCCGAGGAGTTCGGCGACGGTCATCTCAGTCTCATTAGCTGTGAAGCGGATGCCGCTCAGATCTGCCGGTGCGGCTGGCAATGGGCTTGCTGCGCCACTGCTTCGGATCACCCGTGTGGGGTACAGCGCGTCAAAATGCGCAAAAGCAAGCCGTCGCTCTGCCAGCGTCATAAATAAGGGGCTGGCTTCGATGCTACTACCCGAGTCCAGCAGCACATCTGCGCGATATTTGGCGATCACCGTATCCAGCGTCGGGGCCGGATCGTCTGCACGGAGTTGACCAACCGAACAAAACAATACAAAGCAAACTAGCGCAACAAACCGCAACATCATGGCCTTACTCCTCCTCTATCGGCCAATGGTTGTAACAGGAAGAGCAGCGCATGAAAAGCGTGAGCCAGCAAGGCATGAGAGAAGAGCTGAAGCGTGCGAATTATTACAAGGAGCGCAATTGGTTTTGTACGCTACAATAGAGGCCTCCAATACGGGGGCGTTACGGATTCGACGACGGTAACGAAACCTGCGGTGCATGCCGTGATGGTAGCCAATCACGTAAATCCAAAGCTGCAAACTATTAGTTGCCAATGACGACAACTACGGTGCACAACTGGCTGCGTAAGTAGCCCTTTGTAACACCATCCAGGTGCTTCGGCCCTGGCGGTCTCAAGCAAGGTGCCAGTACCGCACTTGTGACTGTCATATAGAACTGGATCGCAGTGGCTTATGTCTCGGGAGTCACGGTTAAATTTTTCGGGAATCGCGGTCAACGTCCTGACCGTTGGGCTGTTGTCCGTTAAATCAATTAACGGAAACTAAGCATGTAGAGCCAAAGGCAGAGTGCTGGCGGACGCGGGTTCAACTCCCGCCGCCTCCACCATTAAACAAAAAAGCCACCCAATGGGTGGCTTTTTTTTCAGCTTCGATTCTTGAAAAGGTCGCTAAAAACATTTTGCGCCTAGGCAATGCTGTGCCGTCCCCCGCTATGCCATCCCCGCCATTCTCACTTTGAGCGCGGGGTCAGTGGGATCCGTCCAATCTTGTTGTTCTGCCCACTGTTCTAGCGAAGCGGGCCGATGCGCAAAGATGTTATTGATAGCGTCATTGTCAGCGATCAAAGGAGAAACATCTTGCTCGTTATAGAATCGATAAAACCCTGCCATCCTATCGTAGATTGATAGCGGCTCTACTTGTGCCGAGCCTGTGACCAATAGACTCATACCGGAGGCAAACTGGTCGGGTGTAAGGCTATTAAAAGTAATCGCCTTTCCTGCCACCTTGCTCAGCCGTTCGGCAACCTGATCGCCCAGCAAGGCCTCTGGCCCGCCAATTGCGTAACGACCATTGGGGATGTCATCTCGGGTAAGCGCTTCCACCATATAGGCGGCGACATCGTCTAAACAAATCCATGAAATAAGCAAATCTGGTTTGGCTGGGTAAGCAAATATGCCTTGATTGACGATCGCTGGCTTGTTCCAGCCGCGGATCAGATTATCCATAAATACTTTGGGTTCAAATATGACGTATGGCGTCTCGCTATCCATAATCGCCTGTTCAATATCGCGTCGCCCATCATGTGCAGGGTTGTCATTGTTCTTGTCGGCCACGAAGCAACTGGTGTTGAAGACTATTTTTTTAACGCCATTTTCTGTCGCTGCCGCCGCGATATTGTTGCCCAGCGCTGCGGCTTTTTCGCGATCAAAAACAAAAGGTAGGTGTGCGGCGATGGCCTCTACACCGCGTGCCGCGCCAATCATAGACTCAGCGTCGTAGAGATCTGCCTGCACAGTTTCGACATGAGCAAACTCTGTGCCCTGGAAAGCATCGGGATTGCGCAGGGCGGCGATGGGCGTCAAGCCCGCCTTCTCCAAGCGCGTAATGAGGGGATGGCCTTGATCTCCCGTTGCGCCAAGCACTAAAACTCTGGTCATCGGCGCGTCCCCGCTTGAGCGGCTGACTTACCGGCAATATATCCAAAGGTAAGGGTCGGACCTAAGGTGCCCCCAGCGCCGGCGTAAACGCTACCCGTTGGACTGCTAATGACATTTCCTGCTCCGTAAAGGCCCGGGATGATATCGCCGTATACGTCTAGCACCTGCGCTACACCATTTGTTTTAGCACCGCCATTGGTACCCAGAGCACCCATATTAATTTCTACAGCAAAAAAAGGCCCGACTTCTAATGAGCCCAAGGTGGCGGCGGCATCCGGTCGCGAGCGATCGCCATAGAAGCGATCATAGGCACTTTCACCGCGTCCAAATTCGGGGTCCTCGGCGTTTGCCGCGTGCGTATTAAATGCAGAGACCGTAGCCTTCAACTGCTCTGCATCGACGCCCAATGCGCCTGCCAGACTTGGCAAGTCCGCAGCTTCAACGATCCAATCCGGTAACAGATCTCCAGGCATTACTGACGCGATGGGATACCGGTCACGGTATTGGCTATCCATAATCAGATAGGCAGGTAAATTATGATAATCATAGGTGGCCGGATCGAAACTCTGAAAAGCACCGGCCAGTGCAGAGTAATTGTTGGCTTCGTTGCAGAATCGTTTGCCCTGGCGATTCACCATCAGGCTATGCGGCAGGGTCCGCTCGATCAGCACCGGCAGTGACCGCTGCGCTTCTTTTTGCGGCGCACCATTGTCTGGCCAACGCGCGCCGCTCATAGACAGCGTTGGTATCCACCAGGCGCTAGTCATGTTGCCCAGACCTGCTCCCACGCTCAGCGCCATTTTCAGGCCGTCACCGGTATTGGTGGGTGGTGATGCGGGCGCACTCAGCGGGCCCCGCAAAAATGTTGTTTTTAACTCCTCATCCCATTCAAAGCCACCGGTCGCCAAAATGACACCCCGCTCGGCATGGATAGTCTGATCAATACCCTCTTTGGTCACGATGACACCGGTGATGCGACCTTCTTGATTGACCAACTTGCGTGCGCTCGTTTCGAGTAACAGTTCAATTTCGCGATCCAAGCAGGCTCTGAGTAAGCGCCCAATCAACGCCTGACCCCAGCCACGTAAATCGCCGTCAATACGGCGCTGCATTTCCTCTGGGTCAACAATGCCGCTGCCACCGCCGAGCGGGGTTTCGAGTAGCATCATCCGCACAACGTCGCCGCCGTTATATATTTTGTCGGCCCAATCACCGAGGGTGCTGAAATCAAAAAGGGCATTATCGAGCGCTCGTCCTCCGTCGGCTTTCGCACCGGGGTGATCAAGATAATAATCGGGGTAACCATCGAGGACATGAAGCTCTAAAGCACCCTGACTGTTAAGGAATTCAAGCGCGTTGGCGCCCTGATCGACAAAAGCTTCCAAAGTATCGGCGTTCATTTCGCCATGGTCCAAAGATCTGAAATAAGACAGCGCATCCTCGCGATTGTCGGCAATACCCTTGGCGTTCATCTGCGGATTATCTGGCACCCAGACAATGCCACCTGAGATTGCTGCAGTGCCGCCAAGTTTTGCACCCTTCTCGATAACAGTGACTTTTGCGCCGCTATCGTAAGCCGCTAATGCCGCGGTCAAGCCGGCAGCGCCGGCTCCGATGATCAGGACATCTGTATTAAGCGAATTGGTCATATTGTCAGCACTCACCCGTCACGATTAAAGATTGCTCAGAAGCCTTGTTAACACATCGAAAAAAATTATTTAAGCGCCCAGTGCAATTCCCGCTGCCTCCACCAACAAACAGAAAGGCCAGCCAGCGGGTGGTGTTTTTTTTGTTTATCAACCAAGACAAGTGACACCATCCAGCACTCTCAACAAAATGGGCCACTTGCCGAACTTGGGTTGAACACTGGCGTTTCCAATCAGAACTTAGACAACCTATTTTCGGTATCGGTAATACTGTACTGAGATGCCGTTTCAGTCTTCAAGGATACCCGGATGCCGTCCTCATTTTCAGCGAGTCGATATAAATCCTTCATGGCGGCTACGGCCTCAGCGCTGTTAGCAGCAATCTGGGCACAGGTCGCTGCCAATGCATTGTCCAGTGCCTCAGGACTTTCAAAGCTCTCATTGGCGATGCCCCAGTCAACCGCCTGCACGCCAGTAAACACTTTGGCAGTAAAGGACAATTCGCGCGCGCGCCTCTGCCCGACTGCGCGCGATAAGGTTTGAGACATACCCCAGGTCGGGCGAAGACCAAATTTAGTATGAGTGTCCCCAAACTTTGTCGTGTCAGTCGTGTAAATGAAGTCACAGTGCAACGCCACCTCCAGCGCTCCCGTAAAACAAGCACCCACAGCTCGAGCAATCACCGGCACGCCGGTATCCCGAATCGCGGCCGCTAGCTGAGCTGCCGGTTCGTCAAACACGTTTCCAATAATGCCGCCTTGCGGCTCGATACCCTGCAACACCTTGAGGTCGACCCCTGCTGAGAACGCTCTGCCAGCTCCGCGCAATACAATCACCATCACGCTGTTATCTGAATGAGCCTGCTCCACTAATCGGGCTGCCTCAGCCAGCATCTCCGGTCGCAACGCATTCAGTGCGTCGGGCCGGTTGAACTCAATAGTCAGGCAGTTAGCGTCATGCTCAACGTTAATAAAGGGTGTTGATGACTGATACGACATAGCACGCTCTTCACAATCGACTTGGGCAGGATACTATCCACGCATGCACTGAAATGGGCAAGGCATCGCGAAAGCGTTCACGCAATATATCAGCAAGCAATGCGTCAGCCCCGAAGAAGTGCCACTTAACCGTTAATTACACCGGGGGTATCACCCGTTAACATCCCACCTATGAAAACTGCCTCCTTCTTACAGTGCCCCTCTCCCGTTGCCTGGGTGGAGTGCGTGATTGCTCACTTTGATCAGTTTTTACTCGATCATGCCGCAGCGGAAAAAAAAGCGGCAGGAATGGCGCTATCGATGTTGTCGCACTACCCCGATAAAGCGCGCCTGGTCACCGCCATGTCTGAGCTGGCAGTTGAAGAAATGGTCCACTTTCGCGAGGTCGTAAAGCTGATTCAGGAGAGGGATCTGCAGCTCACAGCGGATGAGAAAGATCCTTACGTCAACGAGGTTCGCAGCTGGATCCGACAGGGGTCGGAGGAATACCTGCTAGATCGACTGTTGACCGGCGCAGTGATCGAGGCACGCGGGGCGGAACGATTCAAGCTGGTTGCCGATGCGCTCTCCTCAGGGTCTGTAAAGCGCTTTTACCAGTCCTTGGCGCGATCGGAAGCGCGCCATTACGAATTATTTCTTGATCTGGCTACTGAGTACTTCCCTCCCGAGACGGTGGAGTCACGCTGGCATGAGCTGCTAAAAGCCGAATCAGCCTGTATGCAAGCGCTGCCCATCAGGGCCGCGCTTCACTGAATTGGTTGGACGCAGCGTTTGGTAACCCAATACCTGTCCACTTACGCCATCCTTCCCGGCGGCCCGCCAAAAATCGAAGGTGACTGGCACCATGTTCTGGTCGTGCCAAGCTTCGACGAGTCCGCTGATTTTCTGCATCGCCTTACGGCGACACAGGAACACACGTCTTTGCTTATCGTGCTGGTCATCAACCGACCTGAGGGCAGCGACGCCGCATGTAATGACGAAGTTGGTGAATATCTGGCTCAGCAGCCTACTCAATCGCTGCAAACTGGCTACCAGCTCCATCAACTGAGTGAGGCGCTGTCTGTATTGAGCATTCACCTTGAGGCGCTTGAAGGCCCCACACCGGCGGCGCAAGGCGTTGGCAGGGCACGGCGCGTCGGCTGTGACACGGCGCTGGCGTTGATTCAGCAAGGCGTCATCAAATCCCCGTGGATCTACTCCGGAGATGCTGATGCCGGGTGGCCTGAAGGGTTTTTTCATTCAGAGTGGCCGGCGCAACACAGCGCTATTTGCTTACCTTTTACCCATGAACCGGGTGGAGAACCGACTGTCACGTCGGCTACGCTCATCTACGAGCTGAAAATTCATCACTATATGTTGCAGCTGGAACGCATTGGGACACCCTATGCGTTTCATACGCTCGGCAGCAGTTGTGCGCTGCACAATGAGGCCTATGCCGCCGTGCGAGGTGTACCGCTTCGGAGCGCGGGCGAAGATTTTTACCTGCTCAACAAGCTCGCCAAGATCGCGCCTGTGCACACGGCCAAGGGCTGCGGAGTCACACTGCAATCGAGGCGCTCCCAGCGCGCGCCATTCGGAACGGGTCCTGCGGTCAACGAGCTGTTAACCGCAGAACGTCATAGCGACGTGCCGATTTTCTATGACGCCAGATGCTTCGACACGCTTGCCATAGTGATCGAACGGTTCAATCACTGGATTCTCGAGCCCCAACCTGACCCAAAGCGTGACTTACATGATTATGTCGACCCCGTCATCGCTGACGATCTTTCCGACCTGCTGACCCGATGGCGCTACCAGCGCGCCATTCAACACATCCAGCGGGCCGCAGCAGCACCATCGGCCCGACAAAAACACGCAGACATTTGGTTCGATGGCTTCAAGCTACTCAAGATCATTCACCTCCTGAGAGATCGTCACTATCCAAACCTCACTTTTCGGGAGTCGGCAGCTGGCCAGGGTCAATGGCCTATCGCCCTGCCCAGTGAGTCACCCACCGAAATTCGCCAAGCTATCTACGAGCATCTTGGCTGGTGGCGCTAAAGCGCGAATGCCTGCGCGATCTTATCGAGTGGCGCAGAGCCCTCTTCCCATCGGTCGATACGGACTTCTAGCATGCCCTCCTGCCGCTAAATATCTTCCGCAGTATCGAAGGGCAAAAAAAAGCCACCCAAGAGGCGGCTTTTTCGTATTAGGCATTGCTGCCTCTCGACCGAGCGCTATTCGATCGCAATGACCACCTTGTTAATGGTACCGGTAAAGCGCGTTTCTTCTGGGCCCACACCGATGTCTTCTGCTACCGGCGTCTGATTGTCGAGGCCCACGTCTGCCGTTTCGTCAGCCGAAAAGATGAGCGGCTGGGTTCGACCAATGCGTCCCGACGCCACCTTCTTGCCGTTTACGGTAATGGTGGCGTCGCCGCCTTTACCCAAACCGCCACCGTCGTAGTCAAAGTTCATCACGATCGTCGCCGGGCCAGGCTTGATAGGCTTCTTCGCTGCCACCGTAAAACGCTCAAGGCCGAGGAAGTTATAGGTGTAAATCGGTCGGCCATCTTTCATGTAAAGCGACCAGCCACCAAAGCGGCCACCCTGAGTCAGGATCACGCCGGTTGCCCCTTTGTCGACTTCTACCTCTGCGGTAATGCTCTTCGACTTGTTCTTGGAGTTCATGAACACATTCTCCAACATGCCGTTCATACCGTCGTAAAGCGTGAGTGACTTACGGTCGCCCAGCAAATCCGGGCGTCCTGCGATAGCTGGATTCATCCGTTCAACGGTACGATCGTCGATCGGCAGCACGTTGTACCGCTCGGCCTCTTCCATGAAAGTGGCTTCCATCGCCGCCACACGCTCAGGGTACTGATCCGCTAGGTTATTCACCAAGCTGAAGTCTTCCTTCGCGTTATAAAGCTCCCAAACGTCATCCTCAAGCGGCTTTTGCTTACCTGTTTGCCACGGTGCTCGGTGCAACACGCGGGCAAACCAACCATCTTGATACAACGCTCGGTTACCGAACATTTCAAAGTACTGGAGTGTGTGCTGCTCAGGGGCATCAGCGTCATTCAAGCTAAACATGAGGCTGGTGCCGGCCATGGGTTCCTGAACCGTTCCATTCACGCTTGTGGGCTCGGGCAGATTGGCAGCCTCAAGAATGGTTGGCGCGATATCGATCACATGAGAAAACTGGTTGCGAATCTCGCCCTGACTGTCGATACCGTCAGGCCAGTGAACGATCATGCCGTTACGGGTGCCGCCAAAGTCCGATGCAACCTGCTTGGTCCACTTAAACGGTGCATCAAAGGCCACCGCCCAACCTGCTGACATATGGGGAAAAGTATATTCGCCGCCCCACTCGTCAAGACGCGGCAAAAGATCTTCGACCTTTTCCTGCACCTGGTTGAAGTAGGTCATCTCGTTATACATGCCGATGAAGCCACCTTCAGCGCTGGTGCCGTTGTCACCCGCAATGTAAATGATGATGGTGTTGTCGAGTTCGCCAATATCCTCTACGGCATCAACCAGCCGGCCGATATTCACATCTGTGTGCTCCATGAATCCGGCAAAGACCTCGGCCTGACGCGCAAAGAGCTTACGATGATCTTCAGGCAGATCTTCCCAAGCACTCAAATCCTCTGGGCGACCGGCCAGCTGAGTCGTTTCAGGAATGATGCCCATCTCTTTTTGCTTAGCAACGGTCTCGGTGCGGACCTGATCCCAGCCCTTATCGAACTGACCTTTGTACTTGTCGGCCCACTCTTTAGGCACATGGTGCGGCGCGTGGACAGCGCCGGTTGCAAAGTACATATAAAAGGGCTTGTCGGGCGTCATAGATTGCTGCGCCTTCATCCAGCCAATCGCTTGATCCGTCATGTCGTCGGTAAAGTGATAACCCGGAACGTGGGGCGGGTTCACACGGGTCACACCATCGTAAACCAGCGGGTACCACTGATCGGTCTCACCGCCGATAAATCCATAAAACTTGTCGAAGCCTGAGTGCGTTGGCCAACGATCAAACGGACCGGAGACACTGGTTTCCCAGGCAGCAGTCTCATGCCACTTACCAAAGGCACCCGTGCTGTAACCATTGAGGCGCATCATTTCGGCCACTGGCGCAACTCGGTTAGGAATTTTTCCGGTGTTCCCCGGAAACCCTGTGGCGCTCTCCATAATAGAGCCGGTATTGGTCTGGTGGTGGTTGCGACCCGTCTTCAGGGCGTTCCGCGTGGGTGAGCAAAGCGCCGTCGTGTGAAAGTTGTTATAGCGCAAGCCGCCCGCGGCTAAGCGATCCATCGTCGGCGTATTAATGGGTCCACCAAACGGGGTGGTCGCACCAAAGCCCACATCATCAATCAGCACAATAATAACGTTCGGTGCGCCCTCGGGCGCCTTAACTGAGAACAACGGCGGTGCCTCGACACCGCGAACGTCGAGCTCCTTAAACTTGGGTGGATCCGGTTCAGCAATAGGGAGGTGGGTTCGGTCTACCTCGAAGGCCTGCATACCAGCTGATGCAGTCAACATCGCGACAGACAGACCAACCTTAAGGGTGGCTTTTAACTCCATATCGATCTTCATAGTCGAGGTCCTTAAATAACCTAGTCAATAACTTAACAATCGCGCTCTAGAGCATTGCGAAACGCCGCTTTTGCAGCGTCACTCCTCTGACAACAACGATGCTAGCAAACTAAAGTTACACAAAAATGTTAATGACGCTAGCTTTCAAGCGTTTTTTGCGACGAGATGGACGACAAAAAAGGCGTTTGCCTCGCTTGTGTCACTTTTTGCGGTTTTCTGCTTGATGGGGTGCCGCGTTGAAAGCAGGTTTACCGGGTTGCTTCAACAACGTAAGCGGCCAGCGCTTCTATTTCGCTTTGACTTAGCTGGGCTCCGTAAGCGGGCATAGCACCAACGCCCTGCGCAATGGCGCTTTCGACTTGTGCAAGGCTAGGGCTGAGTTGATTCAGGTTTGGCCCGACAACGCCGCGGGCGTTGGCATCGGCGAGGCTGTGACACACGCCACAGCCCGGCTGCGCCTGCTGGAGAAACAACTGCTTGCCCTCAAGCGCTTTATCAGACAGCGCCAATACGGCCATCGATGCACTGACGGTTGCCGCGGTCAACTCGTTAGCCTGCGACGACGCCTTGATCTCAACTTTGGGTAGCTCCGCCACAGCGCGAACGCTCAAGCCATGGTCTTGCCATCCGTTATGGCCATAGCCGCGATGGTTGTGCACCGCTAACTTGGGCTGTTGATCCCCCTGAGTATCGGTCGCGCGACTCACAAAGCGGTGCTGACCCACAGGTATGCTGGTCGCGAATTGAAACGTGCGCCAGGCGTCAGGTCCCAGATCTGGGCCCACCCACTCAGCCTGTTGCCAGGTTGCCCCGTCATCGGCCGAAACCTCTACGGCGTCGACACCCCGCTCACCCGAGAACGCCACGCCATACAAAGTGTTTGTCCCGGCCAGCACAGCCGCGCCCTCTGCTCCCGGTCCGTTGAGCCAGGATTTAACCGGCATTCGCCACATCGAGGGATGTTCCGGCCCCCCAGCCAATCCCTCGGGACGCATGCGGTAGCCCGACTGCTGAATCTTTGCGCCAGACTCACCCGCAGCGGCCGCCAACTGCCGCACCCATTTGACGTTATTGACGCCGAAGTAGCCCGGCACAATCAGCCGCACTGGGCCGCCATGAATCACAGGCAACGGCGCACCGTTCATTTCCCATACCAGCAGGCAGTCCTTGAGTCCTTTATCGATCGGTACCGAGCGCTCGACTACGACAGCATCTTTATCGATGCCTTCCGGGAGCTCCTCGCCTCCGGTCGCAGTCAAATAAGCGAGACCAGACCGCACTCCACCAAACTGCGCAAAGATGTCGGCTACCGACACACCGGTCCAGAGCACGCAGCCCGCAGCGCCCACGCTCCACTGAGAACCAGAAGGGTCATGCGGGAAAAAGTCTCTGCCGTTGCCGGAGCACTGCAGCACCGTGGCGACGGTTCGGCTCTTCATTCTTTTCAGGTCAGCCAGAGTCAGTGAACCTTCTCGCGCACACCCGACCACATCGAAAGACCAATCATCACCTTGATCAGTGAGCGGCGCTGGCGGTGCAGGTAAGTTATTGCGCACAAATAACTGAGAGGCGGACGTGATCGGACCAAATCCGAATTGGCTACGCCGAGTTTCAAGCGCCCAAGGCAGATCGTTGTGGATGATGAAAGCGCCCTCAGCCTTGCTGACAGGCATGGACCGCGAAGCACTGGAGAAGCTGAGTGTATGGCCGGCTGCGGCAACGCCTGCCACCAGCGACTGTAAAACGAACCGTCTCGATAATGTTTCTGTCACGACTGCTCCAATCTTTATTTCGTAGCTAGCCCTAGCTTAGTCGCTAACGGGCCGTCATTTCATTAGCAAACCACACAAAAGACGACAGATCTTTTTACGTCCGCAGTTTTATCTTTGTAACGCGCGAGCATGATGTACAGTGGGCTGGGCTTTTGGCGAATGCAGTGCCTAAAACATTCAAAGAGCGCTAGGCGACAAGACAACCTAATCAATCAGCAGTCAGGGGGTGACCATGAACCGAATCCAAAAGCTTTGCATACTCATCTGCGTGTTTTCGCCTTTCCTGATCTTTGGCGCTTACATCCGAGGCGCGGACATCGACGAGCTCGTTCTCCTCTGGGGTGTTTTCGTGACCAGCTTCTCCGGCATTTTTATATACCGAGAGAAGCTGCTGCCTTAGCGCTACAGCCTGCCGGCGAGCAAACATGGCATCAATCAATTGCGGGCGCTGCGGCTCAATCAGGTGGGGAACACGAAAATAATGTTGATCCTGACGCCCCAGCCTTTAGGCCCCATCTCGCTGGACTCAGCCCAATAGCGGAGTCCACCGCCAACCTGCATGATCTGATTGCCCACCTTCATCAACTGATTCGCACCAACGTTAATCGGTACAGACCAATCCTTAGTGTCCCAGTTATAGGTAGATTCGGTGTTGAGGTAGTAGGTCAGTTTTTTTGGCGTGATATAGGACACAAACGGTTGCACAAACGATGCGTTGATTTCAGTTTTGTCCTCCTTGGCAAAGGACCAAAGGTGATTCGCTAACGCACCGTAGGTCCACGGACCACTCTGCTTCAAAACTAGACCGGTGGGACCCGCTGCCCAGGCCTCTGGGCCAAGCGTCTCTTTGGTCGAGGTAGGGATATTGATGACAGGGCCAATGCCCCAAATCAGACCATTCTCAGTGGGTTTTTTAGGTGAGAAGAACACACTCTGCACAATATCTCCCATGCCGCTTTCACTCACACCCGGTATCGGCACATCGGATTGCTTGACGATAGGCACAATTGTTCTAGAGATCATATTCCAGTCATCATTCAGAGAGATCGGTATGACCGGCTGAACGTTGGTTCGCCATACAGACCCCTTCTCATTGAGGCCATATTTGTCGTCGTAGTTAATCTGTATGGGCACGCTGATCAACGAAGCAACGGGATTAGACAGTTTCTGGGCGATGCTTGCAGCCTGTGCGTCCGCATCTGACCCCTCTATCGGATCAGTGGGTTCGTCAACAGTGGTCTCCGCGGTGACCACACCTTCAGAAACCACGTCTTCTCGCTCCTGCGTCAAGGCAGCTGGAGCAATGGTAACCAGCAAGCAAAAAGTGAGAAGGCGCTTATTTGGTATGCACATGAGCAAATCATAAATTAGCAGCATCTTTGGCTCCTAGCTTGAGTGTTTGATTCGGCCTAACGACACAGTTTTACCCTAACGTGCAGAGTTGAAGAGAAAACTGGGGCCGCACTATGATTAATGGGCACCGGATAAGCAATGTTTGCTCGTTTTATGTCACTTTTTGCGCCTTCGATGCTACTGCTGGACGAACGGTAACGTCAGATAGAATGCGGTGATAAAAGGCCCGCTAATCAGCAAGAACAGAGTCTAAATAGGTGATTACTACCCGCTTGGCCTCTCGGGTATAGAGCGGCGTCAGCGTGCCCTTCTCGATGAGCGATTTCCGCCAAACGAGATCCGCCAGCTCAGAGCACATTTCACAAGCCAGCATGACCTGACGGGTTTTGGGCACCAAACCTCGACCGTGGAGCAATTGGAACAGTGCTTTTCCAAAATCCTGGCTCACTTGGTTCACCGAGCCTAGCGATATGGGTAACAAAGCCAAAATCATTTCTACCCGGTTTTTGAGATAAAAGTCGCGCACGCCATCAATGTAGAGCAACATGGTATCCCGCCAATCAGCGCTTTCGGGTATCTGAGGGAGCTCGGCAATCATTCTCTGTATGCCGCGTTGATACAAGGCGTCGAACAGCGACTCCACCGAGTCAAAAAAATAGTAAAGCGATACTCGCGGCACGTTGGCGCGCTTGGCCACCGCTTCAAGCGTAATACCCTCCAGCGAACCTGCTTCGAGTATCAAGGATTCCGCCGCCAACACAATGCGGCTGTAGCGTTCTATACCGGGCTTTCGGGTTGGTAAACGAGCCGCTTTAGTTGTTTTTTTTGCCATTCAGTTCAGCCGTATTCACTCATTGCGCAGACAGATCATACCGCGCATCACCACGACATCTAACCGTGTTTACCCGCGGTGAGAAATGGTGCTCTGCGCTGTGCCACATCGCTGCCTCGCAATCCTAGGAGACTTTGAGATACTGCACTACCCTACTGGCTGAGACACTGACGACTCACCCCCATGACCTGGATGGCACAGCACTGGCTCGCTCTGGCTCTACTCGGCGCATACACGGGCATGCTCTTCTTCAACGCCTACCTCGGCAATCAAGCCAGCCGTGGCATGGCGGGCTACTACGTTGGCAACCGCGAAATGAGCGGCATCGTGGTGGGTGTCTCTTTCTTTGCGACCTTTGCCTCCACCAATACCTACATTGGCCATGCAGGAAAAGCTTACGAGTATGGGGTGGCGTGGTTCACCATGGCAGTCCTACTCGTATTGTTCAGTTGGATCTCATGGCGCTGGATAGGGCCACCTTTGCGCCGCTTCGCTGCGCAATGGGACGCACTGACAATCCCGGATTTTCTGGGCAGTCGCTACATCGCCGGACCGGGTAAGCCCGCCCGGCATCCGCTACTGCAAGCCTCGGCCCTTGTGATTGTCTTTGCCAGCCTGCTTTACCTCCTAGCCATATTCAAGGGCGCAGGACACCTGTTTCAGATGTTTCTCGACGTTCCCTACGAAGCGGGGGTGGGCCTGACCCTAATGATCGTTGTGCTCTACACCTCAGTGGGTGGATTTGTTTCGGTGGTGAGGACCGACGTCATGCAGGGCATACTCATGCTAATCGGTAGCGTGGTCATTTTTTATTTTGTCACCCGCGCTGCAGGTGGCGTCACATCGATCACTACGCTCACCACATTGCCGGACAAACAGTTTTTGTTTGAGCTGAACGGCGGTATCCCCTTCGCGGTATTGCTGGGAGTATCGCTCTCGGGCTCGCTCAAGCTTCTCGCAGATCCGCGACAACTGTCACGCTTTTATGCGTTGCGTAATGAGGCTGAGGTTCGCCGCGGCAAGTGGATCGCCACGATCGGCCTGGCCATTGTGCTCGGATGCCTGTTCCCCGTAGGAATCTACGCGCACCTGATTCTGACAGAGGTTACTGATACTGATCTGATCGTGCCTTCTTTAGTGAACGATGCTTCGGTGTTCCCGTTGTGGGCGACAGACTTTCTAAT
>Ga0315330_10001502_pt1 | contig 15759 bp, 10 predicted proteins | sample M140m34915metaG_FD_203453 | JGI IMG/M metagenome (GOLD analysis project Ga0315330, IMG submission 203453) | Ammonia-oxidizing marine archaeal communities from Monterey Bay, California, United States - M1 40m 34915 | ecosystem: Environmental > Aquatic > Marine > Intertidal zone | place: USA...
GGCCCTCGCCCATGACCACCGAGTCCAGTCCGCCGGAAACCTTGAGAAGGTGCGAGGTGGCGTCTTGGTCCCGGAGCAGAAAGAGGTGCTCGCGCAGTTCGTCGAGCGGGATGCCGCTGTACTGGCTCATCCACTCCTCCACCTCGCGCACGCCGCGGTGCCAGCTCAGGGCCACCACGTAGATCTCCATGCGGTTGCACGTGGAGAGGATACCAGCCTCCTCGACGTGCGGGAAGGACGTCAGCTGTTTGATGGCATCCTCCCACTTGTCCTCGGGCACCGCCATCTTCTCGCGCACCTCGACGGGGCACGTGTGGATGGACAGACCGATGGACACGATCGAGGACTTGGCCTCGGATGCGTAGCCTGCGGATTGGGGTAATGAAGGGTGGATGTCGGTGAGCGTGAAGTGGATAGATATTGGAGTGTGTCGCCGAGTGAGGGGGAAAAAATATACGGAGTTTGCCACGGTGGCACCGGGCGATACGCATGCCGAAAGTGGCGTCGCACGGCGCGTTCTCGCGGGTTCCGCGACGTCGCGACGGTGGAAACCACCCGTGGACGTTCGCGACGTGCTCAAACCCGGTTCGAAACGGTCGCGACGCCTTCGTGATGCGCGTCACCGGGTGGTATTGGGGGCGGTCAGGAAATGAAACTTACGGGAAGCGCCGCCCATGCTGCGGAACTGCTCGAGCGCCTTGCTGCTGTCGACCGCCGCCGCGGAGACGGGCCGGAGGGTGGTGTCCGGACGAGCGTTGTCGTGCGTCGTCGGCGGGGTCACCACGGCCCTGGTCACCGTGTTGCGCGCGGTGCGGAAGGTCGCGCGCCTCGCGCCGGCGCACTTTCCGCCGGTGGCGAAGGCGCTGGATTTCGCCGAGGATCGCTTAGGTTCCATCGCGCGGACGCGACCGGAAAGCGCCATCGCGGGCGCGGCGACGGAGTGAGCGCCCATCGCTGAGTCGTTGAACTAAGCCGCGGTGTTGTTGCGGAAACGCGCCGGACTGTTAGAACCGGTGCGGTGCGTCGGGACGCGTCACGGGACGTGCGCGAGCTCGACGGCGTGAACGGGAATGGTCGCTGATTACCGATAGCGAGGACGTAAACGAGCATGTAAAGCGAGATCCTCGGCCAATCAGGAGGCGTGAAATTGGAGATCCACGATCGAGCATTTCAAGAATCTACTCGACCAAATCTTGCTAAATCACATTTTTCCAGACTGGTGTTCATACGTTCCGAGGTATTTTTTGACCCCGAAATCGGATGCGTGTCCACCCGGGAAAGGAGAATAAACGCCAGTGTCATCTGATTCCGAGCTTCCCGCATCACCAGTTTGACGCACCGAATCGCGGGGAAGATATTTTTGAGAGAGTTCCAAAAAAGCGAGATTCATTCAGATAGGAACAGACAGTACAGTCAGAGCCCGGCCCGATGACAGTGGACACGTAATAAACCATACGTGGCGGAACCGATTAGCGGTTAGGCCGAGTGGGCACCTGGTCAGCGGGGACGGTTCGGGGTTTCGTATTTGACGACAAACGAAATGGACTCGTACGATCAAACAGTCTGTGTTTTTGTCTTATTCGAAACCTCGTCGTATCCATCACAGCGCGCAGCTCTGCACAACAATCTCAAATCGATCAGAGCATGGGCATGACGTCCTGCGACACCTGCTGGCCCCCCGGCAACAACACCAGGAACGCCAGGAAGATCAACAGCAGCGCACTCCGTTGCCTCGCCTCGTCAACCTCCGTCACGTCATCCTGCGGCGAGAACTCGGGAGTGCGCTGGCAGATCAGCACGTACAGCGCCCACGACAGCGACAAGCTGGACGCGACGATACCGAGAGAGAGGCCGAGGTAGACCCCCAGCGACGTCAGCCCGAGAGCCCTGCGCCCGAACCCGTTCTGGACTACCCGACCGCCGTCGATCTGGCCCACGGGGAGCATGTTCAGCGCCTGGGTCACGAGGCCGCACCTGTGAATGAAGACGTGGGAGGGGGTTGGTCAGCGACGGTTCGGGTCGTGATTTGGATCATTTGGTCATTTGGTTATTCGTACGACGCCGGTTGGAAGTCAGTCTTCAGAGTCATGGAAGTGACCCACACGGGCAGCCGGCAAAAGCCACGACGCGGGGAGGACTTTTCAGCCCTTCGCGCCTTGGGTAACTCCGAACAACCTTCGGGGTAAAGTGGTGTATTGTCTTCACGAGACTTATTGTCCAACCGAGCGGGAGGAAAAAGAATCTTGTGGGAAAAGAATGAGAGCGTACCATCCTGCGATGAACAGCGGGTGCACCATCACCCCCTTGGCCGCCGCGCCCGTATCCCCGAGGAAAACCTCCGAGACGGACCCTAACAGCAGCGACCCGCTGAAGAGCTCGGATGGGATCGGAAGAAGCTCGTTCGGGTCCCCGCCCGCGCTCAGCGCCAAGCCGACAAAGAACAGAGTAGACGCCACCACCGTTCCCGCGACGGGCCCCGCGATGGCCACGTCGAAGATGTCCTCGCGCGTCTTCGGCAGCGACTTGATCTGCGTGATGCTGCCGAACGTGCCGAGCTGGCCGTTGGGAATGAGGAACGGGATGCCGATCTTCACGCCTCGCACTGAGGCGGCGATCATGTGGCCGACCTCGTGCGCCGCCGTCGTCGCCCAGATGCCGCCGGCGATTGGAAAAGCGCTCTCCACGTACCTCTGGACGTCAAAGTCCTCGAGGCCTGGTGGGAGCTCGCCGGGCGCGAGGGTGGTGTCGATGCCCTGCGACCCCGCGGCGAGCCAGTCCATCGTCGCCTGGGGAAGCCGTGAGACCTCCGCGACGAGACCGAGTTGAAGCGCGCTGCCCGCGGTGAGCGCGAAGAGGACCGTCGCGATCAAGTACTGCCACCCGCTGGTGCTCGGGTTGGGTCCCGCCTTGTCGGCTGGGACGATCAGGAACGATACGCGCGGCCCGCGGGAGCTCGCGGTTGGATCGGACGAGTCGAACGAGCCGGACGTGGACGCCGATGAAGACGAATCGTCGTCGAAGAGCCCGCCCGGTTCCTCCAACACGAACACGGTGTACTTGCCCGGAAACAACCGATCGCACCCGGCTTGTACCTTCTCGAACACCGCTTGCCTCGGCGCCCGTAGGTTCCCCTTGACGAGCACGCCCTCGCCGGCGATCTCCGCGCCGAGTTCCTCGGTGCCCGTCACCCAGAAGGTGTTGTACCCGAACACCTCCGTCTTCAAGCGCTCCAAGTCCTCCTTGGGCACCGCGGGCTCGTCGCTGATTTCTAAAATTTCAAAGAGCGACTCAAACTTTTCGCGAACCTCGTCCGAGGAACGCTCGCCCTTGTCCTTCTTCGCGAGGTCGGAGAGGTCGGCGAGGACTTTGTCGAGCTTGGCGTTCTCCTCCGGAGAGCGATCGTCGCGCTCGCGCTCGGCGGACTCCGACAGGCCGTCCACCACGTTGTCCAGCCACGAGTCCTTGTCCAACATCTGCTTCACGGCTTTGTCGTCCAAGGTGACTTGGATCTTCTTCTTGGTCTCCTCGTTCGTCTCGCCCGTGGGCTTGGAGCCTTTCAGCTCGGGATCCACGGCACCGCCGCCTTTCCGCGCCTTCTCCGCCTGTTCGATGGCGTCCAGAACCCCGGGCGCGACGCTCAGCGTGACGCCGTCGTTATCGTCCGACGACGCCTTGGCCGCATCCCGTTCCTCGCGCCTTTTCGTCGCCTCGGCGTACGCGGCGTCGTCGGCGCGCGCCTCCTCCTCGCGCATGAGCTCCTCGTCGGTGGAGCCGATCATGGAGTCCAGCGCGGACATGGTGTTGTTGTAGTCGGGCTTGGGCATGTCGTACTCGACCCGCACCTTGGGCGTGGGAACGGGCGATGGGGCGACGGGCGCTCCGGATCCATCGGCCGGGGCCGTTGCCGTTGGCGCCCCGGTGGGAGCCTCGGCATTCGCCTCGGGGGCATCCGCGGGCTTCGAAGCGGCGACGTCGTCGCCCTTGGCGTCGTCGGATCCCTTCTTATCGCCCCCGAAGAGGCGATCGAGGAAACCCCGGCGGACCACCGCGTCGCCGCGGGCGCCCGAGTTGAGACGGCGCGAGCCCCGATGCGCCCAAGCGACGGATGATGAAGTTTCACCCGCGCGAGTCGACGCGACGGGTCGCGCGGCGACGCGCGCCCGTGCACCGCGGCGCGTCGCGGGGATCACCCCGCGCGCGGTCGCACCCAGGCCGACCACTCCGACGGAGCTCAGCGTCGACATCTAGCCACCTTCCGCGCGCTTGCGTGTTGTAAACCTACAGTAAAATCCCTTCTAACAAAAGCGCCACGTGACCCTAACAATCCATGGACCTGAATACCCTCGCAAATAGACAATATGACTGTCGAATTTCCCTGTACGGGTATTTATTATAAATATGTCTACTAATTCTATTTAGAGGGGTTCCAAACTCGCCAAATACTCGCCGGCTTGGTCCACCAGCGCCGGCCTCCGCGCGAACGCCGCACCGAACGAATCGCGTCCCAGCTCGATCACCCTCACACCGGGCGGTGACGCGATGATCGTCCTTGCCCGGCGGGTCTCCCCGTCGGATAGGACGCACTCCTCGGCGGAAGTCTGTCCGGGCACGAGCTCCCCGACTTTTCTCTTCACCACCCCATCGTCGCGGCGGCGCTCTTCGATGAACACCATCGCCACCCCGGACACCACGATGAACACGGTGGTCCCGTCTTCACCCTGCGCGCATATGTGTTTACCGGTGCCGATCGTGCGAACCACGCCGAGTGCGGCCACGCTCGCGAGCTCGGCGGCGGTGAACCTGCGAAAAAACGGGTGCCGCGCTCGAAGCGCGCGCGACAGTTCGTCATCCATAACCGCCGGGAACTTTCCATTCGACTGGAATGTATCATTCACCGACTTTATCGTCCTCGGGACGTCCTCCCCGGGGAAAGGTAGGCCGTGTCGGAGCCGTATGGAGGCGTCGAGTCGACCCGCGCGGTCCATCGTCGCATCCGGAGCCGAGTCCAGTTCCACCCGAGAGTTCTGGTCCGCGTCCCTCCTCGACGCCAACGTGCTCGCCACCGTCGGCACGAACGACTCCACGTTCCGCAAGATGGGACCGATGGCGTTCGGCGACAGCGTGATCAGCGTGGCGCCGCGGTAGGTGGCGGTGACGTCGCAGCCGCACGGCGCGCCGGTGAAGAGACGCGACTCCCCGAAGACGTCGCCGCGTTCGAGCGTCCGAATCGCCTTCGTCTCCGTCTTCCCCGACGCCGCGCTCGCACGTGGATCCGCCAACGTGCTCTCCTGCACCTCCAACTCGCCCTCCATGACCACGAACATGACATCACGCGTGTCGTCGCCCTGGACGCACACGATGCTGCCCGGCGGGTGCGTCTCGAGGTCGGCGCCCTCGCGAAGCATGACCAGCATCTGAGTCCTGTCCAACGCGTTGAACACGTCGACGCTTTGTAACACCCCCATGACCTTCTTGGTCGCCTCGCCGAACGCGAGGCGTGAACGCGTGGGCCGTAGTCCGGTGGCGGAGTCTCCCTCGGTACCCATGACGGCGTCCTCCGTATCCTCCGAACCCGCCTCCAACCCGCGAATCTCTCCCTTGAACACCCAGTCCAACACGCGGTTCACGATCGTTCGGTGTTCCTCGGATGACGTCCTGCCGTCGTCGTCGATGAGCCCGAGGTCGTCGTCGTCGCTATCGTCGCCCGCGCCCTCGTCGCCGATGACCCGCTCGCGCGCAGACGCTTTCGCCGCGCACGTCGCGAGATCGTCGACCAAACATGGCCGAGCCGTCAGCGCCCACTCGATTCCTTTCTTGCCAACCTCCAAGAGCCACGAATCACGCGTCGCGCGCACCGTCGCCGCGCGCCTCGCGCCGAGCAACAAACACGTCTCCCCGAAGCACGCGCCGGGCTTCAACTTACCGGCGCGGAGCAACACGCCGCCGTCGACGTCGTTCTGAGCGCCGGGTTTCTTCACCAACGACTCGAGCGATCCGCTCAGGACCACGTACGCGGTGGCTCCCGGGAAACCCTGCTGGCAAAATACCTCGCCCGCCCTCGCGAGCACCCGGCGCGTGGACCGCGCCGCGATCGCCGCGCGTTCCGACGCGATGAGCGCGCGCAGCGGCCTGGCGACGCCGAGGACTTGCGCGTTCTCGAGGTCGAGCAACTCACCCTTCCGCTTTCGTCGACTCGCCGGGTCGGCAGAAGATGAATCGTCAACCGCCGCGTCGAACGACGCCCCCGCCGCCGCCGCGAAGAACGCCCCAGCACCGCCGCCGAAGAGTTTATCGCGTATGATCTTACGCCTGCACTCGGCGCGGACCGTGGACCCGACTTTGACCCACGTGCGCCAGCCGGTGGCGAAGTGACTCCAGCCCGCGTCGGCGATCCGCGTCGCCATCCGCAGCTCGTTCGCGGCGGACACCGACGCCGAAACCCCGCGTCGGTCGTCCGCGAACTGCACATGCGCAATCTCGGCGGCGACGACGCGAGCCATCGCGTCCAACACGGTCGGTCGACGCAGCACCACCGCCCGTAAACACTTTTTGTTCACCTCGAGCGCCTTCATCTTGGGCGGAGCCCTCGCCGCGGCGGACGCCACAACCGTGCGCGCAACCTTCGCACCGGTCAGCAGACTCAACGCGCACACCACGTCGCCCGGTTTCGCCACGCCCACGCGCTCGGGGACGGGGTTCGGGTCGAACTTGGTCGGTCGACGCGCGCGAATCAGGTCGCCGCGGGAGTTGCCGGAGACTACGTACGCCGCTGTGAAAAAACATGACGTCAGTCTAATTGCCCACAGCATGCGGAAATAAGTGAAAATAAACTTACCGCCTCTCTCGCCCGGATCGTTCTCCAGACACAAAGGGCGCTCGTTCTGCCTCGCCGCGACCCGCCGGGTCCCCGCGCTGACCACGTGCCGCAGCTCACCGCGCGTCAGCGTCGGCTCGGAGCACAGGAACAGACCGGCGCCGCCGCCGAAGAGCGCGGTGGTCCGCAGCGCTTCCCACTCGGCAATCGCGTTGGAGTCCAGCGTCGAAGCGCCGTGCTCGTTCGTTCCCAACAGAACCGGGGGTTCGACGCTTCGGTTCGCGCGCCACGTCACCGACCACGGCAGCGTCGCCTCGTCCGCCTCGGAGTACAGGTCGTTCGGTAAACCGAGCCCGAGGTGGTGCGCGGTGACCTTCACGCGGGTATAAAAGTCTTGTACCATCATTCGCCGCTCCTCCTCGTCTTCGATCGCGTCGAACCCGGGCGTGAGGGACATCTGCCGCGCCGCCTCCGCGCGGAACAACGCTTCACGAGCGGTCGGTGGCGGCGGCGTCTCCACGAGGGCGGCGCGGTACGCCTCGGCGCCCTCCTCACCCGCGGCGTCCTCCCCCCAACTCGCGCCCCTCGAGCCGAACTTCTCGACGAAGGCCCGCTTGGCTTCGTTGTACGCTCGCGTCACCTTGAGCGCGTGTTCCTTCGCGCGGCTCGCGTCGTCAAGCGCGAGGCACTTGGCGAGCTCACGCCGCGAGATCTCCATGAGCGCGGTGTGTTGGGACTTGGCGATGAGGCTATGCGGCCGCGGGGCGCCCGTGAGCAAAGTCTCCAACCCAACGCACGCCTTCCCCCCGTGCCTCCGCCTCGATAAACCCTCCCGCTCCGCATCGCTCGGGTCCCGGCCGCTACGTTTAGTGAAGTCCCCGATCGCATCCGCAAGGCACATGGACCCGGAGATGACCTCGCCCGACGGTTCCGTCTTGATGAGATCCGCCTCGGACTCGTCGCCAGAGTCGATCTCATCCGCGTCTTTAGGTACTGTAAACAAAACACGACGTCAATCGAATTGCCCATACGAGAATTAAAATAAACTCACCGTTGATTCGAAGCTGACACCGGCCCTCGAGCACGATGTACGCGACGTCGCCGTCGTCCCCTTCGGCGTACACGCGCTCGCCCCTGGTGCACGTCATCTTGCGGCATGATCGTGCCAGCTGGCATCGTAGCCGGAAAGGTACATGTCGGAGGATCTCGACGTCGTGGATCCATCGAAACTCCTCCTCGTCCCTCCGGGCCTTCTCGTCGGTGGCGCGCTTGATGGCGTCGAGTAACTGGTGACGCGACTGGAGCTTCGCGGCGGCTTCCTTGACGTCGTCGGTGCCCTTCATCTTGGAGAAGATGGCGGCGCCCCACCTGGTTCGCGCGCGAGCCGCCGCCGCCGCTTTCCGAGCCTCGCATCGAAGTTGGTACTGCTCGTCGATGGGCTCGACGCGGAGTAACGCCCCGGGATTGGCCGTTTCGACCCGTTTAAGCACCCGTGGTCCGTCCTCCGACACCGAGAAACGCCTGTGCCGCGGCCGGCTGAACCGGTCGCTTCGTTCCATGACACCGAGCTCGGGTCGCTCGATCCTCGCGTGGCACTCCGCGCTGAGATGATTATTTCGCACCCGTCGCGCGCGTTCGCCGAGCTCAGATTCCTCTCGATCCATCAGCTCCAGCGTGTCGTTCAGCGCATCCAGGTACCGTAGCAGCGCCGTCGTGTCCTCCTCCCCCGGCACACCCAGTACCGCGCGAATCGCGGTGTTCATCGGGTTATTGCGCACCGATACCTTCCACGGGGTCCGGCCCCCCGCCAACAACGTCGCCGCGAGATCCGACGGAATCTTACCCAACCGGTTGTTACTACCGTCGAACACCCTCAGGCCGTCCCACTCGCCGTCGCCCCATCCCGTGAAGTTCCGCGGCGCGCCGCCTGATGACGTGTCATTCGCCAACGCCTTGAGCTGCGCCTTGAGCCGCGCCGGGCCGCCCGCGACGTTCCGGGGCAGCGCCGCGATGTCGTTGTCGCCCAAGCGAATCTGTACACAAAATACGCGTCATACTAATTGCCCATACGGAAATAAAAAGAAACTCACCTCCGTCAGCGTGCCGCACATGGCCAACACGTCCACCTCCTCCAGGGAGTTGCACGACGCGTCCAGGCACCGCAGCGATACTGCGGACGCCAAGCCGCCGGGCAGTTTGGTTATTTGGTTATCTCGGCACCGAATCGTTCGTAGGTTCGGTTGCTGGCCGCCGCCCAGGGCGTTTGGTAACGAGCGCAGTCGGTTTCCGCCGACGTCGAGGTCGGCGAGCCCGACGGCCGCCTCGAGGGACGACGGGAGCTCCAGCAGGGAACACCCGTTGCACCACACGCCGGTGAGCTTGGGCTGGAACAGGCCGAGGTCGGTGGGTAGCCACTCCAGGTCGCGGTTGTTGTTGCAGCAGAGCTCGCGGAGTTCGAGGCACGCGCTCAGGCTGACTGGTAGCGACCGCAGTTTGTTGGAGGCGCAGTCGAGCCGCGCCAGCGCCTTGCAACCGGAGAGGCTGGGAAGCGCGCGCAGTGCGTTGCCGCTGACGTCGAGGTGCTCCAGGAACATCAGCGCGCCGATCCCGTCTGGCAGCGACTCGAGCAGGTTGCAGCTCAGCTGCGGGTGGAGTGGAAGAGTCGGGTCGTATGAAGGTCAGTCAGAGCTCGGAAAAAAGCCGAGAGGTGCCGAGCGCCGAGAAATTTCCTGGAGTTGGCAAAAATGAACCAAAAACGACGAGTCAATTCGACCCGAGTCTCGACCACCACGGAGCTTCCCTGAGGAACCACGGATGGAAACGGAAGCATCCGGGATTTCCATCCGGGGGTTGCAAATCACGATTTTGGACCCATCCGGGAATTTCACGGAAGCCACGGAAGCCCAAACGGAGACTGCGGATCCATATGGAACTCCCGGATCAGTTCCGATCAGCTCCGTGGAATCGACTGAAAATGGCTTGATCGGCAAAGATTAGACCCAAAACCTTGAGTCATCGCCGTAAATCCAAAATCCACGGAAACCAAGCGGAACCAAGCAGAACCAGCGGAGCCAGACGGAGCTCTCCGGGACCGCCTCCGCGGCGTCCGGAAACCTTCCATGGGTGCGCGCCGACAAAAAAAGTTCGGTAAACGCCCGAACACGACCCTTCGATATGATGTCCGGAGAACTTTCCGTGCCGGACCGGTCCGGCACGGAAGCCGGCGGAAGCCCACGGACGTTTCTGCGGAAGCCCCAGTTGGCTCTGCTTCAGTCTGGAAACTTCTGACTCTTCCAAGGGTGGTTGGAGGCGAGTGGTGGGAGGTGGCCCGGGCGCGCCACTCGACACCACCACGCGCGTGACCCTTCAGGGACACGCGTGGGTCACTCCCCGATCGATATCCGCCGCCAGATCGCGGCGTCGGCGTCGGGGCGACGCCGTCGTCGCGCGCGAGCTGCCCAAAAAAAACGAGTCCGGGGTGCCCAGCGCCAAACCGGCGATTCCAGGGAAAACTCACTCGAGAAAAAGAGAAAAACGCCCTAGCTAGCACTAATACAGCGGCTATGCTAAACCTTGGGCATCTTGAGCGCCCCTCGCAGCGCGTGCATCCCCAACCCCGCGATAAACGCCGCGAACGCCGCCCTCAACTGCGCCTCCGGCAGATCCACCGCCACCCCACTCGCCGCGTACGATCCCAACCCCGCGCCCACCGCCAACGCCGGCACCAGGTCCAGTCGGAGGTTACCCAGCCGGTGGTGCGCCCACGCGCCGCTCAGACCCGGCCCGATCTGAGCCACGAACGACGTACCGAGCATCGTCTTATGCGGCATGCCCCCCGCGAGCGCCAGCCCGACGCTCATCATGGTACCGGCGCCGATGCCCAGCATCCCCGAAGCCGCTCCCACCGCCGCGCCCAACGCCAAATAATACCCAACTTTTGGCAACGGGGGCATCGCCATCGCCGGCTGGGCACCGTCCGCGCCGCCGCCTTGGCTTCGCCCGGACGATTCTGCGTCGTGATCCGCGTCGTCCTTTCCGTGTGGCGCCGGGGTTTTGAGCGCGATGACCGGCGCGAGCGCCAGGAGCGCCCCCGCGAACATCATCCGCCGCGTCTTCTCGTCCATGGCGTGCGCCAACCGGGCGCCCGGTCCCGCGGTCGCCGTCGCCGCGGACGCGACCAGGATCCCCGCGACCGGGTCGACGTGCCCCGCGGACGCGAACACCGCCGCGCCGCTGAGACACGTCGCCACGTTCGGTAACAGCGCGGTGGAGTTGGCCTGGAGCTGCGCCAGGCTGTACGCAGCCTGAGTCGTGGGCACCGCGACGAGGGCGCCCCCTATGCCCACGACGCTTCCCAGGCCGCCTGATAGGATGCCTATCGGCAGCGCCGGGAGGATTGGGCCGCCGTATCGTAATGGGTTGGATGGAGATGGGGGAGGCCCGCCCCCAGGGGAGGCGGCGGACGCGAGCGCGCGCCTCGCGACCCGCCCCGCCAGCGCGCGCGCCATGCTCTGTTTTCAACAACTCTCTCGGTCACAACGACGTCTAACTAATCGGTTATCCAGTTATCGGCGAAGTCCCTCTTGCCGGTGCCCTCGCAGGACGTGCATGCGATGTGTTTCGCCCCGCGGCACACCCAGCACATCATCCCTTCCTTCATCATCATGCCCAACACCTCACCCGGGATGGCGTCGCTGTTGAGGCGCACCTCACCGCTGAACTTGGCCTCCTGGCTCGATTGGTTATTGCCGTGGCCTCGGCACGTGTGGCAGATGACCGTCCCGACGCCGTCGCAGCAGCTGCAGTCGTTGCTGGTGGGCATGATGCCCTGCTCTTTCCTACTGAGAAACGCGAGCTGCTCGAGCGTGTACATCGACGGGTCGATTCCTTTTGGGAAGATGCGAGGCGCGTCACGGGCGCTTCGTCCCATCTTCAGGACGCTGCGCTCCTCGGTGCCGAACTGAACGCCGTCGTCGCCCTCCGAGGTCCGGATGAGGGAAGGATCGGCGGACATGCGGACGACCGACCTGGAGCATCGAAAGCATCCGCGGCGCGTGGCAGGCACGGGGCGGCAAATCGCCGGAGTCACGAACGTCGACGCGAGCATGGTGGCGCGCGTGTTTGGAATGACGTCATCACACATTTTGGCGCGAGGAGACGTCCGTTTTATCCAACTTTGTAAACTGTGTGTCATACGACGGCCACCGCTACACGAGACTAAAGCCCTTATTACACGTTCACGTCAGCCAAACGCCCACCCAGCCTCTCCACCTCACGCCCGGTATCGTCCACCACCCAATCCTCAATCGGAGCCTTTCCCAGCAGTCGAGTAGCGAGGTCGCGAGCCGCGTTGGTGGCGGCGTGATCTTCTCCGTATTTTTGCGTCAGAGTTCGCAACGCGCTGGCCATCACCTGCGAGCACTCCGCCATGCGCCCGTGACGAAAGTACGCTCTTCCTAACGACATCCTGCACTCGGTCAGTGTGTCCTCGTCGCGTTGATCCGGACCCAGTCGCCGTTGCATCTCCTTCAGCGCCATCAGTTTACCTTCCAGACACCGAACGTACGTCTGGTCCGTATCCGGAAGTAGCTCTGCTGCGGCGGCGTACCCGTCCACCGCCTCTTCGAGCCACGAGGATGACCCGGTCGTCCCCGCCGCCTGCCGCCGCGTGTCCGCGAGGTTCACGAACGACCTCGCGCGTTTACCCGGGTCCGCCGCGGGCGCCGTGGGATCCTTCGCCGCCTCGCCGGCGCGAGTCGTCGCTTCCGCTTTGAACTCCCGAGCGGCGTCTTCGTCCATTCGCCTGTACGCGTGAAGCCGCCCCAACGCGCCGCGCATGTCGCACTCCGACGCCACGTCCTCCGCCTCGACGGCGCCGCGGAGGTTATGCTCGCACGCCGCCGCGAGCGCCGCCGCGGCGGCGTCCCGAGCGGCCGCGTCTAACAACCGGTACCCCCCCGGGAATTTCTTCTCGGCGAATTCTCGCAGAAGCGTCTCGTCGAGCTTGTCCGTCGCCGCGGCTTTGGACGAGTCGATGCCTCCGATCCACTCGAACACCGCGTCTTGGGCGGTGCTGAACGAGCGCACCAGGTCGGCTTCCTCGGACCGTACGAGCGCGAGGTCGAACCCGGGCGGCGCCGCCTCCGGCTTGCCCGCCCTCGTCGGCGTCGAGGGTATTCCCCCGTTCTGCCGCCCGTCGGTTCCGTCCCTCGCAAACTCCCCTGACTGCGCGGATGCCAGCGCGAGCTCGAAGACGCACCACAGCCGTCTGTACGCCGGCGGCGTGGACCACGACGACGGCGCGATGACCACGCGGTGGTTACACCGCGCCAGTGACGTCTTCGTCGCGGCGTCTACGGTAGTCTTGAAAAACTTCTCCGCGGTGAGGTCGTCGTCCATGTTGAAAACTCCTCCGTCGCCCCCCCCATCGGGTCCTTCCTCCGGGATCGACGGGAAGGCGAGGGTGTCCGGCAGGAGTTCCCTGTGCGGCGGGACGTTCTGGTTCACGCTGAACACGTCGATGAAGAAGCTCGTTTCGCGCGGGTTCAACCGTCTGGTCTCCACGAACCGCTCCAGCGCCTCGACGAGTTGGAGCCAATTTCTATGCCAGCCGTGGATCACGTAGTGCGTGGCGGGGAGAAAGTACGGATCGCCGTGGCGGGAGTGCGTGAATCCCTGGTGCTCGCACTCCTCCACGAAGCACCAGTTGCGCTTCTTCGTCGCCTGCGCGAGGCACCGCTTCAGCGGTGACGGGCGCGTCGCGTTCCGCCGGCTCTTCCCGAACACCAGCTGCTCGGTGGTCAGAGTTCCAGGCATGGCGCCCGATCTCACCTCGAACAGGTCGGGCAGGTCCCGGAGGAAGGAGATGGTCACACCGGTCTCGAGCCGGCTCGTGGGCTCGCTCGTCGATGCCGCCGACGAGGAAGCCCTCGGCGACGGCGGCGGCGGCGGGGCACCCGGTCGGCTCCCCGTCGCACCCATCCCCACCGCGCTTCAAAATCTGCCCCTAAATGTGAGCAATTTGGCGTGAGCATTCACCTAAAATAACAACGAACCTAGAGCTAGTGCGAAGGTATCGTCACCTTCCGCCCGGGTCCATGCGAGACCCTTTACCGAAGAGCAGCGCCGCCGCACCTTGCGCGCGCGACCTCGCCAGCCCATTCTCATCCTTCGTCGTACCCATACCGAAGCCCTTACCATGGGTGCCCTTAGGGGTACTCGACACCACTCCTACATGAGCCCGGGTCTCCGCCCATTGTAAGTCACGCGTCGTCTCCTTCAACACACGTGGCCCGCGGAGCAACTCGTTCGTCTCCTGCCACCGCTGCTCAAGGTCCCGTTGCCGCCGCGCGAGTTCATCGAGATCCTCCACGAACTCCTTGTTCGCCTCGTGCAACTCAGCTTCAACCGCGTCGACGCGTAAGTGATCGGATGCTTCGTGCGTGGCGATTTTCGCGTCGACGGACTTGACCCGCTCGTCGCACATTGAACGCACGTCCTTGATGTCCTCGTGGACCCGTGACACGTCCCGTTCCCACCGCTGTCGGTGACGGTCCATCTCCTCCCGCGCCTTGGCCGTTTCGTGCTCGAGCGTTTCACGAAACGAGGACGCGTCTTTAACGAAAGCGTCGCACTCGTCCCGCGTCATCTTGTCCGACAACGCCGTTCGAAGCGCCGCGTTCTCCGCCCGTAAGTCCGCCACCCTCGCGTCGGTATCCTTCACCACACGCTTCATCTGCGCGCGTAACCGCCCAACCTCCTCCTCGTAATACGTCTTGAGATCCGCGAGGCCCCTTCGAAGCGTGACAATCTCGGACTTGCCTTCCTCCTCCACCCTGGTCACCTCGGCGCGGGTCGCCGCAATGGCCCCGTCATCCGCCGCGATCCTCTCCGCCACCGTATCCTTCACGCCGTCCACCTCCCCGTACCACTCCGCGTACTTCACGTGTTGCGTGTCCAGCTGGAGCATGACCAGTCGCAGGTGACGCGCGGCGTCGTGCGCGCAGTGCGCCTCCAACTCGGCTTTAGTTCCCCGCTCCGCGCATCCGTACTTTTGAAACTCGCAATGAAACGACCCTTTCCCGCAGTGCACCTCCTTGTGCTCCGGCAGGTTACGTTCCAGCACTCGCGCGCCGCAGTCGTCGCACAGCACGCGGCGCTCCGCGCAGTGCGCCTCGTGCTCGGGAAGGTGCCGCGCGCTCACCTTACGTTTGCAGTGGTCACAAGGCACGGGGCGGTAGTCGCTGTAAACAAAACACGCCGTCAGCCTTATTGCACATATGCAAATAAAAAGAAACTCACCATTCGTTGGAGTGCGGCGCCATGAACCGGCGCTCCGCGAGGTGGGTGCAGAACAGGGACGGATCCTCGGTGTCTTCCCTGCCGCATGTGACAACCTCGAGCTCGCACGCGTTCTTGTGGACGCCGCGTTCGTTCCGCCGTCCACGCCACCCGCACCCGTTGGAGCATTCGAATACTTTGTACTCGCAGAGCGCGACGTGTTGCTGTTACGAGTAAATAGACACGACGTCATTCTATTGCCCGTATGGAAATAAAAAGAAACTTACCGCTCGGCGGTTAAACTGAACTCGTTTCACGCATCCCTCGATGCCGCACGGCACTAAACGGAACGGGCACTCGACTTGGTGTTGTTCGCGTTCGAACTGGTACAGCGTCACCGGGCACGAGTCGTTGTCCCGGCGGCCGTACGGTAGTGAGCACCGAGCTCGTCTGTATCCGCAGTCGATCTCGTGTTTCGCCCTGTAAATACACAAAACACTTACCCGTCAGTACACTAATTGCCCGTACGAGAGTTAAAAAAACTTACCGAGCTTCCAGCGTGATTGACTGCGTGCATCCCTCGGGATTGTACACCCATCTGTTCGCACCCGCCGCGTTGTCCATGAACGTCAGGCCGTTCTTACACAGGATCTGCATCGACAGGA